>Ga0190352_1000287_pt1 | contig 12742 bp, 8 predicted proteins | sample 4872131011_MG_FD_161682 | JGI IMG/M metagenome (GOLD analysis project Ga0190352, IMG submission 161682) | Hydrothermal vent microbial mat bacterial communities from Southern Trench, Guaymas Basin, Mexico - 4872-13-10-11_MG | ecosystem: Environmental > Aquatic > Marine > Hydrothermal vents >...
TTTACGGTTCGCCCGCCTTTAAAGCCAGTTTCCATTAAAGCTCTTCAAGATTCGGTTAGGCAACAGGCTTAAGCTCGGAAAGAGAAAATAAAAAAAAGTTGTCAACTCTTAATTATAAATTGCTAGTCTTTCTAGCTCTTGAGAAATCTTAATGTAGACCTAGATGGTGAGGAAAATTAAAGCAATAGCCACAATAAAGCTTAGGCCGGCCAAGAGGCTGCTGAGGTATGAACCTTGCTGCCCAACTGATTTCCAAAGAAATGTAACTTCAGGTTCAATAAATTGAGTTTTTTGAGTTTATTTTTGAGGCATGGTTAACTATTACAAAAAGATGTATTGATCAATTAAGAGGAGATTAAAGAGAAGTTTTTGAATGACCAAATTCAAACTAGTAAATGATATAAAAAGATAAAAGAACATGTTTATAAAAACTATAAAAATTACTCATATTTTCCCTTGTCTGGCGGATCCAGAAAAAATCAGATTTATTGCTTATTTTGATAAGAATGTTTCAAAAATACTTCCCTATTTAAACACGGTATTAGAGGGAGCTATTTACAATCACCTGAGTCATACTTTGACTATAAAAAAAGAAGGCCGGCTTATTACCATTCATCCTAATAAAATAGCCGCCGGGAAGATTTTAAACGAAAAAGACGCCAAAGAGATTACTGAATGGCTGAAAGAGAGAATAAATTATTGTTATGAAAATGAAAACTCAATTGAGCCCAGTTATGAGAGAAGATCTAGACTTACAGCTTTGGATATTTACAAACTTTTGCCAGGAACAAACTGTAAAAAGTGTGGAGAATTAAGCTGCCTGGCTTTTGCCGTAAAATTGTCAGAAGAACAAGTAAATATAATGAAATGTGGGGCCATTTTTTCAGGCGATTTTTCGGAGAAGAGAGAAGAACTCTTAAAGCTGTTGAAAGCTTCAGGTTATAAAGTGCCTAATGTCTTTATCTCTAAATAGTAGTGAAAGAGAAAGAAGTCTTTGGAAGAGAAAGTTCTGGCCGTAATATCTTCGGGTACAGGATTGAAGTCGCTTATGACCAAATCTTTGTCTAAAACAAAGATTCCGTTCCTATGTCAACAGATTCTTTATGAAAGCCAAGCTCTCTCAATTTTTCAATTAATTCATACCCATTTCTTTTTTGGTTTCAAAAATAGTTATCAAGGATTCATCTTTCTAAGATTAAATTGCCCTGATAATCAATGAGGAGATGCCAGGCTGGACTGACAAAGGTGGTTGAGTTTGTTTCTTGGATGAGAGCTGGGCCTTTAATTTTATGGCCAGCTCGGAGGCTATCTCGCCGGAAAACAGGGCATTTTATCGAACGAAGGCCTTTCTTGGTGTTTTGAGGTAACCATATTTCCCTAAATGATTTTCTGGACTCTGAAAGGGGATGGAGGGCTTTGGCCAAAGGTGGGAATTGAGGTTTAGGGCCTTTGACCACTGCTTTTAAACGGAGATTAACCACTTCCACGGGCTCATTCGGGTCACTATGACCATAGAATTGGTGGTGGAGTTGATGGAAAGCGGAGAGAAGTGAAGTTATTAGCTCAGTAGTAAATTTTTCCCCTGAAAAAGGAATATTCAGCTCATAATTTTGACCTTGATAACGGAGATCAGCCGAAGGGAATAACGCTGATTTTTCTCGGGCTGAGCTGGTTTTCTTTAGCCATGCTTTTGCTTCCTGCTTAAGGAGAGAAAAGATAGTTTGCAGGAGGGATATGTTTTCATTTTCTAACAGAAGTATTCTAGTCTTGACAAAATCCATAGTTATATCCGCCAGAAGAAGGCCAACCGAAGAGAATAAACCAGGGAAAGGCGGGATAATGATTTTTTTTATGCCCATTTCTTCGGCCAACTGGCAAGCATGGAGAGGCCCAGCTCCCCCGTAAGCTAGGAGAGTGAAATCCCGGGGGTCGTATCCCCGAGCAAGGGAGACAAGGCGGAGGATTCGCAGCATGTTAGCATTGATAATAGTCAGGATTCCTTGAGCTGCCTGCCGGTTTCCCAGTCCGAGAGGATGGGCTATTTTATCCTGGACAGCTTTGCTGGCTAAATCCGGATGAAGAGCTTTTCGTCCACCGAGAAGATTGTCTGGCTGAAGATAGCCAAGGAGTAAATAAGCATCAGTTACGGTGGCTTCCTCCCCTCCCTGGCCATAACTGGCCGGGCCAGGGTAGGCCCCCGCACTTTGTGGGCCAACTTGCAGATGTCCCCCGGCATCTATCCAGGCAATGCTTCCTGAGCCAGCCCCACATTCGGTTAGATCAATCATGGGGAAGCGAACCGGATACCCACCATAGTTTTTCCCACCGCGATGAATTTTCCCTCCCACTTGGTAATCAACAGTGTATTGAGGTTTGCCGTCGAAGATAACCCCCGCTTTGGCCGTTGTTCCGCCCATATCAAAGGCGATGACCTGCGGGAGCTGGAGTAGTTTCGCCCAGTGGGCAGCGGCGATAAGCCCGGCAGCTGGTCCAGACTCGATTAGTTGATGGGGATGACGCGTGGCTTCTTTAGCCGGCAACATCCCTCCTCCTGAGTGCATAATGAAAATTTCCGCGAGAGAACAGCCAATTTGATTAAGCTTCTTCAAGAGAACCTTGAGATAGTCAACGACAAGGGGCGCCACCGCTGCTGCGACCACGGTGGTGCTGGTCCGCTCGTATTCCCGAAATTCAGGAGAAATTTGGCTAGAAAGAAAGATGTGTTCTTCGGGAAAAAATTCCCTGGCGAGTTGGCCAAGCTTTTGTTCATGCCGAGGATTGAGAAAGGAAAATAGAAACGATACAGCCAGGGTTTTCACTCCTTCCTGGTGAAGGCGGCGGAGAGCTCTGCGGGCAGATGGTCCGTCAAGTTCTGTTAGCACTTGACCATCAGGCCCGATCCTTTCGGGGATTTCCTGAATTAATTCCCGGGGAACTAGAGGTGGCTGTTTTTCCACCTGGAGATTGTAGAGTTCGGGCCGGTCCTGGCGGCCTATTTCGAGTAAATCCCGAAAGCCCGCCGTAACGAGGAGCCCTGTTTTAGCCGTGTTTTGCTGGAGGAGGGCATTGGTAACCAATGTTGTTCCGTGGATGATAGTGGTGATTAGAGCGGGTTTGCTTTGGGCAACATCAGTAACCTCAAGTAGGCCGCGAAGAAAGGCTTTTTCTGGTTGAGCAGGAGTGCTGGGGATTTTAAGAGGCCAAAGCTTATTTTTTTCTTCGTCGAAAAAAAGAATATCGGTAAAAGTACCCCCCGTATCAATAGCCACTTTCACTTTTCTTCTTCCTCCGGTTGACTCCCAGTTGGGCGGAGTTGAAGAGTGGCTTTGGCTAAGATTTTTTTTGCCCTCGCCTTAAGGACCACTCCATAGGCTTGCCGGGCATGAGAGCGACTTATTTTTCCGCTAATGTAGTCCTGAACCACCTTCTCTGGCGGCCTTTCTTGAGGAGAACCATAACCACCACCGCCAGCGGTCTGGGCAAGAAGCGTGTCTCCTGGCTGGAGAAGAAAACCATTTATTTTGGAAGGAATTTTTCTTTTTTTCTTGTTTTTAGCCTTTAGAAGAAAAATGCCTGGCTGTCCAGGCAAGCCGCCCTTTAGACCCCAAGGTCGAAACCGGTGCCGGTCAGAGTGAGCCGAGAAAAGAACTGGGGCTAGGGCCATAATTTCCTTTTCTAGTCCTAAGCCACCCCGATACTTGCCTGGTCCCCCGGAATTTTGGACCAGTCCATATCGGAGGACCCGGAGAGGGTATTCCATTTCTAGGGCTTCAACCGGTAAATTGGTAGTGTTGGTGATGTGCACCTGAATACCATCAAGTCCATCCCGGGCAAAACGAGCTCCCATTCCACCACCCAGAGCTTCAACATAGACGAAATCTTTTCCTGAGAGTTTTCTTGTTCCCCCAAAAATAAGAGCAGTGGTGGCGCCGTTGGAGGCAGCCATGACTTTCTGGGGAAGCGCAGCACTAAAAGCACCCAGGAGGGTATCAACCACTCTTTGGCAAGTGTCTGTCCGGCCACCAACCGCGGCCGGTTCCTGGGCATTAACCAAGGTTCCGGCGGGAGCAATGATTTTAATGGGCCGCAAGAAGCCAGCATTCAGGGGAATATTTGGAGCCAAGAGAGCCTTGACGGTGTAGTACACAGAGGCTTCTAGAGCGACTCGGACCATGTTAACTCCCCCTTCAGCTTGAGGATCAGTGCCGGTGAAGTCAAAGATTAAGGATGGTTGATCTTCATGGTCAACCTTAATTTTAACTTGAATCTTTAATGGCTTTAATGAAAGACCGTCATCGTCCAGATAGTCTTGGAATTGATAATTTCCGGGAGGGATAGACCGGACTTGCTGGCGAAGAATTTTTTCGCTGTAATTAAAAAGCGAAGTGAGCGTGGTCGCCATTAATTTTCGTCCATACCGCTGGAAAAGTTCTTTTAGCCTCCTTTCTCCTAGATGAAGAGAGGCCAGTTGGGCCCGAAGGTCTCCTTCCCTTTCTCGGCGCTGGCGTAAATTAGTTAGGATTGCTTCGGCTATTTCCGACTGGAATTTTCCTTGCCGATAGAGAAAAAGGGGTGGAATACGGAGACCTTCCTGGAAAATTTCCGATGAGGCCCCGCCAGTACCACCGCCGGGGAAAGCACCCCCGATATCCGCCCAGTGAGCAATATTGGCCACAAAGCCCACTAACCTATCTTTCAGAAAAACTGGTTGGACAAGCGTTACATCGGGAAGATGAGAACCGCCTCCCCGATAAGGATCGTTGGTGATGATGATGTCTCCTGGGTGAAGTGAGGCCAGAGGAAATTTTTCGTTTATTGTTTTCATTAAGCCCAACATTGAACCGAGGTGAATGGGGATATGCTCGGCTAGAGCCACCAATTCTCCCTGCGCAGAAAATAAGGCACAGGAGCAGTCGCGGCGTTCTTTGATATTGGTCGAATAAGCGGTGCGAATTAAGCTAACCCCTATCTCTTCAGCAATTCCCTGGAGGGCATGCCGAATAACTTCCGTGGTGATGGGGTCGATAAATTGCTGGCTCATATATGTTGAGTACGCCCGATTTTATCCAGAGGAATTTTGTTACCGAAAAAGCTCTTAAAGATTTGGTAATAAAGAAGCTCTTCCTTGGATCGAAGCTGGAAATTAGGAGTAAGTTCCCTTTCCCGTGCAAATTCTTCATCGCTTATTTTCTGTTCGGCGTAATCGGCCACTATGTCCCAAACTCCAGCTCCCTGCCAAAATTTTTCTTTCTTGCGGTTGACCACCTCGTCGGGTAGATATCCGGCCAGGGCTTGGCGAAGAGGCCATTTTTCGAGACCGTCTTTTTCTCTAATTTTCCACCGCGCCGGGATGGCCAAAGCGTAGCGAACGAGGTCAGGATCAAGAAAAGGAGTGGCTACACCCAGGCCGTGAGCACATGCTGAGCGATCAACTCTCTGGAGAGCTGTATTGTGAAGGGCGGCCATGGCCTCTTGCATGCAGAGAGTTAACTCCACTTCCCCCTGGCAATTTTTTTGATAATCATAACCAGCAAAAAGTTCATCACCACCTTCACCGGAAAGTACAAAGGGGACATGTTCGGTGCTTAATTCAGCGACAAGATAGTTACCGATGGCACTTCTGATAAGGGGAGCGTCAAAGGATTCGAGATGATAGATGACTTTATCCAAAACTTTAAGCATTTCCTCTAAGGAGTAGAGACGCTCATGGTGGTGGGTTCCCAAATATTGGGCCACAAGGCGAGAGTATTCGAGATCAGGAGCGCCTTCCACGCCGGCTGAAAATGTATGGACATGTTCAAGGTGGTTTTTGGCTAAGGCAGCTATGGCACTGGAATCGATTCCACCACTCAACCATACTCCAATTTCCTTGATGGTTGGGGAAAGAGAACGGGTAACGGCTTGTTCGAGGAAATCATAAAGCCTTTTAGTGCTTTCTTGAGGGTTTTCAATTTCAATTTCTTCGGGGATTAAGCATTTAAAGGGGAAAAGACCGAGGTTAGAAAGGAAAAAGTGCCCGGGTGGGAATTCCTTAATCTCTTCCACTACTTCCACTAAGGCTTTTATTTCCGAAGCAAAACAGAAGTGACCATTGTGGAAACCATAGTAGAGAGGACTAATTCCCAAGTGATCCCGAGCTAAAATTAAGCGGTTCCTTTCAGCAATAGCTAAGGCAAACTCACCTTCAAGCAACTCGAATGTTTTAATTCCCAATTGATTAAAAGTGTCGATAATCTTTTCTAAGTGAGATTGGCGGCCAGCTTCAGGAGGGATTAACCCTTGGGGATGGACAATTCTTCCATCCATGATAATATTGGTGCTTTCTTTGGAGCCGGGCAAAGGACCAGGCCTTTCTTTGACTCGCTTGAGTTTTAGAGTACCAAAGGTGATTTGAGTTCCTTCCCAGATGGAAGTCAGCTCCAAATGGGGATGCTTCATTTTTTCTAGCATCTCGAGAACTATCTTTTTTCCTTTGGGTATCATTAGACCCGCAATTCGACTCATTTTTACCTCCTGCTGGCACTTAAAGATAAGCCAGTTGGAAAGAGCGCTGATGAAGCGAAGATAGAAATTGGCGATAATTCTGATAGGAAAGGAAAATCTATATTTGGGAAGAATTTTTTGGGTGCCAGATGATCGATAATAAGAGAAAAATGATTCATGTCCCTTCCTTTAATTTGATGAAACGAAAGTAGGCAAATCAAAATAATGGATGATGGATTAAGAATTTGAGTCTATCATTCTAAGATTTTAAAGTCAAATCTTGGTCTTTTCTTTTATAAATAGATGTAAAGAAATAGCCTATTTGGCCAATAGAGCCGAGCCCGTTTTCTTCCTGTTTGCCGAAGAAGATGAAACGGAAGCGGTTTTTGGAATGTCATCATTTTTGTCCCGGCGTTGATTTTCACCGGCGGGGCGAAAAAATTACTGGAATCGATTTGGACTAAATTTTATGATAAATATAAGCCTGCAGTTTGAGAAGTCTGCGGTGGTGAATGCGTGGGCCGTATTTGTCGCGGCCGTTCGAAAGGAGGTCTGAATGACAAAGAGTGGTGATTATGCTGATTTGATCGCCCTGTTCCAGGAATTTCGAGAATTCTTGAAGCCAAAGGTGGTTGATGGTGTGCCAGATTACACTTCTTCCTCGATGGAGGAGAAGTATAGAGAATTAAAGATATATCAGCAGCGACTGGCTGCGATTGATCCAACGGGATGGCCTGTAGCCCGCCAGGTTGATTACCAGGTTGTCCGGGCTGAGATGAACGGGGTGGATTTTGATCATCGAATTCTGCGGCCATGGGCGCGGGATCCAGGATTTTACAATATTATAGATGGTATGTATCCTCGCCTTATTGTTCATTACACCAGGATGCTTTCTGACTGGCCGTTGAGCGCTCCTCGATTACCTCTGCCAGATAAAGAGATTCCGGAATTCAGGATGAAGCTTCAGGCTATACCGAGACTTTTTGAACAGGCCAGAGAGAATCTAACCGAAGGTTCAGGGGAGCTGGCGACGATTGCCATTCGGGTTAAAGAAAAAGAAATTTCTTTTTTGGAGGGGCTTATCTCTGGGTTAACCCAACATCACCCCCGTTTGGTTCAAGATGCCACTCAGGCCCTGGCTGCCGTCAAAGATTTCAGAGAGTGGCTTAGGCAGAACAAAAGCAAAATGAAAGCTCCGGCCGGCATTGGCCGAGACAACTACAACTGGTGGCTGAGAAATGTCCAGCTCATCCCCTATACTTGGGATGAGTGCTTGACCATCATCCAAAGCGAATACAATCGAGCCGTTTCTTTTCTGAAGTTGGAGGAGCATAAGAACCGCAAACTTCCTCCCTTTAAAATCACCTCCAGTGAAGAGGAAAATCTGAAGCGTCAGAAGGAGGCCGCTGAACAGCTCTTTGAATTTCTGCGGCAGGAAGAAGTGATTTCCGTTCCTTCTTTTCTCAAGCCTCTTCCTCCCCATCATTATCCTCGGACATGGGGTATCAGCGCTTATTTAAATCCGGACGATTATGATTTTTTTGAGCAATGTTGCGATCGAGAACCCATGACGCAAATTACGCATACTTTTTTTGGCCATTATTATACAAGAGGCAGGACAATTTGGTACCAGGATGGAGACACTCGTCCCATCCGGGGTGTTATCAGGCTCTTTGATATGCATGAGGCCCGTTCGGAGGCCTTGTCTTTTTGGGTTGAAGAAATGTTGTTGCAACTAGGAATGCTTGATAATCGGCCACGGGCCAAGGAAATCACCTACATTTGGATGATTTTTCGCACAGCCCGGGCCCTTGTTGACTTAAAAATGCACAGCAACGAGTATTCATTACAGGAGGGCATTCAAAAATTCGTTCAGATGCTTCCTTATCCTTGGGCAGCTGAAGACAGTGATTCCGTGTGGTGGGATATTGAAGAAACACTGCGAGCGCCAGGGCATGTGACTTTCTATGTTATCGGTAAAAACATGATCTGGCAGTTACTCAAGGATAGAGCTTTCCAGTTGAAGGAAAAATTTACGCTTCGCCGATTCATGGATGATTTTATGGGAGGAGGCATAATTCCTATTTCTCTGACCCGATGGGAGATGACTGGCCTTGAGGATGATATAAAAAAATTGTGGTAGGCAAAGACAAAAAAGTTGTGGATCTAATGATATGATAGCAAACAAAGGGCGGAATTCATTAGCTTAAACTGAACGGAGGATTATTATTAATTATTTTTAAGGAGGGATAGAAAATGTCGGAGTTTCGTTTCCGCCTGTCAATACTTGTCCTTTCTTTTGTCTCTTTGATCTTATTCACTCAAGTATGGGCGGCAGAACAAGCGCAGCCGAAATATGAAGTGCGGCTAGTGAAAAGCCAAATGGTGCCCATGAGAGACGGAGTGCGGTTGTCGACTGACCTTTATTTTCCTCAGAAGGCAGGAGAGAAGCTGCCGGTTATTCTCATTCGGACTCCTTATAACAAGAAAAGTTACAGGGATCGAGAAAAAAGGCCAAGGGCTTATATCTTTGCTTCCCATGGTTTCGTGGTGGCTGTCCAAGACTGCCGGGGAAAATTCGAATCCGAAGGAATTTTTTCACCTCCGGCAGGACATGAGGCTGATGATGGCTATGACACGGTGGATTGGTTGGCCAAACAATCCTGGAGTAACGGCAAGATTGGCACTTTTGGCTGTTCTTACCCATCGGAAGTTCAAGCTGCCCAGGCTCCTTTGAGGCATCCTAATCTGACCTGCATGATACCGCAATGTGGTCCGATGATTGGGGCTGCCAATGGTCGTTACAGATATTGGTCTGGTTTTAAAGGTGGTGTTCTTGATTTAGCAGCCAGCATTTCCTGGTATTTTGAAGCTGCCTGCAAATATTCATTAAAACCGCCACCCGGCCTCTCTGATGAGGAGGTTCGTAAGATTCGTGATTTTTTTGAACCTGGTCCAGTTAACCTTCCTCAAGTTGATTTTGAGAAACTTAACTGGTACCTACCTCTTATTGATGTTATGAAAGCAGCCGGAGCACCTCCCAATGATTGGGAGGAATTGATAACCCACGATTTTGGTGATCCCTGGTGGCATGACGTTATGGGGTATTATGATGGGACGGAAAAGATTGATGTTCCAGCCTTGCATATGAGTTGCTGGTATGATCCCAGTGTTGATGAGACTATTTTTGAATTCAATTATTTCAGGGAACATGCAGTTTCAGAGACTGCTCGAAACCATCAGTTTTTAATTGTTGCTCCCACCACTCATTGTGGCTTTGAGAGAGCTTCTGAACACACGATTGTAGGTGAGCGTGATGTCGGCGATGCCAGATTGAATTATATGGAAATTTATCTTAAATGGTTTGATTACTGGCTAAAAGGAATAGATAACGGCATAACCAAGATGCCCAAGGTGCAGTATTATACCATGGGGCTTAATAAGTGGCAGTCGTCTGATGTCTGGCCCTTGCCCGAAACGCAATACACCAAATATTACTTCCACAGCCGGGGTCAGGCTAACAGCCGCAATGGAGATGGCTGGCTTTCGACAAGGCCTCCAAAGAATGAGCCTTCAGATTCATTTATCTATGATCCCGGCCATCCGGTCCCTTCTGTAGGTGGTCAGCGAGGGACCCCTTATGGAACTCCGGCTGGAGCTGTCGATCAAGCCAGAGTTGAGATTCGAAACGACGTTTTAGTCTACACCACTTCTCCCTTGAAAAAAGGGGTGGAAGTAACGGGTCCCATTACTGTTATTCTTTATGTTTCTTCATCAGCCAAGGATACTGATTTTACGGCTAAACTGGTGGATGTCTATCCCGATGGAACAGCTTACAATATCCAGCAGGGTATTTTACGAGCACGATATCGAGAAGGATTTACTAAAAAAGTTTGGATGAAAGAAGGTGAAGTCTATAAACTTCAACTAGATCTTGATGCCACCAGCAATTACTTTGAAAAGGGACATAGAATCCGGGTTCAAGTTTCAAGCAGTGATTTTCCCCTCTGGGAAAGAAATCTCAACACTGGTGGGAATAATTATGATGAAACAGAATGGGTGATAGCTAAAAATACCATCCATCACTCAGAAAAGTATCCTTCCCACATTGTGCTACCCATAATTCCAGAAAAAAATGATTAGTATTTTTTATCTGGATGCTATTCAATTCAGCTCAGAAATCCCCTGGGACTCACGGGATTTATCTGGCTCGGAGCGAAAAATTGAAAATGCTTTGGGATTAGAAATTTATGTATATATGAGTTTTTAAAGGTGAGAACAAATGGTAGCTGATTGGCTGGTTATTATTATTTATCTAAGCATTTTAGCTTTTATAGGAGTCTGGACCTCAAAAAAAATAAAAACCGCCTCGAGCTTTTTTATTAGCGAGCGTGATTTTGGCAAAGCCATGATGACCTTCTTTACCTTCGGTACGGGCACCAATACTGATCAGGCGGTAACTGTGGTTTCTAAGAGCTTTGTTTCTGGGGCTTCTGGAATCTGGTATCAATGGCTGTGGTTATTTGCCACTCCTTTCTACTGGCTGCTGGCTCCTCTTTTCCGGCGGATGAGGGCGGTAACAACTGCTGACTATCTCAACATTCGCTATGGCCAGAGTGTTGCGGTTCTTTACGCCCTGGTGGGCATGGCTCAACTCTCGGTTAATATTGGGGTTACTCTCAAGGCTTCAAGTGCTCTTATCACCTCTGTCACCAGTGGGGCCATCAGTTCGGCTTTGGCCATTTTTGTTCTCACCGGACTTTTCGTCTTTTATGGTGTGCTGGGAGGCTTGAAAGCCGCCATCCTTACTGATTTTCTTCAGGGTATTTTAACCATTATTCTTTCTTTTATGATTCTGCCTTTTGCTTTAAAGGCAGTGGGGGGGTTGGGCGGCTTGAAGGCGGCCGTGGGAGATACCTCGGTCTTTTCGATTGTGGCGCCTGGTGAAATCACGACCCTTTATGTCATTGTTATCGCTGTAAACGGGCTGATAGGTTGGGTTACGTCTCCTTATTCCATGGCTTTGTGCGGCGCTGGTAAGAGTGAGGGAGATGCAAGGATGGGCCTTGTCGGGGGGATGTTTCTCAAGCGTATCTGCACCATTGCCTGGGTTTTGACCGGGTTGTGCGCTATAGCTTTGTACACGGGTAAAACGGCCAATCCAGACTTTGTGTGGGGATTCATGGCCCGTGATTTCCTGCCGATGATAGCTCCCGGTCTTATCGGCCTTTTTATTGCTTCCATGTTAGCCGCGGTCATGAGTTCTTGTGATTGCTTTATGGTCTCCTCGGCAGCTCTGTTCACAGAAAACATCTACAAACCTTTGATGAGGCCCGGTCAAGAGGAAAAACATTACATTCTTATCGGAAGAATTGCCTCGGTGGCAGTTGTTATCTCTGGCATCATTATTGCCTTTGCTGTTTCGGGCGTAGTCCAAGGTTTAGAGGTTTTCTGGAAAGTGCATGCCATGATGGGCATTGCTATGTGGGCCAGTTTTTTCTGGAGAAGAGCGACTTCCGCTGGAGCCTGGGCCTCAACCTTGAGTGGTTTCGCGGCTTGGGCTTTCACCAGCCGCCTCAGCTTCATCGGCTGGGACTTTAACGCCCGTTTCGCTCAATCCCTGCCTGATTTTATGCTGTATAAGGGCCAATTATCCTTGCCCTGGCAGATGATTTTCTATTTGACAGTGGGGCTCGTGGTTATGATAGGAGTCAGTCTGGTAACCCAGCCACCGGCTAAAGAGAAACTGGATCGAGTCTATGCCTGTTTGCGGACACCAGTCCGGCCTGGTGAACCGGAAGTTGAGCCGCTTACTTTACCTAAAGGGATTAAGCCGGCACCGCGAAAAGCCCTGATAAATCATCCGGACTTCGAGATTATGAAACCGTCACTGGTGAGCATAGTCGGCTTTCTTGTCAGCTGGATGGGTGTAGCTATCTTGATTTGGGTCTTTGTCTGGCTCATGAGGTGAATGCTAGCGAGAGAATTTGGTTAAGTTTGAGAGCACCAAGGGTAACCCGAGCTCACTCACAAATAGAAGTTAGTTCCAAATGGGAATGATTCATTTTTTCATGCATTTCCAGAACAATTTTTTTCCCTTCAAGCGTCATTAAGCCTGCAATTCAACTTATTATTACCTCCTGTAGGTACTACAAATTTCAATCTTTTCTTTTAGAGAGGGTTAGCCAGCGCCAGCCGCCTACTCCGAGGATGATAGTAATAATTCCAAATAAAATGCCCCCTCGCAAGGCAGCGATGG
>Ga0190352_1000288_pt1 | contig 12730 bp, 13 predicted proteins | sample 4872131011_MG_FD_161682 | JGI IMG/M metagenome (GOLD analysis project Ga0190352, IMG submission 161682) | Hydrothermal vent microbial mat bacterial communities from Southern Trench, Guaymas Basin, Mexico - 4872-13-10-11_MG | ecosystem: Environmental > Aquatic > Marine > Hydrothermal vents >...
CGAGGCAAGAACGTAATAATAATAATCCATGGCGATACTGGAAGCGGAAAATCAACGGCGTCGCTGAGTATAGCAAGTATATGCGATCCGATATGGCTTGAAGATCCCGCGTTCGCTGCTACAACACTTACTCTTTTTTCAGCCTTCGAGTTTATTATTCTAGAGGGATACCTACTTAAAAAAGAAAACGAATTCTATAGAGGGCGGTTTATTGTCATAGAAGAGGCGGAAAGTAGTATCTCTGGGATTGCTCAGGCAGCCGCCGTGCAGGAATTTGCCAAGCATATTCAAGTATTCAGGGAATGGCAGATCAACTTAATCCTAAATTTACCGTTCTCCGAGGACATAAAGAAAATAAAAAACGCTGTTGCGCATCACGACATCTGGACGATTGATATAAACGAATACGAGCGCGTAGTAAAAGCCCGCTGGAAGAGACGTATTAGAGTCGGAGAAAAAGTCTTTTTTGTCAATCCCAATCTATTAAAAAGGAATATCTTCGACCCGTCTGCGCTCGGTGCCAAGCTTAAAATACCATTCGCTGATGATAAGATCTGGCGGGCATATCATAAAGAAAAACATAAGTTTTTCACCGAACTGAATAAAAAAAGCTATAAGAGAATTTTGAGAACAACGGCGGTTAGAGGCGATTTGAGCGTTGCCATTGTAAGACCGCATTTGAGAAAAATAGCAGAGGAGTTCCTGGATATAGAAGATCTCGAAAAAATCGAGGACGTCTCTGAGCAGAAAATGCTATACGAAACCGTTAAGAGAAAAACCAGAGATCCGTTCGAGAAAGCGGCTTTAATGGTTTTTGCTAAAGGCTCTATGACAATGAGAGAAATTCACATGCGGCTTGCTAAGTATTGGTCGAAAGAAGTGAAGGAAAAGATTCTAAATTCAAATATATTCAAGAAAAGGAAGGGAAAAAGAAATAGTATAAGAATCTCATTATCTGAAGAAGGAAAAAAATATGTAAAGGATTTGCTTCAAGATCTACTCTAATCTTCCAGAGTTTCTAGAACGAGTTCTCCCGCCTTTTTCTGAGTATATTTCAGGACATAGTTCAGGTTTTTATGCCCCGTTATCGCTGCGATTATTTGCGGCGTATATCCCTTTCTTGACAGGTGTGTAATGAATGCATACCTGAGTGTGTGTGTATTGATTTTTAGATGTCTTCTTATCCAGTCTTCGATTCTCGCCCTCAGTTTTTCGTCGGGTATCTCAAGAATGAATCTTATAATCGACAGATGGTTTTTATTCACAGCATTCGGCAGAATCATAGTCCGATAAGTCTCCCTTTTATGCTTTCTAACTCTGATCTCCATCTTCCTTTTCTTCGTTCTTATAGCTTCTTTCACGAACTCGATCGCCTCAGAGATCCGTGAACCGTTGCGAAGCTGGGTGAGACATATAACCGCATAGGCAAGATTAGTCTTCTGACGGTATCTTTTAGGATTTATAGGCTCTGAGATCATTCTTTCGAGCACTCTAAAGACATACTCGAAGTCGGCGCCCTTATCCCAACCATTAGTCATGAAAATCACCAAACCTTAGAATATGTGTATTTCATATAAAAAAGTTAAGATTATCGTATTTATAATCTTGACTTACGATCATAAGTTAAGGTTTAGTTGTTAAAGTTTCGGTATGTTACCCTAGGTGAAGTAATGTTATGATTATCATCTCAACATCTTAGTTTCATACCAACTTATGAGAGACGAGTATTTTATATGTTAGGCTCTCGGAAATTCTTTGTTTTTAATATGACTTGCACTATGGTTACAATCTTTTGTCACCATGGTGCAACTTCTGACTACCTTGATGAGGTAGTCAAAGGTAGTCAGGTTTAGATTCGAGTAAAGAGCGAAATGCGTCAATCTGATCAAAAATCGATTGACTACCTCCCTATATAGTTATACCCATAAACTTTTTTTTTTGATATAAACATTAATGATAACTACATCTACGGAATTAGCGACAGGCTAATAATAGAAAAACGTTTAGGAGACGGGTTCTATTTTTTTATATAAATTTTTGAAAAATTCCCGAAAAGTTGGTAGCTGAGGTAGTCAAGGTAGTCAGGTAGTTTTGGTAGTTTTGGTAGTCCGATTTTTTTAATAAATAAATCACTAATGAGAAGAGAGATTATTATTATTAAAAAAGAAAGAGATTAAACCTCTACACACACCTCAGTGTTTCTTCAGAAACCTAAAAAATAAGTGTGTTATATTTTTCATTTTATAAAAATATATAAAAAGAAAATTGAGAAAAATCAAATCTTAACTTACGTTCTCGTCTAAGGTGGGGTCTTTTTCCATAATATCGAAGAACTCGATCAGCATTTTCATAAGTCGGGTATACGGAACGACTATCACCTTCTTGCTCCTGCCATGTATGCGTCTCGGCGAGATTTTAAATCCTAGCGCTCTTGCGAGATCACTGAAGACTATTTGCAGCCCGCTGCGTTGTGCAAGTTGTCTGCACACGTTAGGGAGTATGTATATAACATCATCAGTGCTCGTTTTTCTGACGAATTTCATGTAGTTCAGCACATTCGCCTTAATAACCTGCTCTGCTATATCTCTTCTATTTGTTCTTATAGTGCTGAGTTCCGCGTTCTGCTGATCTATTGTCACTATATCGTTAAAGACATCTTCTGGGAACTTTTTGTAAGCCTCTAGAATATCCTGATTCAACATCTGTAAGAACAAAAACATAGGGTCTTGCTCTTCTTCTATAAGCCTGTCTCTCGGATCTAGTTCCTCTTCTGATAGTTCTATATTCAGCCAGTCGGGTATTTCGCCGAGTATTTTTCCGTAGAGAAACTCAAGAATCTTGGTGCCGACCACTAGCATTTTTTCTTTAAACAAATCCAGCGGTAACTCGCTGATATGATCTCTCAGATATGCGGCAAGATGTAGGAAATTTTCCATATTTTCCTGTATCAATTCTCTGCCGCCTTCTTTTATATTATCTCTGTTGTCGAACTTAACGAGTATCATTCTTTTTTCGTCTGCGAGATACGGATCGCCAATTGTCGGCATGACGTTGAAGGTCAGAACGATTGTTGCAAGGCTCTTCCGCTCTTCCTTATCGCTCTCTAAGAATCTCCCTGCGATCGTCTCTGGCGCGCCTTTTAAAAATGCAATAATATCAGCGTGTCTTAATGTAAAGAAATCCGACGGGCATTCATTTATAACGAAGGCGCCCGTGTGTCTGCTACAACCGTTAGCAAGTTGCGGGTATGTAACATAACCCGTTCTCCATACGTCTCTGTCTTGATAAGTCAATCCAACCAGCGTGGTTCCTATCATAGAAATTGTCGTTTTATAAGTATTAGGTTCGCCTGCATAGACGATAACTTGCTGGTTTCTTCCGAGAGATTTTCTAACATGACCGAACGGCGTTGCGAACTGAAGTTTTATTGCTGTTATCTGGATAGGTTCTTTATTACAATACTTAGTAACGAATTCGTTTAAAGCTTCCAAGGCTTTTTTACACTTGGACTCATCTGGAGTTTTTGGCATTCTTGATTTTATCAGCCCTTCATTCCATATTATATTATTATTAAGAAGAAAGTATCCAGTTTCGTTGAATCGATACTCTGTTATTATTCTTCCAGTAGACGCCATTTTATCCAACACGGCGGAGAGATAGTCATCAATGAGTCGCTTATGTCTGACAAATCCCATCTCTCTCAGCATATCCGCTATTTCTTGTATTGTCAGCGGCGGGCACTCAAAATTCCTGGTGCCTTCGAATTTTATTTGGAAGCGCCGTGAGTTCGTTCTCGTAGGGTCTATTATTTCTCTTACCTTGACGGGAACGACGGTGCAGATTCTTTCTCTGTAAGCCAGAGTCCCGTCCTGCCTTCTTTTTGCTCTAGCGATTATTTTATTTCTGAAGTTACAGACAGCATAGATCTGTCTCTCGCTATCCATTACGGTGATTACGCTGTCGAAATAGGGGCTGGCTGAGCCGATCACTTCCTCTAAGTCGTTCACAATCGACAGCGCTTCCTCTTCGCCGACTATCTCTTCCAGAACTTCCTGCAGACCAGTATAGCCTCTCATTTCCTCAGGTGCTGGTGGCGTCCCTCTAATCCCGTATGTTCTATCCAGAACTGCGAGGCGCTGTTTTTTTTCTTCGTCTTTTTCCGCCAGTAATTCAACTATTTTTTTAGCGGACTCGTAAGAGATTCTCGCCTTTTTTAGCCACCCTGTTAGGAAAAATATGATATAGTTGCGGTATCCTTTCTGATAACAGTGGCATAATAGCGTGTAGATCTTTAGAATATCGTCATTACTCAGCGTATTTTCTTCAGATTGCACTGTGCGTATGGGTGTCTGCTGACGTCTCTGCGCGGGGCAGATTTTTTCAGCAAGTTCTTCGATTTTTTCAATAGAGTATCTGATGTCGTTTATTTCGATAATATCTGCTATCTTCGGTTTTTTTTCATCTCTCCAGTTATAAGAATAAGGTAATCTGAGGATTCTGCTGACGTCTTTTACTTGTTTATCGACGGTGCCGCCGAATTTTCTCATAGTGTCCCCAAGCGCAGCGGTGATCATATCGAGGAGCATGTTCTGATATTTCTGCCATGTTCTATGGTCTAGGACTTCTTCCAGCATGAAATATAGATGCAATCCATAACCCGACCAGACGGTTATAGTCGGGATAATTCCAGCTGCATCGAGACATTTTTCCACAGCGTTTATTATTTCCAGTTGCTCGACGTCTTTTTCATGGAAGTCTATGTCGATATATAGAACGTTAGGGGCGAGACATGAGTCTTTATCGCCTTTTCGTTCCTTTCTCGGCGTGACTCCAAAATAAATATCGAAGTGTCTCTGGTTAAAATAGTCCAGCGTTTTTAGTAGCTTTTCTGCGTTGCCCTTTTCGAGATCTTCTATTAATTCAATTAGATTGACGAATATTTGCCCCACCAGTGTTTTGTGGCGGTTTATCGGTCTGAACTCTATGAATATCGGCTTTACGTCCTTGTATTCTTCGTAATAATCGCCGTAGAGCGTTTTAAAGAATTTTAGAAGATGCGGCTGAAAGTCTCGAATGCGGTAGTCAGAACCCGTAATATTTATATTATGGTCTGGCTTATTATTTAGTGTATTCGTCACCAACGTCACCTCACTCATTTTTTTCTATAAGCCCTAATGATATTTTTAAAATCTTAGTGACTATATCTCTTGCTATATCTTCAGCGTCCTTTCTGACGATTTTTTCTAGTTCTCCGATCAGATCGCTGAGGTCTTTTAGATCTTCTTTTAGGTATCTATCGATGACTTCTTCAACTCTCTCGGCGATTCTTGAAGAATATTTGGCGAAGTAGTCTAGTAGCCTGCCTCTGCTGGAAAAGATGCCGCTGTCGACGAGTTTATCTAACATCGGGACGGTTTTTGGATTTACAGAAATGCTTATTATTATTCTGTTATTTTTTCTCTTATCAGATTTGGTTTCCATGTTATCACCTCCGAGAGAACCTTTAATAAAATATACCGTTTTTTATATAAAAAAGTTTCGATGTGTTTTAAAAACGTCTATTTTAGCTTTCTTTTTCAGCGAACTCATTAAAATGAAGTTATTTTAGTAAATACGTTTAAAATAACACTGTTATAACAATCATGACCAATATATCAACTTTTTAATATGTCACCTTTTATATGTTGTTGTTATAACACCGTTTTATAACATCGTTTTATAACGCTGTTTTATAACGCTGTTATATTATAACATTGTTATATAACACTGTTATGAAAACATTACAATAAACGCGTTAATTTTTTATATATAACGCCGTTATATTTTAATTAAGGGCGTATGATAGTTCTCTTGACGCCCGTAAAAAATCCATGGAGGTGGTTGCCATTCCAATAGGTAAAGAAATCACCAGAGGCGCTGCCTTCACAATTGGTAGCGTCCTAGTCATAATCGCCCTTGTTATAGGGTCTCAATTCTTCGGGCTCGGTTTTCTTGATTTTGGCGGAGAGGGCGAAACGCCCCAGCAACAGTACGCACTACAGTTGCCGATAAAGTTCACTGTTCGTGATCAGATAGCTGGCGGAGCGCTCACTTCTGGAACGATATATATCTACGACTCAGCAGGAGAGAAGCTATTAGAGACCGTAACTTATTCTAACGGCTGGGAAACGGCGCAAGCATATACTTCTGGCGATAATATAAAGCTGTTTTATGCCAACTCTGGTTATCTTGCGGCTCCCGTCGATTTCTCAGTACCATACGCTTCAAGCGAGTATCAATCGTATTTCTATGCGGCTATTGATGTAGTTCACAGACCTGGCGACTCTCAGCTATCGATCTCAATCATGGACAATACTGGTAATCAGGTAGCTACAGAATCAGCGCAAGACGGCGCACAAATGGACTCTGACGGGACTTTAGACCTAACAATACATCTTGTAGTTACTGAGGGATACGGACTAATCTCATTCGAGGACTTATATGAAGACGAGATGGACGCTGTATTACTCGTCTTGAAGATCAACACTACTCTCGCAACAATCTCAGGAATCTCGGCAGAGAGAAAAGAATATGGCGGATATACATACTACTACTGGCAAATTGAAGATCTCCTGGCAACTAAGGACGATCCCGCTACACGAGATATACAATTCACGCTCAACTGGGCGGGAACTAGCGGAATCATAACACTCCAGGCGTTCTTATATACTGAGGTAGATCCAAGCCTATTCGGTTCTTCACTTACAGCGGATAGCGATTCGTTCTCTGATAATACTGTTGCTTTACAGGTTTCTCCCGCCAGCTAGGGAGTGATTTTTTTTATATCTCCTTTAGCTGGCATTATTTTTTAGGTGGTGGTCGCCTTGAAACGAGAAAAAGTAACGGTTCTAGCGGTCGCTGTGATTACTATTATTGCTATCTTAGCGGTATCTTTTATCTTTATAGGGGACACGAATTTAGGTTTTAGTGGACACAGTCATGCAGAAGGCGGTAGCGGCGATGAATATATCAAGATAGATGTAACTGTATCTAGCTGGAAGATTCCTGCAATCTCAGGATATATTCCGAGAACGGGTATATCTCCGCAGAAGACTGAAGAGTTCTGGACGATAAACGGCGATAAAAAAACTCAGACGAGCGCAACAGTAACGGTCTCTATAACCTACAGTAATATCGTAGCGCATAGCCTAAACGTGACAATAATGAAACTCTGGTTCCATTATACAGATGATGCGTATATTGTTGATATGACATATACCGATTGTAATGGTGCCAACACCGCAGGGGCTGTCGATAAAAGCGGATCAGATAGTAAAAATCTCGACGGCTCCTCTAGTGATCCTCTTGTCATCGCTGGCGTTCCGAAGGACGGGAATAGCTATACTGTCTACGCCAAGTTCAGGGTTCAAGTGAAGGGTAAAGGTTTAAAAAGTGGCAGTATAATCACAGCGGATACTGGAGATTCTAATGCGAATCCGAGTTCTTTTTCAGCAGAATGGTATACTGAAGAAGTTAGTAGCGGCTCGGCGTCAGGTAGTGTATCATTTAGTTCATGGTTTACTGGTATTGCAGCATTCAGCGGGGCATTTCTAGGCGGATTATTGGCAGTAATTGCACGGAGGAAGAGGAGATGAGGTCAAAAAAACTGGTGTTGGGTGTCTTTTTAATTATTACAGCACTCTTTATATATCTGACAATACCCGAAGGCGGACATGAGATTGAAGAAATAAACGAGTTCGGTGAAGGTTTCATAGCTGATAGCGATGCTGAGGTTTTTAAGAGTTCAATTTTTTCATTTCAAATACAGGGCGAATGGAAATACGGCGGATCGACTGTTACACAGGTATCGTGGTCTTACAGCGTATCAGTAACTATCCAAAATATAGAGCATTATAACGTAACGATAGAGTTCGGTTACAAACTCTCTACAGCGTCGTCAATAACGCAACTTGATAGTAAGACATTAACTCTCCAGACAGAAAGTCAGACAATATCCGACACGGGCAGTGAAGATCTGGATACTCATACTGGACGCTATGTCAGTAACCCGCAAGACGGAGAGATTTATTACTTCAATTATTACGTAAGATACACGATAACTGGAAAAGGAGCGAAGAGCGGAGAGATTATAACAGCACAGAGTGATTGGGGCGATCCAAAACAATCAAATGTTGGATTGGAATATAGCGAGGGCTTTGCGATAAGCAGCATTATAGTGCATGAGTATGGACATTTTGATAATCCAACCCCAAGCGCAGGTACTGATGTTACAGATGAAATGACAGACGGAAAACATGGTCTAATGGAACATAAGGCAGGAGGAACTTGGGATTGGGTAGCAGACCCATACATAGTATTCAAGATAACATTTCAAGGTTCTAAAGATGCGAAACTACGCTTCTATTTCTCGGTATGGGAGTATTCTGAGGTGCCAGAACAGGAGTGGGTCTACGTCGCATACTTAAAGAAGAGTGACGATGGCTCAAATTGGGATTGTGCGTGTTCAGGTTGCGATGGTCCATATAGCGACGATAGCTACATAACTAGTGACGCAGTTACATTAACAGGAACACAATATTGGAAAATCGAATTTGATAGAATGTTGGACTATGAAGATGAGTTCTACGTATCAGAGATCGAGGTAATAGAAAATACATCAAGCTGGATCTGCGGCATCACTGGTTTCGTCGTAGGCTTTCTTATAGCGTTCGGTATAGCATTTTATGCTCTAGGGAGGCGTCGCTGATGAAAGATCCGATATATATGTCCTTACTCGCATTTACTCTTATTTTTGGTATTTGGACAGCGTTAGTCTTTCCAGAGACATCTATACTTATTTTTATAGCGTATGCTCTATCAGCGCCTGCAATTGCTGGAATAAACGAATACCAGCGATGTTTTGAGCATATAACAGGAATTTCTGGTGAAAAAAGACCGAGATATGAATATGCAATACTCGGCGTTATTCCTGCAATATTAGCACAGTCTTTAAGCTGGACTACGATAGCAACAGGCGCAATACTAGCTGTAGTCGTGGCGGTATCTGAGGAAACATTCAGGGCAGGTAGTTTTATATTATTAAAGAAAAACATGCAATTCCCACCAGAGATTTCACTATTAATCGCGAACGGGGCATGGATAGCATACCATTTTGCCGAGAGGAGTTTCAATATATCATACGCTGGTTGGTTGATTATCTGCGCTTTTATATTCAGTATAGCATTAGTAAAAGGCGGGCTTGGCGCAGCCTGTCTGGCTCATATATTAACAAATTCGATGGGACAATGGATTTCACTAACGGCATACGGTGAGCAGGCACTCCCAATCAGTGCACTTGCATTAGCTATATTGATTATATTCATGATAGCTGTAGCGGGAGGGAGTATGAAATGGGGAAAGATTCGAGGATAGATGTAATCGGCGGAACGCTGATAATAATGGCGATGTTATGTCTATCAGCATTTACGGTATTTATCGGGCAAGACGAGCGTTTATCAGTATTAGCAACCATTAGTATGGCATTATTAGCTATTGGGATCGCTGGTGGAGAAATTATACATGATTATAGATTCGAGAATAAAATCAATCCAGAGACCTTTCTTTACGGGTTTTTCGGTATCTCGCTTGTAGCACTGATTCAGATACCTGTTATGATAAGCGGAATTAGTATCTACGGATTATCAGCTTTAGACTTTAAAGCATCGAGATTATTCTTAATCGCTCAGGCGGTTTCAGAAGAGGCTTTCTTCGCTAATGTAGTATATGCGTTCTTGAAGAGAACGAGTATTCCGCAGGTAGCTAATGTTGCAACCGCTAGCATATTCATGATATTTCATTCCGTTGTATACGCAAATCAGACATTAGTCCTTTTTGTAGTTTTTTTGAGCAGGCTCGCCCTGAACTTTATATATGATAGAGGCGGGCTCGGATCTAGCATGATGACGCATGTCATAGTTAATGCTTTCGCGGGGTGATTAAATGAGAAAAGGAAAGAGAGAGATATTTACAGCCGTTATGATTTTAGCCTTTATAGGTGCGCTCTTCCTGAGCGTGTCTTATAGTTATCTACCGCAAGAAGACATCAGCTGGCAGATCTACAGCGTTCATATCGAACTGGACAACGGCGCTGATTTATGGAGAGAACCGAGAGCGGTGTCCTTCACTTGGAACCCTGATAGAACGCGAGATGATTTCGAGAGAGCGCCTAAGGTAGTCATGGGCGGGAATGTTGGAAGTATTATTGCTAACGGAACGAAAGATTTAACGGCAGAAAACGGCACAAAATTCAGAGTATATTACTATGATGTGCTCATGAGATTCTTTATAAAAGCCGTCGGGAGAAAAATTCCTGGCTCACCATGGGCATGGAAACCTGACATCGGTGTTACTGTCACGGCTTATATTCAGCTGAAGGCGAGATATGACTGGAGGCTGTTAGACGCGTATTGTTATGATGTTAACGAGTCGGTGATATTCACTCATGCTGACGCAACGCCAGACGCCTCATGGGGCGACGGACATCAAGGAACGGTAGAGGCTAACGAGCCTAGCGATGTTAATCAACAGATATTTGTTGATGGTGCGGGAACTAACTATGCTAAAAGCGCTGAACAATTCTTCAGTGCTCTAACTTTACTCGACGGTAAAAAGCTGAGATTTAAAATGTATGGCAGACCGCCAGAATTACATAAATACTCATGGTTCGTTGATTACTACGCTTGGGGCGACGCCCGTGTCGAATGGCAATACATCATCAGAGTAGCTGTCGCTGAACCTATCCCGCCAGACGTTAGCGATCTTGGCGATCTGGAAGATCATAAACCTGATATAAAAGGATATAACGTCAACCCAGACTTAAGCTGGTTCGAGCAAATACCATGGTGGGGCTGGATAATAATAACAGTAGCAGCAGCTTGGGCGGTATCCAGTATAATAAAAAGTGCACGGGGCGGAGAAAAAATCATTATAGTAGGAGGTAGGTAGCTATGGGAATGGGTAAAAAGATAACTGAGAAGGCGTTTTTCATCATTATTTTCGTGCTCTTATCAGCTATCGGAATAGCTAATGCGTTTGGGATAAGCGGGAACGATATACTAACTACTCTTATAACAGCAGTGATTGCAAGTGCGATCTCTATGCTAGTAAGCTTTTTAGTATTTCATTCAGAAGGTGAGAAGCGATGAACACTAAGATGAAAGAACTAGCAGTATCATATCTTCTAACAGCGCCGCTCCTAATAATTGTTACACTCGCGCCGTTTCTGCGACAGAACATACTGAGAATGACATACTACAACGTACCAGCTACAAATCTAATCATGGGAATACTATTGGTTACGGGCGGAATAGGCTGTGGTGTATTATATATGGTCATAACACTAAATGCTCAGAAGGCGGTCTCTGGTAGAAGATTTTTAGTCGGGGTAGTCTATGATAGAGACGGAGTAGGACATGAGTTTCAGGTCGAACTCGGAACTTACTCGTTTATAAAAACTATTGAATATGATGGCACTAACTATCACATTTACGCTGTCTGGAAGATCGAAAAAGGAAAACGAGTGATTGATTATGTACTCTTAATCGATAAATTAATAGAAGAGGCGCTCAGCGCAGCAAGCGAATGGGAAATATATATTGCTGGCTGGTATGCTACCGCACAAGTATATCCCGTAACGGCTCTGAAAATGTATGGAAACGCCATCGATGTAATCAGAGAATCTGTGAAGCTTGATCAACGAGTTGATATATACTTATTAAGAGATTATCCAGGGAGGTTAGGTGGTAAAAATGTCTGATCCGATAGACCAACTAGAAAATGTTCCTGATGAAAAACTAGCTGAAAAAACACGACAGGTTATAGACAGGCTGAGATCTATAGAACTATATGCTGAGTTAAATGCGCTAAAGCAGACCGTAGAGGCGCTTAGAGCAAGTGCTGAAGATGTGAATAAGACGGCAACGAATTTAGCAGGGACATATCTACAGAAATACAGCATATCTAGAAAAAGAGAGCGGATACTTAGAATGCCGACATGGGGCTGGATCACACTGATTGTCGGTATAATAACAGTCGGATTAATATTTATATTCGGGTGATCTGAATGCCAGAATCCTCAGAAAAAATATGGTTGAGAATCGTTAGGAAAATAACATCGCTTGTGCGGAACGTCTCAAAAATAAAAGAGACGCAACTGAATAACGTAAAAGAGCGAGGTATTCCTGAAGGCATGCAGTTCGTCTTCGGAACGCTAGGAATGGGACAGATTGGAGACAGGTTTCCTGTCGGACAGAAAAATCTTGAGGCTTACACTGAAATGCTGTTGATATATAAGATGTGGGCTGAACGGTATGGCGACGAGAAGGTTAAGAAGATCTTCGAGGCGTTTTTGAGGGCGGCTGAGACGGAACTTTTCGCAAGAAGTCATAAAGAAAAGACAGCGATAGGCGCCATAGCAGAGGCATTTTCATATTATAGACCAGGTAAAGAAGAGGACGAGGAGGAAGAAGAATGGACATACGGCTACTAAAGTCTGTTGCACATGCTGGTGAAAAATATAGGAATACTCTGGAATACCTCAGAGAAAGCATTCAAAAAAGGTTAAGTCGAGGCAAGAACGTAATAATAATAATCCATGGCGATACTGGAAGCGGAAAATCAACGGCGTCGCTGAGTATAGCAAGTATATGCGATCCGATATGGCTTGAAGATCCCGCGTTCGCTGCTACAACAC
>Ga0190352_1000290_pt1 | contig 12696 bp, 10 predicted proteins | sample 4872131011_MG_FD_161682 | JGI IMG/M metagenome (GOLD analysis project Ga0190352, IMG submission 161682) | Hydrothermal vent microbial mat bacterial communities from Southern Trench, Guaymas Basin, Mexico - 4872-13-10-11_MG | ecosystem: Environmental > Aquatic > Marine > Hydrothermal vents >...
TGTAATTACAAAGGAAAGATCGAAAGATTTAACAGAACCACTGCTGGTGTTATTGCTATTGCTACTGCTAATATTGTACCTTTTTTACTACAAGAAGTATCTCAACAATAAAACCCAAACTCCGAGCGGATAAAAATCATCCGCTTATTTTTTTTATCCACTTATCCACATTATAGCATTTTAAAAAAAATTGGCAACTTGTTGGTCCGGTTGTCCACAACTGAACCAACGGATGAAAGGAAATAAACCTATAATGGAATAGTATTGGTTATTTAGAAAACTAAACCGATGGTTCAATCGGGGCGATTGAACCAACATTTTTTGTCTGCCGCAAAAAAAGATAAAAAAGAGATAAAATTTAATGAAATGCTTTTCATAATCTACAAACAATTGACAGATTTATGAAAAACAATTAAAGTAGAAGCGGAGGGCGGTGAAGTTTGCCTCAAACGAGACGGCGGAGTTCTTTAAAAAAGATTTAGGGAGGTGAAAAAGGGAAAGATGGGAAAGAAAATTATTTTTGCCATAGAAGTTGATACAGAAAGCGCAGAAGAAACGGTAAAGGATTTGATAGCAGAGATAATTGAACGACAAGAAACAAAAAACCATTCTGAAAGAAAGAGTCTTGATGAAATTTTAGAAAAGGCATTAAAAGACGCACCGTCAATAGAAGGATATGGGACTAATATATTAAGTCCCCTAACTTGGCCAATAAGCCGATGGCACTTAGAAACTTTAGAAGTAAAAAGGAGAAGACCTCATCCAGTCTTTAGAATTTAAAAACAACCGCTTTGGACTTGGATAAAAAATCCAAATTCAGGCGGTCTTTTTTTATCTGTCATCCTGAACTTGTTTCAGCATCAGAATGACAAAAAATAAATGCATAATTTCTAAAACTTCGGATTCCGAACTTTAACTTTTCACTTTGAACTTTCAACTTTTAACTTTCTATCACTCCTCCGCCCAAAATTTCTCCTCTTCTATAAAAAACAACCGACTGGCCCGGCGCTATCGCCCGTTGGGATTTGGAAAAAACTACTTCATAACTTGCCTGACGCCTGTCTGCCAAACAGGCAGGGCAGTTAGGTATATTTTTATTCTTTATTTTTCTAATTTCTGCTGATTTTGCTTCTTGTCTGTATCGCACTTGCGCTTTAATTTTTAGAGGAAGATTTGGCTCAATTCCCGAAATCCAGTTCACTTTCTTGGCAATTAAACTTTTTCTATAAAGAAACGGACTTCTAAAATTATTTGTTACGATTAAATTATTTTTTTTAAAATCTTTTCCCACCACATAATAAGGTCCAGTTCCTCCGATGCCAATAGTTTTTCTCTGGCCGATGGTATATAAAAAAAGCCCCTGATGTTTCCCTATTTCTTGGCCATATTCATTAATAATCAGACCTTCTTTCAATTTTAGATATCTTCTTAAAAAATCATTTACATTTAAATCTTTGACAAAACAAATTTCTTGCGATTCCGGTCTTTCAAAAACAGGAAGATTAAACTTTGTGGCTAATTTTCTAACTTCTTTTTTTGTTAGATCGCCAAGAGGAAACAAAATTCGCTTAAGCTGTTTCTGGTTTAAATTATATAAAAAATACGATTGGTCTTTTTCTTTATCTTTAGCCTTTAAAAGTTTATAAACAACTTTTAACTTTTCACTTGCACTTTTGACTTTTGACTTTTGACTTTTGACTTTTACATAGTGTCCCGTCGCCAAAAAATCCGCTCCTAAATTTAAAATTTTCTTGAATAAAAGCCCGAATTTAATTTTCTGATTACAAACAACGCAGGGGTTTGGCGTTCTGCCTTTTTCATATTCCTTTAAAAAATAATCTATCACCTCGCGTTTAAATTCTTTTTTAAAATCCAAAATAAAAAAAGGGATAGCCAATTTTTTCGCCACTATTCTGGCTTGCTCTTCTTTTTGCCCTCTAAAGAGTTTTAAAAAAATCCCCATTACCTGATATCCCTTCTCTTTTAACAAAGCCGCTGACACAGCGGAATCTATGCCGCCGGAAAGAGCGATATAAACTGTCGGTTTTTTATTTTTCATTATCATTCTAAATATGGAATTCAGCCTTTAGGCTGCTGAAAGATAAATGAAATCCTAAAGGATAAATTCCAAAATTATTATCAATGCATAACTAATTTGTTGCGTATTCGTTATTTGTTGACAGTTTTTCGTAAATTCGCAAGTGATTCGTTATTCGTTAATAGAATCAATCAAACCAATATCCACATGTCTCTCGAGTAATCCACTCATCCTTTGTCCGAGGATATTTTCTGCAGGAAAACGGCCTCATTTTATAAATCAAACAGTAGCTCTTGCCGTCTTTTTTAAATCTCAAAAATGGACATCTGTTCGGCAACCGGCAGCAAGCTCCGCAATTAATGCATCTTCCTTTTCTATTTTTAGCAACCGGCAATATGCTCGTTAACGCCCTTTTTAATTTAGCCCTCCATGTATTTTTAGGATTAAACATCTAAAAAACCTTTCTATTTTTTTATTATACCAAAGAATGAATAAAAAATATAGAAAGAGAAATGAAAATTTGGGCCTTTGTTTTTTTAATTTAGTTTTTAGATATCCTTTCCTTAATTCTATAAGATATTGGTTTCTTGACTGTCGTAATGCAAAGCTATTTGAAAATCTGCCGGAATATATTTTTTTATTGTTTATTTAAAAAATAAATAAAGCATCTCGGAGAAAATCAGGGCTGATTAAACCCGCATTTTGTCTGAATTTCGGTTGTATTTCAGATGGCTTGGCGCGGGGTTGCCAAGAAGAAAAAAAAGGAATAAAATGTAAAATATGAGATTAATAAAAATATATTCAAAAGCTGAAGTTAACCCTGTACCTTTTACATATAAAAAGTGCGGGGTAAATAGAAAAATAAGAGAAAAAGCGAAAAAATCTCTGAAGAATTTTGAGTTAACCTATAAATTGAGTAAACACGGAAAGATAATAAAAACTCCTTTTAATGTTCTTTATCCTATCTCGAAAGACAGGTATCAAGTGAAAACCTGCGACGGTGTAGGCACAAAAGTTCTTTTAGCCGAATTAGTTAATAAGCACGATACCGTTGGCAAAGACGTAATAGCGATGGTCGTCAACGACTGTATAAGATGCGGAGCGAAGCCAATCGCAATTACCGATACCATTGATATCAAAAAATCAGAGCCCAAACTTTTAAGGGAAATTCAAAGGGGGTTAATCGCCGGCGCCAAGGAAGCGGATTGCCCTCTGGTTGGAGGAGAGACAGCCGATGTACCGGAACTTTTAAACGCTACCTATCATATAAACTGCGATTGCGTCGGAGAGGTAGAGAAAAAAAATATAATCACTGGAGAAAAAATAAAACCTGGCAATGTCATAATTGGCTTTCGGAGCTCTGGAATTCATTCCAATGGCTTGACTCTGGCGAGAAAGGTTCTTTTTAAAAAATGGGGCGGGAAGTTTAATGTCTTTGATAAGCCGGAAGGATTTAAGAGAAAATTAATTCTTGAATGCCTTGAACCGACAAAAATTTATGTAAAGCCATTTTTGAAAATCGCCAAAAGATTTGAAATTCTCGGCACTGTTCACATAACCGGCGACGCCTATTTAAAATTTAAGAAAGCAAACAAAAAAGTCGGCTTTGAGTTTAATAATTTTAAACCTCAGCCGATTTTTAATTTGATTCAGAAAATCGGAAGCATTTCAGATAAAGAAATGTTTTCTGTTTTTAACATGGGCTGGGGGTTTGCCATAATTGTTAATGAAAAAGACGCCGATAGAATTTTAGAGTTACTAAAAGAACAAAAGGTAAAAGCTGAGATAATTGGAAGAGTTATTAAAGGAAAACAAATTTTTATAAATTACAAAAATAAAGAAATAATTTTATAATTATTAAATTTAAAAATATCTCGGGAAATCCCAAGGGTTAGAATCCGCCACCTTGGCCAAAGAGATATAAAATTAATATGGAAATTTTACCAAAAGAGAAAAAATTCTTTAATTTATATGAGGCAATGGCTGACAAGATAATAGAATCGGTAGAACTTTTGGAAAAATTAGAAAAAGACTACAGCGAACTTCCGAAAATTGCCAAAAAACTTAATGTTTTAGAAGACGAAGCAGACGAAATTGTCCATAGCGTTATCCGAAACCTGCTTTACGACCATACTCGGGTAACAGAAGAAAAGGGAGATATAAAATTTCTGGTTTATAATATGGACAACGTGGTAGATTGCGTTGAGAAAACAGCAAGCAGATTATTAATATACCAGATAAAAAATATTCCTCAGGCAGTGATTGATTTCACCGTTTACCTAAAACAAGCTGCTCAAGAGATTAAAACGGGCATAGATTGTTTGAGAAGCCTCTCAAAAAAGGGTGATATTTTAGCTAAATGCTGTGTTAAGATAAATTATTTAGAGAACGAAGCCGATAAAATTAATAGAAAATGGCTTCAGAAAATTATGACAACGCCCGTTCAAACGACAAACGAGATCCTTCAGGCTTTATCTCTTAAAGAAATCGTTGACCTCCTGGAAGATGCTATGGACCAATCGGAAGATGTGGCTAATATCTTGGAAACATTTCTTTTAAAGGGAGAGGTTTAATTTATTGGTTTGGATAAAATAATGCCTACTTTATTTTTAATAACACTTATAGCAGTTTTGGCTTTAATCTTTGATTTTTTAAACGGGGCTAATGACCGAGCCAATTCTATTGCTACAGTAACCGCCACTAAGGCCCTTTCTCCGACAAAAGCCTTAATTTTGGCAAGCGTATTTAATATGGCAGGAGCATTTGTTTCTACCAGAGTAGCAAAAACTATTGGCAAAGGGATTATTTCCTCGGAAAATCTGACTCTTTCTATTCTTATCTTTGGAATACTTGGGGCTATTGTTTGGATATTTATTTGCACTAAATCAGGTATTCCCATCAGCGTAAGTCATTCTTTAGTGGGTGGAATTATGGGGGCTGGGATTATGGCTTTGGGGACTACCGGAATTAATTGGCAGATTGTAAATAACAAAGTATTTTTGGCAATAATATTAGGTCCCATGGCCGGCTTTATGGCAGGCTCTCTGCTTTTTGTTTTGTTGTCTTGGATTCTGTTTTTATTTTTTAAAAAATCCCAGACCCAAAAGATAGAAAAAACATTTAAAAAACTTCAAATTATTTCGGCTTCTTTCGTATCTTTTACACATGGAATGAACGATACCCAAAACGCTATGGGCATAATTACCGCTGCTCTGCTTTCCGGAGGGCTAATCAACAGCTTTGTTGTGCCATTATGGGTAAAGATAGCCTGCGGATCAGCAATGGGAATAGGCACATTTTTAATGGGATGGAAAGTGATGAAAACTTTGGGATGGAAATTGGCTAAACTTGAGCCAAAGCATGGTTTTGTGGCAGAAACCGGAGCAGGTATTATAGTGGGGCTCCACAGCGTATTGGGAATGCCGGTAAGCACTACCCATGTGATTGGTTCCTCGGTACTGGGCGGAACTTTTCTCCAAAATCGCCGAAGAATAAAGTATCCGGTGGCGGGAAAAATGATTATCGCTTGGCTCATAACCATCCCTTGCGCCGGAGCAGTTTCAGCCTTAAGTTATCTATTACTCAATCCGTTTATTGTTTAGTTTATTACTTATCCCGGCTAAGAACAGTTTAATAAAAAAAATCAAATGTTAATTAAAAAACAATTACAAAGGAAGTAAAAATTTATTAAAAATAACCGTCTTTGAACAGAAAATCTCTCAAGGCGGATTTTTTATTTTTGTTTGCCGCAAAGAAGATAAAAAAAGAGATAAAATTTAATGAAATGCTTTTCATAATCTACAAACAATTGACAGATTTATGAAAAACAATTAAGGTAGAAGTGGAGGATGGTGAAGTTTTGCCTCAAACGAGGCGGCGGAGTTCTTTAAAAAAGATTTAGGGAGGTGAGAAAATGAAAAAAATAATAGAAATGGTACCGATTGTGACAGAAGTGGTTGAAAGAGTAAAAATCGAATGTCCTCATTCCGGTGATCCGGCTCAAGCAACGGGATTTAATTACGAACGATGTTTAAAGTGCCCCTTTTTCCTTCCAGGTCTCTCAGGAAAAGATTCAAGAGGCGCGTGCGCTTGGATTAGATATGAAACCGAAGTATATGATTGGCCCCCTGATGAACACTATAAAGTAATAAATTGCGCTTATTGCGGAAAAGAGCTTAAAATATATTCACATCTGATGAGCGCCCTTACTAAAGGAGAACACGAAAGATGCCCGAAATGTAGTTTACTTCATCAATTTCTGGAAAAGAATGGGAACAAGACTGTGTTTGCTATCCCGTTGAAAGAATGGGAAGAAAGACAATAAAATTTTTCCCTATTTTCCCTATAAAGAGATAAATCTCTGAATAGGGTTTTTTATTTCAAAAATATAAACTCACTGGCATTTTTGCGGCTTTCTGGCATTTTTTATTGTCCGCCCTTAAACACAAGCAACAGCACTCTTGATGTTTAAATTATGACGTTAAATAATAAAAGTAATTTTACAACTTTTTGTTTTATTATTTTAAATGCGCTGCTAATGCGTCTTATTTTCTTCAAATTTTCGCAGGTGAAAAGTATAGCCGACTTTTTATTTTATTCAAATCTTGATAAAATAATTCTGGATTAGAAGATTTCTGGATTCCGAAATTTAATTTTGTATCTTGATTTTTTAATTTTGATTTATGCTAATCGATACTCACGCTCATTTGAATTTTGCTGCTTTTAATATAGATAGAGATGACGTTATAAAAAAATGTCTTAAAAATGACATTTGGATGATTAATGTTGGAATAAATTATCAAACTTCAAAAAGAGCAGTTGAAATTGCAGAAAAATACGAAAAAGAAGTTTATGCGGCAATCGGATTGCATCCGATAAACTTAGATACGGGTTTGATAAAAATGAAAGCTGATGATTTAGAGGGAAAACAGCTTGAAAGAGAATTTGATTGTCAAAAATACAAAAAACTGGCAGACTCTGGAGAAGTAGTGGCAATTGGCGAAATTGGTCTTGATTATTACTGGCGGCCGAAAACAACTAAAAAGAAAAAGTTATTTAAGCAAAAACAAAAGGATTTACTTTTGGAACAATTGAAATTAGCCAAGGAGTTAAATCTGCCGATAATTTTCCATTGCCGAGTGGCGCACGACGATCTTATAGAGATCTTAAAATCAAAAATCCAGAATTTAAAATTAAAAGGGGTCGTACATGGCTTTGTGGGAACCTCAGAACAATTACAAAAATATTTAGATTTAGGACTTTATATTGGTTTTAATGGAATAATTTTTAAAAACATTAAAGGAATTAATTTTGAAGAAAACATTAGAAAAACTCCCTTAGATAAAATTTTGATTGAAACCGATTGTCCCTATTTAACCCCTCCTCAAAAAGAAAATCAAAGGAATGAGCCCCTTTACGTAAAATATACAGCAGTAAAAATTGCCAAAATTAAAAATTTAAGTTTTGAGGAAATAGCAAAAATCACTACCAAGAATGCCAAAAAATTATTTAGAATCAAATAAAACTACTATTTTAGGATGGAATTTGAAGAAAATGAATTCTTTGGAAAACGCTCCTTTGCAGAATTTATTGTACCGGAATCATCATCTATAATGATTTTGAAAAACCCCATCAATTTCTCGGTTTCTTAGCTCCCATTGAATTCCATTAAAAAAAACACCATAAAGTGTTGCCTATGTGCGTCAAGTATACTTGAGAATGCGAGATGATTCCAATTGAAGCAGTAGTACGGAGAGTTACCACCGGTAGTTTTATTAAAAGAGATCCAGAAGTAGACGAGGGAGCTGTTTTTAAGAAGCCCCCAAAAAAAACAGAATTTTTCTTAAAAGACGACGGGAGACATAAACCAATTATTATCATAGAAAGAAAACGGCAAGTAGAATCTTTATGAGGCAAAGAAACCAATCAGTGATGAAACGTTTATTGGAACGATAGAACCTCTTTTAGGATTAGGGGAAGTAGTTCACATCAGAATTCAAAGAGTGAAAGTATTTTGGATACTTGAAAAGACATGGAAATTAGTTGATACCGCTTTTAGATGGGAGGGTTTCTAAAAAGCTATAGATCACGCTTTTGAACCTCAAAATGGAATTTGGACGAAGAAGGAACAATGGCAAGATTATAATTGCGGATGCAATTGACAATAACAATTGGCGAATTCAGACAAAGGAAGCATAGTAACTTGATAAGAAAGTCTACAGAAAAGGCGGAATCCTGGAAGAAGTAAGTAATCTCTATAAAACTGTCTCGAAATTAACAAACCAATTTTCTTCCCTGGGTCTGCGGTAAAAACCGAGAATAAAACAAAAAAGATGAACGCCTTGAGTAAATCAAAAATCTATTCCTTAAAGCGAATTTTTATTTCTGTTTGTTTGCGAAAAAAGCAGGAAGAAGGTAAAATTTAATCAAGCGCTTTATTAAAAAGTAAAACTATGGCACATCGGATTGAAGTTTATTTTAAAAAAGAAATTAGGGATACTAAAGGCGAAAGTATAAAAAAAAGAATCAAAGAAGATTTGGGTATTTTGGTAAAAGAGGTAAAGACAATAGATGTTTATACAATTGATGCTTCATTATCAAAAAAACAATTAGATTTGCTCGGAAAGAACTTGCTTGCTGACTCAATAATTCAGGAATTTAATATAGATTCATCCCGTCCTCGTATGTTAGGGCGGAATTTTGATTGGCTGATTGAGATTGGGTTTAAACCGGGGGTTACAGATAATGTCGCAAGGACCTCAAAGGAAGCGATAGAAGAAATCTTAAAGGAAAAATTAAATGGAAGAGTTTATGTTTCAAAGAGATATTTAATCTGCGGGAAACTTAAAAAGAAGAAGGTAGAAAAGATTGCTCAGGATGTTTTGGCAAATAAGTTAATCCAGAGATGGCTAATTCTCAATAGAAAATCTTTTAGTAAGCAAAATTCCTGTCTCTCAATCCCGAAAGTCAAGATCCCACATAAGCCCACTATATTAAAAATTAATCTAAATGTTTCTGATAAAGAATTATTAAAAATAAGCGAAGAGAGAAAATTGGCATTAAATCTTAGAGAAATGCGAAAAATAAAAAATTACTTCTCCAATCCAAAAATAATAAAAGAACGTCAGAAGTTCGGATTAGATGAAAAACCGACCGATGCGGAGCTTGAGGTTCTCGCTCAAACCTGGTCAGAACATTGCAAGCACAAAATCTTCAACGCAAAGATAAATTACAAGAATGAAAAAGGCGGACAAACCTTGTATAACAACAAGTTGCATACGGAGCAAGTAAAAATTAATAGTTTATTTAACACCTATATTAAAAGTTCTACAAAAAAGTTACAAAAGAAATTAAATTGGGTTGTTTCAACTTTATGGGATAATGCCGGGGTAATTCGTTTTGATAAAGATTGGTTACTGGCAATAAAATGCGAAACTCACAATAGTCCGTCAAATGAAGAACCTTACGGCGGAGCGATTACAGGAATCGTTGGCGTCTATCGGGATCCAATGGGAACTGGTATGGGTTGTAAATTAATTTATGGAACATATGGTTTTTGCACTGGCTCGCCATTCTACAAAGGAAGACTCAGGCCTAAATTACATCCCAAGCGTCTTTTAGAGGGAGTCCGCAAAGGGGTGGAAGATGGCGGGAATAAATCCGGAGTTCCCACCGTATACGGAATAACCTTTTTTGATAATGGCTACATAGGAAAGCCGGCAATTTATGTTTTGGCTGCTGGTTTAATTCCTGTTAAAGTATGCGGCAAACCCGGATATAGAAAAGAAGTCAACTCTGGAGATTTAATTTTGATGTGCGGTGGAAGAGTGGGCATAGATGGAATCCACGGAGCCACCGAATCTTCAATGGAGTCAGGCGAGTGGATCTCGGCTTCTCATGTCCAGATAGGAGATCCTTTTACCCAAAAAAAGATGCATGATTTTTTACTTGAGGCAAGAGATTTATGCCTTTACAATGCCATTACTGATAATGGCGCCGGGGGGCTTTCTTCATCAGTTGGAGAAATGGCAGAATTCAGTAATGGTTTTGAGTTATATCTTGATAAGGTGCCTTTGAAATACACAGGGCTTGATCCTTGGCAGATACTTGTTTCCGAGTCTCAAGAAAGAATGACACTGGCGGTTTCCAAAAATAAAATTAAAAAATTTTTAGAACTGGCAAAAAAGCACGATGTTGAGGCAACAGTTTTAGGGAAATTTACAAACTCAGGTAAATTTTGTTGTATTTACAAAGACAAAACAGTGACTTATATGAATATGGATTTTGTTCATAAAGGTGTACCGCAGATGGAACTCGAAGCAGAATGGATAAAGCCAGAAAAAAGAGGACTCCAAGAGCCAGAACTTAAAAAAATACAAAATCATACTTCGTTTTTGAAAAAAATATTGTCTCGCCCAAATATCTGCTCAAAGGAATATATTACAAGACAATTTGACCACGAGGTTCAAGGGACGAGCGTAATTAAACATTTAATCGGAAGGAATAACGATGTTTACAGTGATGCAGTGGTGATAAAACCTGTTTTTGATTCTAAAGAAGGTATTGCTATTGCCGCCGGAATTAATCCAAAATATAGCCAGATAGATACCTATCATATGACTGCTTGTGCTATTGATGAGACAATAAGAAGAATTATTGCCGTTGGTGGGAGTTTAAAAGAGATAGCCCTTAATGATAATTTTTGTTGGCCAAATCCTTTGCCATCAAAGCAAAATCCTGATGCAAAATACAAGCTTGCTCAACTTATAAGGGCAAATCAAGCACTTTATGATTATACCCTGGCATTTAAAACGCCTTGTGTTTCCGGGAAAGATTCTATGTCAATGGACGGAACTGTTAAAGATATAAATGGACAGGAACACAGAATATCAGCTTTGCCAACCATCCAATTTTCAGGAGTTGGGAAAATCAATGATATTAGGAAGTGCATTACAATGGATGTTAAAAATCCTGGCGATTTAGTCTATATTTTGGGTATTACACGTAATGAATTAGGTGGTTCAGAATATTATGAAACAAGGGGAAAAATTGGACTAGCTGTGCCGAGAGTTAACGCTAAAGAAGCAACCAAATTTTACAATACTTTAAGCAAAGTAATTCAAAAAGGATTAGTTGCTTCGGCTCACGGGATTTATAAAGGAGGATTGGGTGTGGCGTTAGCTCAGATGTCTTTTGCTGGCGGCTATGGCTTGGAAATTAACCTTGAGAAAGTACCGACTGAAAACCTAAATAGCGATGCAAAAATTCTATACTCAGAATCAGCCAGTAGATTTGTGATTACGATTTCACCTGAGAATAAAGGGAACTTTGAGAAGATGATGAAAGGAAGCATTTTTTCAAAAATTGGATATGTAAGAAATGATGGAATTTTTAGGATAAAGGGAGTTAGAGAGCAAGTAATTATCCGAGAAAATATATATAAATTAAAAAAAGCGTGGCAGAAGACTTTTAAGAATTTTTAAAATCATGGTTAGAGTTTTAATTCTATACGGCTATGGCATAAATTGTGACAATGAAACACAGTATGGTTTTGAATTGGCTGGAGCAAATACTGAAAAAGTTCATATAAATGAGTTGATTTTTGACAAGAAAAAACTTAAAAATTATCAAATTCTCGCTTTGCCCGGAGGGTTTTCTTTTGGAGATGATATTGCCGCGGGAAAAGTTCTGGCAAATAAATTTAAATACAATTTAGAGGAAGAATTAAATAATTTTATTAACAAAGGAAATCTAATCATTGGGATTTGCAACGGATTCCAGGCAATGGTTAAACTTGGCGTGTTGCCTGCTGTCGGAAAAGATTATGAGCAAAAACAAGCAACCTTAACCTTTAATGACTCTGGGAAATTTGAAGACAGATGGGTTTATCTTAAGATAAATCAAAAATCAAGGTGCGTTTGGACAAAAGGAATTAAGAAAATTTATTTGCCAGTAAGGCACGGCGAAGGCAAGTTTGTTTCAAGAGGCAGAAAGATTAGGGAAAAATTAAAGAGAAATAATCAAATAGTTTTGCAGTATGTAAACGAAAAAGGAGGCTTCGGTAATTATCCCTGGAATCCCAACGGTTCGGAAGATAATATTGCTGGAATCTGTGACGAGACAGGAAGGGTGTTCGGAATAATGCCTCATCCTGAAGGATTTTTGTTTTCCCAAAATCATCCAAGATGGACTAAGGAAAAAATCCAAGGAGGTGAAGGATTAAAAATTTTCAAAAACGCGGTCAGGTTTGTAAAAAATAAACTGTAGTGCCTTTTTATAACTTCACGCTCTCCCCCGGTTTAATCACGCCTTCTTTAATTTTGTTTTTTCTGGCTTGAGTCTCTTGAGTCTGCGGTTCATCTTTTTTAAGCGGTTCGTCTTTTTTAATTTGAACATCCTTTTCTCTTCTCTTAGTTAAACGATCAATCTCACGAAATGAGACTGGATCTCGAACCACCGCTTCTTTTAAAGAAATTGGAGCAGGTGAATTTTTTTCCAGAACTTGAGAAAATTGTCGCTTTGGCTTCGACAGATCTTTATTTCCAGCTGTCGGAGAAGAAGTTTGAAAATTATTAAAAGAAGCAAGCCGCACTTTCCTTAAACATTCCCGACAATAAGTTTTACGAGACGGATCTGGTTCAAAAGGCACTTCAATTTTC
>Ga0190352_1000292_pt1 | contig 12639 bp, 9 predicted proteins | sample 4872131011_MG_FD_161682 | JGI IMG/M metagenome (GOLD analysis project Ga0190352, IMG submission 161682) | Hydrothermal vent microbial mat bacterial communities from Southern Trench, Guaymas Basin, Mexico - 4872-13-10-11_MG | ecosystem: Environmental > Aquatic > Marine > Hydrothermal vents >...
GGCCTTGCTCCTGTAGGGCCTTGCCGATGAGTTCTTTCAGGTTCGCCATGGTTTTCACCTCCTTTCCGGCCTGGATTAGGCCAGATTTACTGGCCTTGGCCTTCGTGTAAATTTAGTAATATATTAACTTAATATATTACTAAATTTTATATATTTAATTTTAATATATTTTTGCTTAGTACGCGTTTGGGGGGCTGTTAGAAAAAGTCACGTTATGTTGAAAAGGAACCAGTACGCGTTAAGAGAGCTGTGCTAGTACACGTTAAGAGAGCTGTTAGAAAAGTCGCGTTCACGTCGTGTTGTGTTGGAAGGAACCAGTACGCGTTAACCGAGCTGTGTTAAGGAATCAGTACGCGTTAAGAGAGCTGTTGGAAAAGTCACGTCGCGTTAGAAGGGGCCAAGTCACGTTGTCACGCCCAAATAGTACGCTTATAAATAACAAATTGGCGCGCTTAGAAACTACCAGTCACACAATTCCGTAACCAGGCAAAAAGCACGTTCACAATAAAATCAAGGGTTTGAGGTCGAATGGCGCCTATAGGGTTGAGCAACTTTTGAGTAGAAGCGGTTAAGCACGTAAAAATTCCATAAGAGTAAGACTTGACATTGGGTATGAGTAAATAGAAAAAGTGTGGTATGATTGTAAAGGTAAAAAACGAAGATAGGTTCTTCGATTCTCTAGCTAAATACTTGTTCTTCAAAGAGTTAAAAAGAGCATACGAGATCAAGGTTGATGAAAAAGGACGTCCTGTTACATTTATTACTAAAAGAGTCAAAGGTAGGCTTAGACACATCCCAATCCCGTTAGAAAGGTTAAGAGAGGAAAAGCTGAGTGATGCTGGTAAAAGATTGATTGAGATGAATACTATGAGATTGGTAGGACAAAGTGCTAAGATAAACGAAGGTGGGAAAAGCTTTCTCAGGATTGGAATGAAAGATTTAATAGGTGCGTTGAGTTACGAAGGAAAGATAGGAGCTAGGTTGAGTGAGGTCTGTAAAGCGCCGGGGGCGATGGCGTGTGCTGCTAATATGATAGGACTGGATTCGTATGATGTACATAAGGTCGAATTAAAGAAAGGAGGTAATATAGATTTAGATGCTAAGATATGGAAAGGTGACGTTTCATTAGGTTTTGTAGGAAGTATTGAGAAAGAAAAAGATAAGTTGGTGATGTATCCTAGGAGGTTGGAGAAGGTTAGAGGTGGTGATGTGGATTGGGCTAAAAGAGTAGCGCGGGTGTTTAAGAGGAGTGGAGTAGATGAGGTTAAGGTAGCAGGCAGAGGAAAGGCGGATCATGTGTTATTTAGCATGCTGGGGGCGGAGTTTGAGAATCCAAGAGAGGCGAAGTTATTCACTGCGCTGGCTATTAGTAAGTTAAAGGGAATGAAATTAGCCCGTGAGTGGCAAATAAAGAAAATCATGATAACTCTAGCGAAAGAACAAACGCAAAGTTTACCCAGGATTTTGGAAATATTTAGAGATACAATGTTCCCTAGAAGACCGGGGTTCCCCACTACTGGAGAGGCACCTGGCACTTATAAGGATTTCAAAAGGCTATTAGAGTTAATATTCGGCAAGGGAGTCAGCAAGTACAGAATCCCTATGAAGGGAAATAAGCTATTAGACCTTTTGGTGAGAGGTTAAGGTGTTAGAGTTTATACCACTTAGGAATAGGCAGGGTAAATTATTTTGGGTGCATGTATCGGAGTTTGAGCCGTGGAGAATCAAAGATCCCAAGACGTTACAACATATTCTGAACTTATACTTTGGATCCATTACGGTGGATAAGCTGGGAAGGTCTATGCTCACCAGTGATGGTTACGTCTTTCTGAAAGAAACTCTGCCTGATTACCTCTGGAACGAAATAAAGCATAAGAAGTACAAAAATACTATTGAGGTCTTTAGAGAGGCATCTCATCACCCAAAGGCTATACACCAGCTTGCTAACGCAATGGGTGATGTTTCCTATTTATCTGACTTCGCGATTAGGAAGGACTACATATTTGCCGAAGGTGGGATGCGTAGGTTATATAAGGCGGGGATTAGAATCCCATTTGAACCTTTATCTCCAAAATGGATGGTGAGTTCACAGGTTCCAAGAGTGCCTGTGGTCTTTGGGCCCAAGATATTTGGCAGAGAGATGTCAGGAAAGCACCTACAAAAGATATATCACAATTTACTGGTTGAGAGTGGGCAGAAGGCTTTTATTGTCAGGCCAGGTCCGAGTAGTTTTATCACATATGCAAAACTAGGTGCGAATTATCCAACTAAGAGCGGTAGGAAGTCGCTTGTAAAAGAGATGCAGAGATTAATCCCCTACATACGTAAGTCTGGGCAAGAGAGGGAAACTGATATGCTCATGCACGTTTTAGAAAGATGGAGTAAAGGAGCGGATAATCTGCAAAAGCTATATAAGGACACCTTGGAGTTGGTCAAGAAGAAGGAAATACCAGTTAGCTTGTTCCAGAGGTTTTGGTACCGAATGAGCGCCTTCGAACGTGAACTAAAGTTAGAGATAACCCCCGCTGTAAAGCGTATGTTAAAAGAGGGTACTGTTTCATTCAGTGTAAAACGTTGGTTAAGGGCGCCATCTAGTACGCGGTTTCAATAGCTTTCTAGGAATCCTCTTACGATATTTTATACAAATTTCAATAGTGTTCTTGATTTCTTCTTCAAGAGTAATTGAAGGCTTGTAACCAAGGCTGTCTAAGATTCCTTTCTCTACTTTGTATAAGTCAATGTCTTCTCTTTCAACTCTTGGATTGGGATAGTACTTCATCTTTGTGAAAATACCAAATTCCTCCATTGAAATTCTTTTAACAGTTCTAGCCAGGTCTTCCAGCCTATAGACTTCCATTAACTGATTAACTAGCCTATACTCTCCACGTCTGGGTGGGTTCTCTAATAACAAACGAAGGCACTGAATGGAGTCTCTTAAAGGCAGGAAGCCTCTCTTTTGATTCCCCGAACCGTAGACGGTTAACGAGACATCTTTAGTTGCAGCTTCGGCGCATAGACGATTCAAATAAGTTCCAAACTGCTCACACGCGTCAAAGCGTGTGAATAAGAGTTCGTCTTTCCCGTCTATTTCCTCTGTTAATACACCAAAGACAACACCTTGCATCACGTCAGTCACTGTTAACCCCCAGCAGTTGCACGCTAACTCCAGATAAAGAGAGCCTAAGATTTTTGTATCGTGATAGAAAGAGATTCCTCTACGGGGGTATGGTAGGACTTCCTTGAACGGTCCGTAGCTAACTTCCAGTCCCTTTTCTGAAATAGGGATGTTAGACGCCGCGTACTCTCCTAAGGTTCCGATTACTATAACGTGTACATCCATCTTTAATTCTCGCAGAGCCCAAACAAGGTTTAAAGGTCCAATAGTGTTGGTGAACGTAGTTTCAAAGCAGCTCTCTCGGTCCTTCATAGAGTACGGTGCACTAGGTTGATGTGCTAAATACACAATAGCGTCTGGATCGACTCTGCGGAGTACGTCTAAGAAGTGGGGCCAATCAGTTACGTCACAGACTTCGAAGCCAATTGATAGGGTGTGAACCCTGTCTTCTACTGACGCAATTGGGGTTATGGACGTTGCGACCTTCCTTCTGAAGAGGTTGTCGATACCATAAACCTCGAACCCGTGTGCTACTAAATTTTGCGCTAATGCAAATCCTATAAAACCGTCTATACCTGCGATTAGAACCTTACCACGCATTTTCCTATACCTCCTAGCGGGATCCCGCGCATATTGCTAAAATATGGCGCAATAACCATATGATATGAAGCATATTATAGCTCCACCACAGCGTAGCCGCCCTTCCCCATGCCCTCAAAGTAGAGTCGAATCGCTTCCCTTGTGAACCACCAGGCCATTACGCAGTCATCATAGGTGCTATAAGGATAACTTAGCACTTCACGTTTCCATGCGCAAAAAGAACACTCACAACCAGGGTCATGGCTCCAATAGGGGATGTGCCACATATTATTATCTAATTCAACTCTTAAAGACGGGATGCCAACATTGACATAGTGCTTTTGCGTACCTGTGTAATAAGACTTTATGGGGAGCTTCCTTAGTTCACCCACCCAATCAAATAGCATTTGCTGGGTAGCGTTGGACTCAACTAGGATCACTTCTGGTTTATACTTCTCGTACTCCCTGATCAGTAGTCTCGCGACCTCAGGTGCGGCTGCTTTGACTCTTATTATGTTAATCGGCCACCGCATCCGTGTTTCTGCGTGGACACCCGTCGTGAATAAAACTGAGTAGTCCTTACCATGACCACCAGAGATGTCAACTCCCATGTATTTTCTGACATATGGTTCCGTAAGGCTTGTATACTCAGGTGGGTTGGAACCGGGAGTGAGAGGCCAATCGTGTCTCTGTTTGAAGCACTCTCTAGAGAATAACACAGTCTCCACCCGAATGGGCTGCATCCGGAAACCTTTTTCAAACGCTAGTGGATCATCCTTCCACTTGTCGTACAGCTTCTCTCGCGGCCATACTTGAGGCCATAGAGGATCAAAGTTCTCATTTATCTTCCATATCTTACGGCACCAACCTTTCTTTCTTAGAAGGTCAGCGTATACATCTTCCTCTGCCCATGTAGTGCCGATGACTACAACTTGGTGACCTTGTGGCTCTAGTGTGTTCATCCAGACGTCAAAGAACGCTTCTTTTACCTTTCTTATCATACCTTTTGTAGCCGCCGTCCTGTTGTCACATATATCATCGCAAATAAGGAGGTCACTTCTTCCTCCAGTACCAGTCGCAATTATCCCTTTACCTTCTACTGTTGCATCTCTGAGCGCCAAGCTTCTCTCCACAAAGATTCTTTCTTTAGTCCAGTACCTGGCTTTAGATGGTCTCACGTGAGGGAAAATAGCACGGTACTTTGGTGAAAAAAGCAGTGTTTGAGTGATTGCTGATAAAAGTTCCTTCGCCTTTTCGTTTGAGTTCGCAACTATCTTGATCCTGATATTAGTGTTGAGCCCGATCCTCCAGCACGGGTAAGCTATGGAGACGACCGAACTCTTCCCGTGCGCTCTTGGAGAAAGGATGAGAATTTTCCGTTTAGTTTCTAAGAACGTACACCATTGTTTATGAAGGTCCGCTAGGGGGAAGTCGAAGACGAAGGTTAGGAATGATGCGAAACTTTCGCGGCACAATCTCCGGAGTGTTTTGATGTTCACGGCTCAAAATCCTTTAACTTCTCCTCAAACAGTTCGATTACATCGTCGGGGTCGCCTTCGCCTTTATACTTGAGTAGAAGCTCCAGTCCTTTGACTACTTCCATCCACGTTTGTGGTTTCAAATTAGGGTTATTTAAGAGCGCTTCTTTTATTCTAGTAGCGACCACATCGACGGTGCTGCCAGTACTACTTTCTTCATCGTTTGTCGTCTTCTTATGTGGTGCTGACGCTAAACCTAATTCTAAGACTTTTTTCTTTCTACCCATTTAAAGTACCTCATTGGTAAAAATGCATATGGTGTTGCTAAAGAAATTTCACCCAAACTTACAGGTTCCGCCTTTCTCGCACGCTCGGTTCTTGTTACACACCTAAGATTCCCAGCACTGGTTTCCGACACTTCAACTTCATTCGTCTCTATTGAACCCTTAGGACGAACGCGTGATTTTATTTCACCTCCGGCATAGCACCATACATCTACAACCTTGTTATCTTTTGTAACAAGACCAACTAGGTTGTTTGAGGTAAGTTTAGCTTCTTGTGGTGGGAACTTTATAGCACCTTCTTCCATGTCCTCTTCCGCTACACACACGTAGTCAGGTGAAAGGGCTTCGGTTAGTTCGGCGAGCGTCGCGTTTGCTAGCTGGGTGTAATCAGGTTCAGCGAACAACTTCCCACGGTATATAGTAGGTTTGGACCGCAGGATGCCCTTGCTTATTCGCCTCTTAACCGTGTCGTCAGGCGTCGACACGAATAAGCTGCCAAAGGTAATAGTCCATATTCCAACTACTCGGTTGGATTTTACTTCAATAATGAAACCTCTCATTACTCGCCTCCTTTTAGGAGTTTGATGAGGTACTGTTCTTCAGGACGGCGTTTTGGCGCCACCCAGACAATCCCCACCTCCTTCTTAAACCATTCAAACGCGTCTTCTCTCCATTTACCACCTAACACAATACCTCTTAAGTGGCGCCACACGTTAAATTTTGCGTCTTCGCTCCACCCGTGCTTATTTAGGTAAGCAAAGATTTTGTTCGCAACCGGCACCTGCTGTTCTTCCGATGTCAGTTTTGTCACAAACTTAGCGACTAACTTACGAAAGTCTTTACCCTTTGCCGCTTCTTGGAACTTGATAAACCACTTTTCACGCTTAGCAGCTTCGATGACTTTCTTTTTCTTCTCCCATGGCCTTTTCAAAGTCCATTTGACTTTCATTTCTTCTTCGAACCATTTATACGCATCTTGTCTTGGCTTACCGCCAGACCGAATGTTTTTCAGCCGACGCCATACATCGTACATTGCATCCTTACTCCATCCTTGTCTGTCCAAGTAAGCGAAGATTTTGTTCACTATGGGTTCACATTGCTCTTCGGGCGCGAGTTTTGCTACAAACTCAACGACCACGTTGTGAAAATCCTTACCTTTAGTGTCCGCTAAGAACTCAAATAACCTCTTATATTTCTCTCTTTCGCGCTTTAAAATTGCTGCAGTGACAGGCCTCTTACGCGCTTCCTCTAATGCCTTTAGCCTTGAGTATTCCGTCATCTTATTTAGCTGTTCACTAAATCCTTGCACATCAATCACTTTTTCTTTCTCTAACTCCAACAATAAACTCTTGTCGCTCCTAGACGCAGCTATAATCCTACGAATCATCATGCCAACTGTATCCCAGTTTTGTGCTTCTGTGGATGCCATAACAGTTAAAGTAGACTCTATTGCTTCTCTTATTTGATCGGGGCTGAGCTTCAGCTTCTTCATCGCCTCTATGTACTCTTTCCACATTCTCTCGGTTTTGAGCTCAGCGAGAGGCTTCACTGCTACTGCTCTCATTAAGGATAAGAAGTAGTCGTAAAGCTCGGGTGAACTGTACCGCAGGATTGTGGGCTTGGTTACAAATGTTGCAAACAACTCAGCGAAGGATTCTGCTGGGTCTGAGATAGCGTACACCCGAAGAGGGATAGATAAGTTTTTCGTAATCTCAGGTAACCTGTCTTGGAGCGGTTTGATGAGAGTTTCGCGTATATACGACGAACTAGCTAGTAAAGCTGCTTGTAGTTGGCCCTTCTGTTCCTTCTCTACTAAGTACTCAAGAAAACCAATTAATTTTGCTACTTCTTTTTCACTCTTTGCATATAAAGTAGCCCTTTCTACAAAGGGATACAGGATCCCATAGAGGTAGACCTGCCCGTAGGTGGACCCCAGTAATGTGTTGTACATAACGTGGCGTTCGAAGATGTGGTGACCTAACTCATGAAGTATTTGGTAGAGGTTGGGAGTAGCCACAATAGACGAGTTGAATGATTCCATAAACTTCTCATACCCGCGTCCCAAGATGTACGACGCGTTAAATGTTGAAGTAGTCTTACTAAATCCAATATAGTTGAGTCCTTCCCATATAGCTGGGACTCTTAAGAAGGGGTAGGTTTCTAACAGGGACCGGATGTATGGTTCGATCTTTTCGTCGACGTAGGGAATTCTTTTCATAATCGCATCAACACTTGTTACAGCGGGCCAAGGCCGCCCCAGTCTCTCAAGTGACTTGCCAACCCATTTTTTGTAAGAACTTGGTGTCCAAAGTGTTGATGCTAGGAAGTCTTCAAACGCTACTTTACCAGGTATTTCCCTATGAGGTGTGAAGATAACCGCGCGAAACATGTGTTTAAAGAACAACATCGGATCCACATACGCTTCTTTAGGAAAGTCGAGTGGTAAGGTGAATTTCTCAAAAGGCGCCAAGTTCCCAAACTTCCACGCCTCTTCTAATTTAATGTACGGTTCTTTGCCGAGTTCTATACCAACCTTTCTGAACACTTTCCACAAGCGAGTTTCCCACACATCCTCACGAGCCTTTTGCATTATAGCTGCAAGCTGGGCTGTGATGGGTGAGTATGGGTCGAGAAAGTTGTTCCTAAACATTAGGTTCTCAACAACTGCGTCAACAAACGCACTTCTTACTGTTGAATGTGTTGCTTTTGCGGGGATGTACAGCGTGTTTTCCAGCGGGTTATAATATGGTGTCTCAGCCGCTGTGGTTGTTATTTTGTCAAACAAAGCAAAGTAAGCAGGTTCACGTAATCGAGGTTCTTTTAGTAAAATATCCCGGATTTTCTTATCGACATGATCAAGCGCGCCTATTGCCAGCAGCTCGGACTTGGGTAAGTGTAGGCCTCTTACTGGGATGACTTTTTGGAGCCAATCTACTTCAAACCTGGTCTCCTCTATATCGACAGGAATTAACACGCACCGACATTTACCGTTACATCTTACTCCCCTAGCTTTGTAAGGCTCACCACAGCCCGGCCACCTACCTATAAACTCAAGTTCAGTTTGCGAGAAGACTTTACCGTGCATCTCCCGACAGTCTTGACACATGTTCTCATCGCCAGTGCCAACCCATTTGTAATAGATAGTTTTGCCTTTTAGGGTAAAAAATCGAGTTACAGCCTGGAGAGGTAAGTGTGTAAGGTAACCAACGAACGCACCCGCTGCCAGGAAGCTTAGGAGTAACTTATGTAAATCATCTCTTACTTTGTCCCAATCTCTCTTTTCTGCGTCTTTCTTGACTTCTTGATATTTTGAAGTCCACTGACGAGTCATATAGTCGTTAATCTTCTTTAATGAACGTACAGTTTCAGCGTCGACATAATCTTTGTCATAAGAAGGCCAGTACCTATCTACCCAGTAGTACCCTGTCTGAAGAGCGTCAGGGGTCACATCTTTCAAGGCGTTCTGTATTTGCGTGTAGAACCATTTGTCCAATGGATCGAGTGTAGGGGTAACGTCTGCTCTGACTAGCATGAACTTTTCGCACAGTTTCTCTGTGAGCTCCTCATGTACTTTCCTGAGCTTTTTGGTTAGCTTCATTGAAAGAGTCATCCGCTTAGATACAAAGTCAGCTGTCTTAGGGTCACTAATCAGGTTCAAGTTACGTACGCTTTCTAGATATTCTAACTCGGCAGCCCTTTTTATCTCTTGAAACGGGTCCTCTGATTCAGCACGAGCTGGGGTCACAACTATAGGTTCTTGGGTAGGAGGTTTTGCTTCCCCACCGGGAGGCTTCGTCCCACCAACAGGTGTGAGACCTTGTGGTTGTAAGATAGTGAGTGTGTCACCACCTTGAGCGGGTGGTAAGTGCAGGAATGCCCTTGCTTCGTTAGGTGAAATAAGCCCAGACCTCGCAGCTAGTAGCAACTCTGATATAGTATGAGCGGGGGGTATTTTGAATCTTATATTGATACCGTAAGGGCGGAGAAAGTGATTGAGTTGATCTTGGATAGCTGTTACAATATGAGGTGTGTAGGTCGAATACAATAGAGGTCGCGCGGTTTGCCTGCCTAAACTATCTCCAGGATTGGAGAAACCAAACGCTGAACGTACCAGCCAATCCATTCGGTCTAAGAAGGAGGTTATGAGTTGAACGTCTAGTTGTTTTACTATGTCAATCCACTCGCCTCTACCAGCACCCCAAAGAATTGGCACTTTAGTTGACTGTTCTTGAACTAAGTTGGTTAAGTCTGCCTGTAGTTTTTCTATTACCTCCTTTCCTACGTCCTCTTGCACTACGAAAACACCAATTGGTGGCCTTCCTTTCTTGTGCATCCGCTGGAGTGAGTAAACCAAATTAGTGATCTCGTAAGTCAGAGACTCAATGATAGATAAGGATCCAATAGTGTAGGTCCTTTTGACCCCAGCTATAACAATAACCTCATCTGGTTTGAATTCAAATTTTTTACCATTGACCTCCTGAATGTATCCTAAGAGAACCCCATCTTTTCTAAACACAGGAGCAAACGTGCCCGCGTCTCTTGCGGTGAAACTTTTCAGTTGAGACCCAAGTGTGAACACAGGTAATATAACACCTTTGTTGATGACAAGCATGTCAACAACACATGCTTGAAGGACTTCCTTAAATGTTTCACCTGTGGGACCCACTCCTTCAAAAATAGCGGAGATTACTTCCTTCTTGAATGGATGAGACACCTTCACTTCAAAAGGGAGTCCAGCGATCGTCGTCGCAATTTGGTCAACACACCTTCTTATTGTGTTAGTGTCTCTATATATCTGTCTCAAGACCGAAGCTTGTAAAGAAGTTGTGTATGACCACTGGATTGATGTGTCAAAAGACGTCACTCCCTTCAACCTATCCATATAAATCTCCTGAAAAGTGTTTTCTTCTATCTACATGTGTAAGGGGGGTTAAGTCAAGGTTAGTACCTTGACCTATCAAGTTAAGCGCTGTATAAGCGAACAAATGCTGCCTTTTAAGATCAAACGGCCGTACATAGCCCTAGTAGGATCTGCAGTGACCTCGCTTGTCAGTCATGACCTAGATGTCATGTTTTTTACACTACAGCTTAAAGACGATGTGGTAGCACAAAAGTGCATCAAAATGCTATCGCGTTATCTTCCAACCCGAACTCATTACATCGAGGCTAGCTATATCACTCCTTTTTCGCCTTACGTCCCACTGTACGACCTTGTTGCTATGCCTTACGATTGGACGCATAAACGTTACGCACCCCTTTACCCAAAGAGTGCAAAGGGCCCGTACATCTCTATCAGTACGCGTCATCTTCACCAAAAAGCACCTCGACGGCTTATAGTTTGGTTGGGGTGTGTGCGCTACTTGAAATCTAAGCATACCTTCTACGTACCGAAAGAGTTTAATATGTACTACTATGTCCCTCTGTACATCCGTCTGACACGAATGTTTCCCATCAATAAAAGACCAGTTGTTTCAAAAGCGGATCCGCCTCAAGGGGCACTTGCAGTGTACAATTTAGTGCTGGAAAAACAACCTTACCGTAAGGTGGAAATGTGATGAACAGTGCTTTAGACGAACTTTTTGGGATACTTCCGCCTGATTGGAGGGTCGTTTTTTTATGTTACGGATGTAAACACTTTAACCCTCAGACTTTTACATGCCCAGCATTCCCTGAAGGGATCCCAAGTGACATAATAGAAGGGTTCATACCGCATGTTACTGTGTTCCGCAACCAAGTGGGAGATTACGTGTTTGAACCAAAACCGGATTTTAAACCAACAGAGCTTTTTGGACCATTAGAGGACTTAACTCGTCGTACCCTCAGACCAAAAGAGGACATCATAAAGTGGATAACGTACAAGGGTCGTAGGATTCCTATTTTCAAAAAGCGTCCGCCTACCAAATCGTACAAAGCTCTGGGTCAACTTTTAGCGGTTACAAGCGGAGCTACTCTTGAAGCATCCTTTCGGGCTATAAAAGGGTTTTCCAGGTTTTTAGAAAAGAAGGGTGCGGAATGGATGACTGTGGATGATCCTATTTGGAGAAGACATGTAATGAGACTCAAGGATTACTTTCCCCTCCGTGACGTGAGTCATTATAAAACTAATGGGAACATGCATCTACCCCAAATACTGCGTATCCATAGGACGTTGCGGGGGCTCGAAAAACGGTTCCCAGGGTTATTATCAGGTGTACATATAACATGCGTCCCTCAAGGTAGCTCTCCTAAAGCGAAAGCCTTTGTTGTTATAGATAAAGCACAATTGGAGGGCGGGGCTATCTATAGAAGTCCCAAATTTGGTGATCTTTATCTCAACAAAGTCTTTAAGCACGCCGGGGTTGTAGAAAAACAAATGGATTATATTCAGATGCGGTCCGCACGCTGGATTCCTGAAACACACTTAGACGACCTATGGTGCTCAAACTCTTTTACCGAGTATTTTAAGCGCAACTTCGGAGGTATAGAGCCCCCCTAGTGGTTTTTGTGTCCTCAAAACACACAACTACACGCTACCCATCTGTGGGCCATATTGTTCACGAATTTGGCCACATACTTCACGACAAACGTAACAAGTTTAGGGAGTTTATGCTTGACGTATACGCACCTTACGTGGGGAGATGTGTTAAAGCAGGGTTTGGTAAATTTCCACTTCGGACAGCTTATGGAAGTGCAAAATTACCGTACCTCACAGAACTACTCCACGCCGATGCTAAATTCAGAAGCGCAGTTTACACACCTTACTCATTAATCAGCCCATTCGAGGGCTACGCTGAGGCATTTAAAGGGTACATCGTTAACCCACAGACTCTGAGTCGCAGATGGCCTGAAGCATATGAGTTCTTTCGGAAAATGGAACGAGGGGCGCTTTAGATGAACTTGACACCTCAAACAAGTGGGTACTAGTTAACCAATAATGGAACGTGTTGTCTTCTTTGTGACGCGAAAGCCCGAGTTCGCTCCCAGTCCTTTCTACCTAGAAGGACGCAGGCCAACCGACAAGTATTTATGGGATCCAATTATTGACCTACTTGAGCGTAAAGTCGTAACTTGCCCAGACGGAAAACCAGGTCATTGGGTGACATTACCTGGAGGCCGTAAGGTTTGTATCCCAGAGTCGTATTGGCGGAAGAAAGCACTTACTGCAGGTGTAACTGCGGGTGCGGTTACTGCTGCTGTCACAGCT
>Ga0190352_1000294_pt1 | contig 12616 bp, 5 predicted proteins | sample 4872131011_MG_FD_161682 | JGI IMG/M metagenome (GOLD analysis project Ga0190352, IMG submission 161682) | Hydrothermal vent microbial mat bacterial communities from Southern Trench, Guaymas Basin, Mexico - 4872-13-10-11_MG | ecosystem: Environmental > Aquatic > Marine > Hydrothermal vents >...
CCAAGTTTATATGCAATTAATAATTGAGTTCTAAGTTCTCCACATGAGCCTTTAGCAATATATAAAAATCTAATAAACTCAGCATTTGTTTCTCTTTCAAAACCTTCACTAATGTTAGAGGGTATTTGCTTTCTTTCCATACATTTATGTCTTCTATTTTTTTGAATGTTGGCATGTTAGGACGTTAGCACGTTTACACGTTTACACGTTAGCACGTTAGAACGTTACAGGTTTGAACGTTGGCACGTGGGCACGTTTCAGTTACAAGTTGTAAGTAGCAAGTTACAAAGTTTGCAGGTTTGCAAGTTAACAAGTTATAAACAGCAAATTGTTAATTATGTAGGATTTTTCATACAGGGTAACAGTTGATTAAAGTGAGTTACAAGTTGGCAAGTTGCAAGTTAACACGTTGGCACGTTTGAACGTTGGCATGTTAATTTGCCTGCGGCGTTATTTATAGTAATTAGCTGACGCTGTTATTTGTTGGATGTTAGAATAATGTTGAAAAGTTAGCACGTTAAACATCAAAACATAAATTTAGTATTGACCCTTTGGTTACTTTAATAAAATTTTAAAACCGGCTTGTTCAAAGTGGTGATCTGTAGAGAAAGCCTCAATTATATTTTTTTCTTTCATTACTATAAAACTTGTACAATCAGTGAATCCCCATTCTTTATCTTTTCGGCTAGAATACAGATCCCAAGCTTTATCAAAAATTTTTTCATCTATTTTAATAATTTCAATGTTTTCCGACTCTTTTATAGAATCAATTAATTTAATGGCCGTTTCTCTAAAAGGAATGCGACTTAAACAATTTCCAATTTCTGCAATTATGTAATCAGTAAGAATGAATTTGATATTTTGTTTTATTAGATTATTTCGTACTGATTTAGCCATTTCATGGAATTTGTCAGATTTATTAACCAAAGCCAGCCAAGCAGAAGTATCAATAAATATAAATTTCATTTTTTAGGAACTCCATAAATATAGTGATCATGTTCAGAAGCCAAATCATCAATCCCAGTCTCAATTACAAAATTATCAACTTCTAACAAAGCATTTCTCTTTTTTTCTTTTTTTGTCACAACAAAAAACTCTTTTTTAAAAAAATGGATCAATTTTAATAATTTCTCTTGTAATTCACTTGGAAGTTCCTCTATTTCTTTCTTTAATTCAGCATTGATTGCCATTAAATGCCTCCTTTAACTTATACTTTGTAACCTTTATAGAACAGATTGAGCTAAATAGCAATGTTGTTAGAAACGTGAGCACGTTTACACGTTGGAACATGAGTTTTACATGAGGCTGAATGAGGCTGAGCCTCAATCAATTTGGGTTTTTAAAGAGCGGGTGAATTCCCACCCGCTCTTTAATCTTTAAAATCTCTAAAATTTGTCTATGGCCTGTTTGTGCTAAGGGTTATAGATGCGGTTATTGAGTAACGTGCATTAGCCTCTACATCATCTGGGCTGCTAATTGATGTGCCAGCAGCTAGGAGATAAACCGTCCAGGTATAGTTACCATCAGGAAGCTCATATCCACCTGTCTCTGTATTTTTTAGATATTTATATTCTGGATTAACCCACCAGATAAGGATAGGAAGCACTGTATTTTCGCTAAATACCTGATCGCTATATTCTGGACTTGGCGTTACAGCAGGATCATGGTAGATCATTGCCCCAGCCTCTTCATCATAATATAACCAGGCACTGCGGTCATCAGGATATGTTACCTTCACATACACATCAACTGCTGAGTCACTTGCAGTAGTAGTCTGCACATAGATATAAGGCATTGTTTTAGGAGTACCAAATTCACCAAAGTCATAGTGATTAACAATACCTGTACCACCACTTAGAATGCTACCCATATCTAGTCTCATAGCATTGATTGTCGGGCAGGGTGCGTCAGTGAAATCAGAGACCTTGGCTGGTAGATCATTGTATTGTGAGATTACTCCTTTTCCAGATAGAGATACATTTAGGCTAGAATCATCTGGGTCATTGCTGTCTATGGTAAGGCCTCCGCTAATCTCACCTTCAGTTGAAGGTGAAAATCTTACTTCTACCTCAAGGCCTTGGCCAGGGCATAGATCCTTTGGGAAAGAGGTTGGTGAGACAATGCCAAAATCTGCATTGTCTGAATAGATATCATCTATAGTTAGTGTACCATTTCCCTTATTTTCAATTACTAGTGTCCAATCAGAATAGCTTCCTATCTCTACTTGGCCATAGTTATGGCCTGTCTCTGATAGGGAAATATCAGGCTCAGACACACCATCATTTGGAGTGAAGCTAGAGCCGCCGTTAGGTGGTGGAGGTAGAATAGTATCTAAACCCTCTGGAGTGGCCTCAGCATGGGCAGTCTGACTATAGTTGCCTACAGCATCATAGCTAAATGCAGAATAATAATATGTAGTACCATTTTGTAATCCTCTGTGGACAAAAATATCGCTTGAACCAGGTGTATTCTTTCTGTCACAAACCAATATGCCATCATTATAGTCTACAGGATAGATCCCATCAGTTCTATATCTAATCATGGTGCCTGCAAAATCAGCATCAGTAGGATTAATCCAGCTCAAGGTTACCTGAGCATTGCCTGCAGTAGCTGTAAAGTTAGTTACATCTGCAGGAGGCCATGCTGGATTGTCATTGGTTGGGGTAGCACTGACATAGGCAGGCCCTGAATAGTTTCCATCTGTATCATAGGCAAAGGCGGCATAGTAGTATAGATTACCATTTTGTAATCCTGAATGCAAAAATGTATCCTCAGAGCCAGGGCTACTATTAGTAAGGTCACAGACAACTGTACCATCGTTGTAATCAGCAGGATAGCGGTCATTTCTAAAGACAATCAGCATCCCTAAAAAGTCACTATCATCTGGATTTATCCAGGAAAGCTCCACCTGCCCATCACCTGGTGTGGCTGTAAGGTTAGAGACCTTACCTATTTCTGAGCAATATTCATCAGCCCCAATATCCCAGGTGTCTGAACGGGTATCGCCATCTATATCGTCAGAGAACAATCCTAAACCCGGATCAGATAATCCTGCATCATATAGAATAGAATTTGTATCCTTTATATGAAAATCTTCATTAATATAATCTACAAATGCATCTGCCCAATCACTGGCCTCATTTTGCCCTGGGCTTATATCAACAGCATTTTCTCCATCTAGATCATCACTTGCATTATGATCACAAAGGGCAAATGTGCCTTTAAAATCATCATTGTTGTTAAAAACTGCATTGTTAACTGCATATGTTTCGGCATCATATTCATCATAATTTAAGATACCTATATTGCAGTTAGAGACTGTATTATTATATGCATAAAGAGTCCCATTATAATTACCAATACCTGCCCCATCAGTCTTGTTAAAGCCATAGATGATATTATTCCAACACTTATGAATAGCACTACTATCAGACTGACAGGTATTTATACCTGTAACCAAACGCCCACCACTTACAACTCCCTTTATAATATTATTTGAGACCCTGACATCTGAGGGCCCATCAGGCTTTGACCATATGGCATATTTTTCAGTGTTTGTTGTTAATTTGGTTTGCAATCCATCAATTCTTACATAACGTTCTAAATTAACTATGGCATGATTATTATCTACCTCTAGTCTATATTTTGTATCATCCCACTTTCCATTATGCCTTTCTGAGGCTGGTGTGTAGATTTTGATATAGTGCTCAGGGTCTGTCTTCCAGCCATCTATAACTACAGGGGTAGTATCTACCATTGGATAGCACTCTGCCACTTCAATAGTATTTCTACCTGAGGCAGTTATATCCCCTTGCCTTGCCTCCTCCCAGGCAGCTAATGAGGTAAAACAAAGTCCAGATTCCCCTGTGCAATCAGGCTTAATCTTACTAACAATTATAGTTGGCTCACTTGGGGAGGCAACGGCGGAAGCAATGGAGAAAGAAATAAGATAGTCATCGGTATTGGCATTGTTATAAGTATCTATACATTTAATATAGTAATTATAGGTATTGCCATTTGAGAGTCCTGTAATGGTAGTTGAATGAGAAGTACTGCCAGTGTTTGAGAAGGTGTTTGTCATTGAAGCATATGGTATGCCTGGGGTTGTTGAGTACCTGCATGTAGCATCCTCATCTGTGGTTAGGGATAGGGTTACCATTGTACCTGCTGGAAGTTCTCCTGTTGGTGAGCCATTGCTTCTAACTGGTGAAGTAGTATCTGATGGATTTATGGTAATAGATAAATTCTTGGCAGCTGTATTACTATCAGCATCTTGAACCTGGACAGTGAAACTGTATGTTCCTTGCTCAATAGGCGTGCCTGAGATGGCTCCAGTTGAGGAATTCGGGGTTAAACCATTGGGTAAAGAACCAGAATTAATTGACCAAGTATAAGGTGGCATGCCACCAGAGGCAGATAAAGTAGCACTATATTGAGTACCTACTATGCCATCAGGAAGGCTCTCAGTTGTGATAGTGAGTGGCTGAGTTTGTTCATTTACATTAATACTAAACTGTTTTGTAGCCTGTTTTTTAGGACTTGATGAATCCTCAACTTTAACGCTAAAATTATAGGTACCTGCAGCACTAGGAGTGCCTGAGATAACTCCAGCATTGCTTAGAGTTAAACCAGTAGGCAAGCTTCCAGAAATAAGGGACCAGGTATATGGAGTAGTGCCGCCAGAGGCAGATAAAGTAGCATTATATTCGGTACCTACTATGCCATCAGGAAGGCCTTCAGTTGTGATAGTAAATGGCTGAGTTTGCTCATTTACAGTTATGGTAAATTCCTTTGTCGCTGTTTTGGCTGGATTAGAGGAATCGGTTACTTTGATAGTGAAGGTAAAAGTGCCAGCTTGAGTTGGTGTGCCAGAAAGAACGCCATCACTGGATAAAGATAAACCTGAAGGAAGATTGCCTGAGGTTACAGAAAAGATGTAAGAGCCACTTCCACCCGTAGCCTGAATAGTTTGAGAATATGATTGACCTACCAATCCTGAAAGTAAGGGAGTGTAAGTGTTAATAGATAAAGGTAGTTCTCCTCGTGTCCAATATTTTATGGCAAAATAATAAGTTTTATTAGGGTCGTATTTAATATAAGCAGGATCTCCTTCTTTTAAACCACATCTTTGATTATAAGCATTAATTACGTCTTGGATATCTATTGTAATAGATTGATTCTCGCCTTTTTTACCTGGTTCAGGTTCATTATCAATATTTAAGGCTGCCCAGAAGTTGTCATAGATATCAGGATCAAATTGATAGCTTCTTGGTGGAACTTCAACTCCGTTTATGATTTTGGTTTCATTCCATTGGTTAAAGTTTAGATTTTCTACCAAAGGTTGATCTGAGAATTTTATTTGGTATTTGTAGATGCCATCTACCGGGACTGTCCAGGTTAAAGTATAAGTGCCATCTGGGTTTTTGGTAATGTTTTCTGATTTTAAAGTAACTTCTCCATTTCCGACTGGATTTATATAGCAAACATAGGTTTCGTTTTTATGAAGGTAATCGTAGATAACACATTGGGTGAAGGGATGGGCTTTAAAAGGTCCTCCATAGCCAACTTTCCATAACAAAGGCCTTATATACTCTAATAATTCTTCTTTTCCAGAATTTTCATAGGCAGTAGCAAAACTATATCCTAAATAGTCATAATAGTTCCTAGTACTTAGAGTATTAGCTTTATCTAGATAGTAAACATACTGATTCACTGGAGTATATTCTAAATAATCAAACCACCCTAAACCTACCTGAAAATTCTCTAAATCCTCCTTCAGTAAAGAAACAGGCAAAGCCTGATAGGCAAATTGGACACCTACCATAGTCATGGATGTGAGCATAAAACAAACATTTCGTGGTGCGGGTGAATTAATCTTCTCCTTTTCATAATTTTTGGTTTTTGAAGTTCCTGAAGAATACCAGTATCCTCTATCTAAATTCCAACCATCCTGCCATTCATCGCTTGGATTATCACGATATTTTAATAATTGTTTAGTCATGTATGTCAGATAGTAGAGATACTTTTGAGTTAATTCTTGATATTGAGAGCCAAATCCTTTTAGGAAATAATAATATACAGCCGCAGAACGGTAATCCCTTGCCCAAGCGCGCAAATCCCCAATAGGTGCTTGTGAAAGATCTCGAGTAAAACTTCCCCATGGTGCATGTAAGTTACTTTCGAACCAGCCTAAATATTCAATATGGTCTATTAAAGCATCTTTTGTGCCTTCATCACCTGTAAGATAATAATAAAGAGGCATAGAAATATCCTGTATGTGGTCGCCATCATAGAAACATGTATTATAGGCCTTATTTTGCTCTCTCCAATAATCAGGAGGTTCTGAAGGTTGTTTTTCCATCCAGTTAAAATCATCAGAATGAATTATTGCATAATTAACTTTAAACCAATTTTGGTTTTCTGTTTTTAAATAAAAGTTTCCAAAGCCTGTTCTCAACCAATCTATTGTATAGCAAAGAGCATAATCATACTCATCATCCCATCTTCCCCATCTTTTTATCTCTTCATTTTTATTTTGAAGGTTATAGTTATAACCAAGTTCCTGAAAGAATTGTTTTTCTTTTTCATAACTAACCAATCTTTTTTCACCATAAATTGCTCCGGTTTTTACATATTGCTGCCAGGGTGCCTTACCAACTAAATGATATTGGAGGGTATAATACCTTGCTTTATTATTGATTGGAGAATTATGGAAATCAAAGATAATCTTTCTTGAATCATGAACTTTCCAACCAAATATAGCTGATTGGTTGTTATGTTTTGAAAGAAGTTCTACTTGAATTGTTCCATCAGAGTGAAGTTCATAGGCATCTGGCCAGAAAGCATCAAAGTTTCTAATTCCAAAGGTTATTCCTTTGCCATTTTGTTGATAGATTTCTGCCCAACCTTGGGAATAATCTTCTTTGTTGCCTAAGGAATTTATAACTTGACTTCCGTTTTTAATTTCTAAGCCATCTTGAGAACAAAGAAGTTCTTTAAGTTTCTGATTGCCACTATAAGCAGTATCAGGTGTTTTATGTGTATTGAATGCCTGATACATGTAAGCTACTCCATCTATCTGACCTGAAATTTCATCATCTTTTCTGGCAAATTTATAATAAAGAGTTCCATTTAAAGCAGTTGGAATTTCAATCCAGATACCTTGAAAGGATTTAACTGAAGGAGAGTCATAATAAGCATTTTTGATTGTAACTACAGCTTTTACATAGGGTTTGTTCTTATAGAAATGAAGTCTTGCTGTATATCCAAAAAGGAAATCTCCATTTTCATCTAAAAGCTTTCCATCTGCTTTGATTACTGCTCTTACTGGACCATTTTCTTCTATGATGGCAGTAGAGTTTGGATCGTTTATTGATTTGTAGTAAGTTCCATCGCTTAAAGCGACTATTGAACCTTGATTGTTAGAGGTAATAAACTCTTCTCCATCTACAACTACAGAATCAAAGAAATTAAAATTCTTTTTTCTGATTTTAAATTGAGCTTTTCCTGTATTTATGGTAATATAATCTCCATTATCTTTAGCTAAGTCTTCACCTCCAAAATTGTCTGAGCCTGTGGTAAGATAGATTGTCGTTGTTCCATTTGCAGGTAGAGAGACCTGAGTATCTATTAAAACCCATTGGATATTTCCTGAATCATATCTTCTTAGAACCCTAAATTGACCCATTGAGACACCAGAAAGGCCAAGCTGAGAAATGTCTTTAATGTTATCTGAGTCCATTAAAGGAATTCCAATAGTTAAAGGTTCATTTGTTCTATCAATGCCTGAAACATCCTTTGACAAAGCTTCTTGGACGGTTATAGGAATGTTTAATGAGGCTGTACTATTTCTTACAATAAGAAATGAGAATAAAATGGAGATAATTAAAATGCTAATATATACTTTGCTATTTTTGCTCATAACCGTCCCCTCCTTTTAATTTTGAGGCTCGAAGGAGGGCAACCCCAGTATCTATTAAAGATTCTGAGGCCTTCAGCAGCCCTGCCGCCATAGAAGTTTCCTCCTTTAGGTCGTTGGCTTTGCGCCCCACCCTTTCGGGCGGTTTGCCCTTTCGGGCCTCAGTTATATTTAATTAGCAAGAAGTGTGCCGAATTATGTTAAAACGTTTACACGTGAGAACGTTGGCACGTTTCAGTTACAAGTTAGAAAGTTTGCAAGTTACAAGTTAAACAATAAATTACAGCGAAGCGCAATAACTATGAATAACGCCCTAGGGCAAATAACTTATGAGGTTTAAGTTTTCACGTTGGCACGTTAGCACGTTTACACGTTGGAACGTTACGTTATCAATAAATAACGCGGTAAGGCAAATAACTATTTAATAACTATCAATTACTATTAATAATCTTTTCTTCACATTTTTTGATATTTTTTCAAATTTTTTGTCTTTTAATTTCTTCAAATACTTTTATAACTTTTTTTGCTACTTCATCCCATGTATTTTGGCAACCATACAAAGCGATTTTTTCTGTATCCCAATTTTTATAAAAAGCTTTAATTAAAGCCTGTTTTAATTGTTCTTTATTATCAACTAAGAATCCGAAATCTTCATTAACAATAATTTCTGGAGCACCTCCTACTTTAGAAGCTACTACTGGTGTACCACAAGCCAATGCCTCAAGAATAACATTTGGACATCCTTCTTTACTGCTATAAAGACAAAACACATCAGCAGCATTATACCAGTAAATCAATTCATTATGTGGCTTAGACCCAGCCAGCTTGACATAAGGTTCTAATTTTAAATCTTTTATTTTCCTTTTAAGCAAATCACTTATATCTCCTTCAACTGTTTTTCCTCCTACAATTACATAATATAAATTAGGGATTTTTTTTATAATATCGGGTAAGATATCTATTACATGATGGACTCCTTTTCGCTTTACCAAACCTCCAACAGAAAGAAGAATTTTTTTATCAATTGGTAAACTTAATTTTTTGCATGCCTCTAATTTGTTAATAGGATAAAATTTTTTTGCATCAATTCCATTTCTAATCACGGTAATTTTATCGCCAGGAATTCCTAATTCTATAGCTCTTTTTTTTAAAGAATCACTAACTGCAATTATTTTAGTAGCATTTTTAAGTGCCCATTTTATTTGTTTTTTTATTATTGGATGGAATCTTAATTTTTCAATAGTTCCACGAAGTGTAATTATAATAGGTTTTTTAAAAATTTTACTTAGTAAAACTGCTCCAAAACCATCTGGATAAGCAAAATGAGCATCAATTAAATCAAATTTAAAATCTTTTTTAATTTTTTGAACACAATTTAAAATAGATAAAAAAAAGAAAAACCCATCTAAACATTTTAAAAAACGAGGTATATAAAAAAAAGGGGGGTGATAAACTTCTATTCCCTCCTGAATTTCTTTGTAAGGGACTTTAGAGGTTAAAAATTTATACCAAGGTATGGGTGCTACAACTTTTAATTTACACATTTTTGCGACAGTAAACATACGTTGCTTTACAAAAATACCTAATTGTGGCTCTGTTTTGTTAGGGAATACTGTTGTTATAGTTAGGATTTTCATGATTTTAGTTACAAGTTTGCAAGTTAAAAAGTTGGCAAGTTGAAAAGTTACAAGTTTATTAAACAATAAATTACAGCGAAGCGTAATAACTATGAATTACGCCGTAAGGTAAATAACTTATGAGGTTTTAACTTCCTTTCTACTAATTCTAAATAAAGTTCTTCGTATCGCTGGACCATTTGGTCTAGGCTAAATTTTTCTTCTGCTCTTTTGCGGGCATTATAGCCATGTTTTTGTTTTAATTCTGGATGTAAAATATAAGTCTTAATTTTTTGTACTAAAGACTCAACATCATTGGTTGGAAATAGGAAACCGGTTTCTCTGTTTATGACAAGCTCAGGATTACCGCCTACATTTAAAGCAATTACTGGTATACCAGTAGCCATTGCTTCTAAAATAGTATTAGACATACCTTCATTTAGAGAGGGTAAAACAAATACATCAAATGTTCTTAGTATTTCAGGCACATCACTCCTTTCTCCCATAAAAATAATTTTATTTTTAATGCCTAATTGATATGTTTGATTTTCTAATTTATTTCTTAAAGGGCCATCTCCCACAATTATTAGATTTGTATTTGGATGAATAGTGACAATTTCTTTAAAGGCAGAAATTAAAGTTTTATGATTTTTTATAGGATCTAATCTTGCCACTATACCAATAATGAAATCTTCTTTCTTAAAACCAAATTTTTTTCTTGTGAACTCCTTTCTGTAAATATTGAATTTGTTGGTATCCACCCCATTTGGGATATGGATGATTTTTTCAGGCTTAATCTTTATTTCATTTATTAACCTGTTCTTTAGATTTTTTGAGACTGTCACTATTTTATCTACTATCGTAGATAGCACTAATTTTCTGATAAATTTCCTTTTTTTATTTTGACCAGTTAAATCTGTAATTTCAAATCCATGTTCACCATGGATAATAATGGGAACTCTCGCCATTTTGGCAGCTATAATCCCATCCATCCCTGCCCAATTTCTGGTATGGACAATTGTAGGTTTAATTTCTTTTAGATATTTTATTAATTTTATATATAACTGATAATCATTTCCAGGCTTTTTAAACATTTTACTTACTTTAATATTTTTATTTAACCTTTTTTCAAAATCCCCCCCTTGGGTTAGGCAACAGATAGTATTTTCAAATTTGAAATCATCCATGTTGTTAACTAGATTAATAATGCCGTTTTCTAATCCACCAGGATTTAGAGAATGAATAATTTGAGTAACTTTTATTAATCCCACCATATTCGACACCATTCATCAAACATTAAAAGACTCCAAATTCTTGAAGCCCAATCATATATTCCTTTTTGGTGTTCCTCAATTATTTTTTTTATAAAATCTTTATGAAAAAAACCTCTTCTAAAAAATCTTTTTCCTAATATTCTATCATTAACAAATTGTGCTAAGTTATTACGAAACCAATATGCCAAAGGTACTGCAAATCCATGTTTTGGTCTATCTAAAAATCCAGGAGGAAGCCAATCTTTTATAGCCTCTCTTAAAATCCATTTAGAGGTTTTACCATTAATTTTATAATTCACAGGCACCCTAGCAAGGAATTCTAAAAGCCGGTGGTCTAAAAGAGGAACTCTTGCCTCCAAAGAATTTGCCATCGTGGCTCTATCTACTTTGACTAAAATATCTTCTGGAAGGTATGTTTTGATATCTAGATATTGAAGAGCGCTTATTAAATCAGGAAATTTATCTTCTTTATAAAATTGTTCCAAAAGATATTTACTCTTATAATCATTTAAACATTTTCTGATTTCTGGAGATAGAAGATCTTGAATTTGTGTAAAATTAAAAATTTGTATTGAGCGAAAATATCGCTGTAGGGGTGTTTCTAATATTCGCTTTAAGCTTCCTCTTCCTTTTAAGTTCTGAGGATAAAATGGAAGGATCAATCGTGATAGTTTTTTAAAAAATGGATATTTCTTATCAAATAAAATTTGTTCTTTTAATGCCTGTAAATATCTTACATATCCTGCAAATCCTTCATCACCACCGTCTCCAGAAAGCACCATAGTTACACGTTTTCGTGCTAATTTTGCTACATAATAAGTAGGGATAGCTGAAGAATCAGCAAATGGTTCATCAAATTTATGAGCTAATTCTGGTAAAATCTCTATTGCGTTAGGTTTGACGATTTCCTCATAGTGTTCTGTATTAAGATGCTTTGCTAAAATTCTCCCATAATAAGCTTCATCAAAATCTGATTCTTTAAAGCCTATAGTAAATGTTTTAATAGGTATATTCATAATTTTTGTCATAGCACTGACTACTGCACTGGAATCTACACCACCACTTAGAAAAGCACCAAATGGGACATCGCTGATTAATCTATCCTCTACAACTTGAAGTAGCAGCTTGCGTGTTTCATCAATGCATTCTTGCTCAGTTAAGGAATAGTCGGGTTCCCATTTCAAATCCCAATAAGATTCGATTTCTATTTGCCTATCTTTTTTTATTAACATAAAATGGGCAGGTGGGAGTTTTTTAATTTGAGTAAAAATTGTCCTTGGTGAAAGGATATATTGATAAAAAAGATAATCGCTTAACGCCTTCCAGTCTATTTCTTTTTGTATTTTAGGATGTTTAATAATGGCTTTAATTTCTGAGGCGAAAATAAATTCATTAGGCAATATACTGTAATAAAGTGGTTTAATCCCTAAGCGATCTCTAGCTAAAAAAAGCATATTATTTTTTTCATCCCATAAGGCAAAGGTAAACATACCAATAAAGTGTTTTAAACAATTGGTTCCATACTCTTCATAAGCATGGATAATAACTTCTGTATCACTTTTAGTGCAAAATTGATGACCTTTTTTAATTAATTTTTCTCGTAGTTTTATAAAATTATATATTTCTCCATTAAAAACAATCCATACTGTTCCATCTTCATTAGACATTGGCTGATGTCCTGTATCTAAGTCAATGATACTTAGGCGACGATGGGCCAATGCTACGCTGGGTCTATCTCCTATGCGCTGACCGCTAGACCCTAATCGCTGACTGAAATAGTAGCCCTCATCATCAGGTCCACGATGGAT
>Ga0190352_1000297_pt1 | contig 12571 bp, 9 predicted proteins | sample 4872131011_MG_FD_161682 | JGI IMG/M metagenome (GOLD analysis project Ga0190352, IMG submission 161682) | Hydrothermal vent microbial mat bacterial communities from Southern Trench, Guaymas Basin, Mexico - 4872-13-10-11_MG | ecosystem: Environmental > Aquatic > Marine > Hydrothermal vents >...
GATCTATCAAAAGAATCTTTTAAAGAACAAGGTATCTTGTATACACAGTCATACATGTATTGATCTAATTCTCTACCTGTTTCTTTCTCTGTCTTAGGAACTCTGTTCCATACCATTACATCGATTGATTTTAAATTCTTGATCTTACTAAGCAGAGGACTCCTATTGATACCTGATTTTACTATAGGATAAGTAGCATTACCTGCTCTAAAGAATACTCCTTCACTACCAGGTAATCTTCTAAGTTTCTCTACCCATTTCTTCAGTTCTCTAGGTGTGTAAATAGGAGGAGAAGATTCTACTACTCTTATGTATTGATATTTGTCTGGTATTAACTTCTTTAACATAGGGAAACGTTCTTTGTAAGGTAAATTGTGTATGTCTTTATCAATATATATTGCATCATGAACATGAAATACTATTCCTTTCTCCATTTCTGGGGATATATGACCAACAGTGATACTGGCAGTATCCTCTCTTGGAAATGGAGGACAGTCAAATTCCTTAAGTCTAGCTGATTTTACTTCCTTACCTTCACAGTTGTAAACTACACATTCAGCATGTAGTATGAAATTATGAGGTATGCTTCTAAGTTCTTCTACTACATGAGACATTTCTGAACTTCTGTCTCTTTCTTTGTCTTCTGTTATAATTGCTATTGTGTTCCCTTTCTTCTCAACAGCAAAGGCTCTACCATCGTATTTTTTACTTGCCCATATTCCTTGATCTAAATACTTACTAGCCCAGTTCTTGTAGAAATCTTCATAGTTAAAGAATTCATTCTTCATCCAACCACTTTTCTGTTTTAATAGTACAAATTTCATAATAGGTTCTACTTTAGAAAGTTCCTTTCTATATGGTCCATACCCTTTTACTTGTTCTTTACTAGATGTTTTGAAGAATCCTTTCTTGTATATTGGAATATTGTTTCCTACTGTAGGTTTGCTAGCAAATACTACATGTATCATCTCAGCTAACCAGGATGGTTTCATAGTTTTAAATGCGTGTATTATTCTAGGATCAGGAGGTTGAGTAACTATCAAATCTATATCGTGATCTCTAGGTACCTTCCCTTCATTTACTACTCTTCCAGCAATATATGCTGCCCAAGGTTGATTCTCTATTACTAGTGCAGATGGAAATGCTTGTATTACATCTCTAAGAGACACTTCTTCTCCTAGTTCCGAAAGTATAGGTTTACCTGGTCCTCCATATTCTTGGACTTCATCAGATACTTCTTCAGCTAATTTAGAATTTCCTTTGTATTTCTCCCACAAGCCTCTCTTGTACATCTCTATTCCGACAAACACACCTGCGTTGTACACATCCTCTTCAAACTTCTGTTTTGTAAGAAACTTCCATACATCTATGAGTTCTTTATCTGTTAATCCTAACACATACTCTAAATCTATATCTCTTATTTTCATGTCTTCAGGAAGTTTCCATAGTTCTCTCGTTATAGGTTCTTTCTCAGGTTTCATTCCTCTCTTCTTCATTTCTTCTCTAATGGCATTACATATCTTCTTTACAATTCTGATTTGTTCAGTCCTCGGAATATCTTTAAACTGAGGTGATTCAAATTTTCTACTAGGGTGTTCTTTTAACCATTTAGCCCACATGAAACATGCTATTCTGTGATCATCCAAGAGTACTTTGTTAGAGACTTTAGAAGGATCATAATTGTTCCATTTCTTAATAAGTTCATAATGAGAATCTAATTCATCCAAATGTACATGAGGGTATCCTCTTCTCAATAATTCATCTACTATTTTCTCATGACATTCTAAACACTTGTTAGCATGAGCTTCAGCATGTAATATACTTAATTCTATAATTGAAAGATTACTTAGAGGTAAGAATTTAACGTTCTCTACTTTAACAAATACCTGAGGTCCTTTTACTTTAAGTTCTATAGGTTTAGCTACTGGATATTTAACAAATCTAAAAGAGTAGGCATATAGAGGAAGTTTCCATCCCCATCTCTTAACTTCCTCTTCTGTGATTCTATGTTTAGGTTCTAGTTCTTTAAATCTCTTCCATGTGTCTATTTTCTCAGGTTCTTCTAGGTATATTTTACCAAAACATTTGTGATATCCTATTAGATACATTTCTTCATGAATGTGAGAAAGAAACTTCTTGCTCTTAACTATAAGAGTCTTCTCTCCTAACCATACAAGTCTACCATGAGGTTTCACTAGTATTAGACAGTTCTTGATCTTATGAGTTTTCTCAGGTATGATTGGTTCTATATCTTTAGATTCAACTAGTTCTTTAGGTATTGGTTTAGTATCATCCCATCCTTTCTTGTTTAAATAAGCAAAGAATACCTGCCATGCTTTCTTACTAGCACATATTCTAGTACCATCAGTGAAATCTCTACATTCGGTCTCTCCTGCTTTGTATTCTTTCTTAAAGTTATCAATGAGTTTCTTGTAACTAACATGAATAGGCATAGTTTAGTCAGCCACCTTTTCTTTAATCTTCAGATGCAAATTAGACCAAGTAGTAATAGCACTAGGAGAGTAAACTTTTATTTCTCCATAATAGTCTCCTATTTCATCAGTATCTGTCTTCTTGAGTTGATAGTGTACAGTTCCTAAACCTACTGAAGAACATGTACCAATTATTTTACAAGTATTTTCGCCATATTTTTTAAAGTAACAAACAATGGAAGAATATCCTCCAAAATCATATAGATTCTCATCTTCATCATAAAGTACAAATTCTAAATATTTACCATAGTCTCCTTCTATTATGGTAGCTTCCCAGTTAAAGTCAGTCATGTTACAATTCCCTTCTTTTAATATACTTCTTAAGTTTGTATTTTAATGTTGCGAATATGGTTCTAAAAGAAGTCCTCAAAGATTTTAGAACAAAGACAGGACTAAATTGTTTAAGTCTATAAATAGCTACTATTACAAATTCCCAAATTCTGTGACTAAATACTAGTTGAGAATAGATTTTCATTAGACCTACACTAAATAAAACTCTCAAAGTTCCGAAAACTCTTCCAACAGAAGAATACGAAAATAGAATTATCTGAACTACAATTTTTTCAAGGATTTCCCAATTAACTAGTAAGGATTTAAATCGGAAGATCAATACTTTATGAGAATGTTTCAGAGTATTGGAAACATATTTCCAAATATTGTTTTTTATAGTGGTTGAAGCTAATACGTATGATTTAATCCAATGTGAAATTCTAAGAACGTTTCTTCTAAATATTCTAATCGAATTTAATATTCTGAAGGAAGAAGATAAAAATTCTTTGAGAGGATATTTTAATAATAGAAGTCTTTCTAATACTCCTGCAAAGTTATAAGAAATAGAATTGATTATAAAAACAAATTGAGTTGTCAATAGATTAAATACAAATGTGAATTTTGTAATTGTGAACTGATTAAGAACATAAAAAATGGAAACTAATGGCTCCAGAATATTTTTAGTAACATAGAAACTTATCATTGTCCTTTTAATTCTACTTAAAAGCTTACTGACAAAAGAGAGAAGAGATGTTCTAAATTCTTTCAATTGCTGTAATAGAAGAATTTCTTCCATGACATAAGTAAATGAGTGACTCAAGAAAGTCAGTGTCTTCTTTACTTTCCCTGATAAGAAGTACGAAATATTTATGAAAGCTTCTACGAACAATCCTGAAACATAAGACAACTTAAGAGATCGAGACAATTTCCCTATTAACGAATGAATGTTTAGAATGGTTCTAGAGACAAATTTTTTAGAAATGAACAAGAAAATTTCTATTTGATCAATACATTTCTTCAAAAGATATTTTGAACTCAAAATCAAAGACATGTATGTTCTAAGATTCATTATGAATATTAAAGAATTACATAATCTATTGAGAATGCTATTTTTAAAGATAAAATCTTTTCTTCTAAAAACTAAGAGTTTATATACAAACAAAAATTCGTTCTTAGCTAATCTTTTTATTTTGAATACTAGAGTAATGACACTATACATGAAAGCTCTCAATTGATGTATCTGACTGAGAATTATACTCTTAAAATTCTTTAGAAGATATGTTAATTCTAACTTTCTAGAAACAAGAGATAAAATTTTCCACACTGAATTGAAAGGAATTTTTATAAATTCTCTAAGTGTGTGAGAAATTTTTAATTCTTTTTTCGATATTCCTAATAGATCAACTAAATTTATTAACAAGATATAAGTTTCAATTCTAATATTCCAACCTAATAAAAATTTTTTTCTTACATATTTTTTGAGTAAGATGTCTATAGCAAATGTTTTCATTCCAACTTTTTTTAGCAAGATGTCGATTGTGGACATCTTAGTTATACCCGTTTTAAGAAAGTCTGCATCTACTGTGAATGTCTTAGAAATATCAGTTTTTTTGAATAGTGAATCGATTGGAAAAGATTTCGTTATGCCAAGTTTTTTGAATAACACGTCAGCTTTGAACGTTTTTATTACTAGTGTGTATGTTCCTTCGAACACAAGTAATCTAAATGATAAATCTTTTTCTGTATGCTGTGTCCATGATGAACCATCATAAGTTTCTAGGTAAGATGTTGATCCGTCGAACGATAGTGATTTGTAGGTGTCTTCCGTTTGACATGCATTTACTATGTAACAATTGGATGAATCTTCACTAGTTGGTGATTTAAATATTAATCTATATTCTAAATCTCCTTTTAGTGATTTTATTGGGAAATATACTTTGTATTTGGCGTATGATGAAGATGCTTCGGATGCGGTTAAAACTGTTGTATCTCCTAATATTTCTGTACCATCTATTTTCTCAATTCTAAAATACAAATCATCAGCAGGTGAACCAACTTTCTTAGCATAAAACTCTATCGCATTAACCTTGTTTTCAGCATTATTGTTGAATTTTATTCTTTCAGCCACATAGTTATTGCCGTATATTTCCTTTTCGTAAATGTTGTAGTAGGGATAACCTTTCTGTGATGAGTCTGAATATTCAAATATCAGTATCGGTGTTGCGTCTGAAAGCTCGTTCCAGTTGCTTCCATCATAAGTGCATACGAATGGGTCTCTAGTTGATGTAAGCATGTATTCGTCTTCAAGTGGCGTTCCATATCTAATTGGTTGCACATAATCTATTATTGCGTGATTAGACACATCTCCACTTGTTAAAGGTTCAATTACAACAAAGTATTTTTCATCTTCAAGTTCTGTTTTTGTCAATGTAATATTAACGTTTGCCGTTATGAATGAGTCTGTGTCTGGTAATGTAATGTCTGTATAGCCAACCCATGTTCCATCAGGTGCACTCCAGTCTGAAGTTGACTTTTGGATTCCGACACGAATTGTTCCAGCATTTCCAAATTGTCGTCCTCTAAAAATTATTTTGTTGATTGTCCTCGTTTGGTCAAGCATGAATCCAAATGCAATTTTCAAATAGTCTCCATACATTAATATTGACGATTGGTTGTTGATTCGTTGAGTGTTTCCCCAAAAACTTGGTGTATGAAATTCGGTAAATTTTATTTCATTTCCGCTAGTATAGATGATTCGCACCCATTTTTCTTTATCATTATGTGGAACAGAAATATAGTTAACTGCTGTTAACCCTACGAGCGGAATTTTGTATACTGTTTGTTTCAGCCATTGAATTGTATCTGTTACTGCAAAATAGAGCCATCCGTCTTCTCCGCTTACACTAAAAACTGCCGTTCGTATTCTTCGATCTTCTGAAAACACAGATGTTAACGATGTTATTTCATTTGTGCTTCTAAATGGAAACTCCCATACTGCACTTAAACCGTCTGTTGATGGAGTGTAACGTTTGTTTACTAATTCGTAGTGTGTTGTTGGATGACGTGTAACCACAATATCAACTTTTGGATTTATACCGTTTGGTCGATTTACGCTGTTTAAACGGTCATTAAATTCAATTACGCTAGCTTGCACGCTGTCGGTTCGTGGAACACTAAATGTTGTTCCGTCCCAGTCTATTTCTTTAACTCCTAATGCTGTAAAGTCGCTTTGGTTTTTGAATTTGTATACGATTACAGCCTCATATCCTTTCCATCCAACTGTTGTAACTGTAAAATAGACATGTCTGTCAACGTAGTCTGCAGTATAGATTGTTTGTTCACTACTGAATGTTGGAGAAACTGGATAAGTTGTAGTTGAAAGTTTACATCTAATATCATATTTAACATCTGAACCGTCCAAATATTTGCGTTCGTAAACTACGACAAAATATCCGCTGTCGCTTACAACAATTTTGCTTTTAAAAGCCTTATTATCGGAATCTGCTGAAAAAATTTGAATTTCACTATCAAAACTTAAAGTCTCACTATTGTCAGGTATTACAGCACGTCTAAACCAACAGTTACCGTTTGTATCCGTGTAAGTAAATAATACAACAAGTTGACTGTTATTGTTGTCTTCATAAAATGTTACATCCGCACCATCGTAAATGTCTGATCCGAAGTTTTTAACTTCTTGTGTAGTCCATACATAACCTTTCATACTTCTTGCAATATAAATAGAGTTAGGCTTGTAGTAAACCGCATAGAATCTGCCAAGCCCACGTGGATTTTTGAATATTTTTCTTTGACCATGAGGTTGTGTTGTTATTCCGTTCCCTGTGTCAATTGTATACTGTTTTTGTTGTTCAGGTTCAAACTGAACTTTCAATCTTACACAGTCAACTATTAAGTCTACATTTCCATAGATCCCTTCAAGCCGTAATTTAGCAGCGTTCAATTTTTCAATTGTATCAAAATGTGAAGTTACATCTTCAGTCTTCCAACTCCAATCATTGCTTCCTTTTTCAACTGTAAGCCAACTTAGCCCATTCCAAAGTTTAATGCGTAATGATATAAGTGATACAGAAGTACAAAACATGACTTCTAACGTTACGCTTTTAACTGTTTTTCCGCCTAATAATTTCGCAAATTCCCAGTCACCGATTTCAGCGTTGTCCGTGTTACAGCTTACTTCTTCGCCGTTGTTGTCTGGTCGAAGATTAATGTCGATGTATGGGCTTGTTCCTGATGTGTCCCATCCGCTTGTTAAACTGTTGTCGAAATAATGTGGATACAGGTATGTTTCGTACTGTTTGAGTATTGCATCTATGCCGAATTGTCGTTTAGTGCTATATAAAATTGTGTCTATGCCGAATATTTTAGTGTAAGTTGTCACTTGTGTGTATTGAAAGTTTTCAACTCTACTGTTGTATGTTCCATCGCCAAATTTGAAGTAAACATTTGTCATATCCAAAAATGAATTGTAGTTTTTGTAAACCCAAACTTTATGATTCCATGTTCCACTAAAAGTCGCTTGTATTGCTTCTGTTATAAAACTTTGCTCGATACTTGCTGTTCCAGTTCTTATTCTTACATCAACATCAATTCTTTCGTCCGAACTAAGTTGGGTTTCTGGAACTGTAGTGTCAATTTGCTTTTCTGTGTAACTTGTTTCAGTTATTGTAATTTCAGTCCAGTCAACCAAAGTTGTAAAGTTTCCGTTGCTATCTCTTTTTCTAATCCTTATGCCAACATACGCTGTAAGATTTCCATCATCTCCACATGTTTTCTCAACTGCACTAGCAGTATTAGTCGTGCTTAATTTTTTAAAATCTGTTATGTCACTATCATCACTAGTCATATAACGAGTTTCGACTGTCATTTAACTTCCACCCTTCCATCTTCATGTATGTGAAAAACTTTGCCAGCGACTTTCCCTAAAACATAAATCGTTTTTTCCCTTTTAATACCATCTTTCAAATCGAACTTGATTATATTTCTACGGCACAAAATCAACTTGTCACCTTTTTTCAGGCTAATTGTGTAAGCGGGATTATCTGAAGGAATAACTCTTTGACCTGTTGCTTGTTTGATTTTTGAAGCAAGATCAAAATTAAAAGGATACCAACCTACACGGCGGACACGTTTCAAATCTACATTTGCCCAACGATTTTCAAAACCATTTTCAGGATCAAACTGTGGTAAAGCTTTTCCATTTTCGTATTCTACAACCCAAAAAAATACTAAGGGAGGGGAAAGCATAAGTTTTTTCTCCCCGTTAAATTTCGTCATAGCTGAAGTATAGTGTTTCGTCTGCTTGTTCGCCCTGCGTTGCATCTGAGGCAACTTTGGCTTGCAATACGACTGCCTTACATTTTCCAGTTGAGGTATGGTCTGTGCTGTCAACCGTCGCTTTGTTTGAACTCGTCCAGTCTGTAACACTTTTCGTTGGTGTTGTTTGGTCTTTGTAATAGCCATGTCCGTTTGTTGCATCGTTTATTGAATGTCCTGTTTCTCCTTCCGTACCCGTAGCCACATCATACTCCGTATCCATAGGACAGCCAATATCACCAGAATCACGGTTTCCAACCCGCAATTCCCCATCTGTACCGAAAGTCCAGCTTATGCTCCCATCTGACCAGAATTTAACGTTGTTTATTTTGGTGAATGTTCCGCCAGTGATTTTTAGATACACATGTATCCAGTAGCTGTAATTGTAACCGCTTGTGGGTATCGGAATAGGGTAGCTTGTGTCGTTTGGGTCGAACTGGTCCTTCGTCTGAAGCCTCGTTGAACTCGTTATCTCGTTTTCTATGCTAGGAGCACCGTCTGAACCGCCGTTTGCTTGATATACGCCTACTGTTGCAACCATTTTTCTTCCTCTTTTTCTTTACTGTCTTTAGTTATTCGTTCTTGATATAGATAAAGATTACGGAACTGATTTTAAAAGTGTATTACGATGTTGTAAACTATTAATTTAACTATTTTAAATATTATACCTCTATCCACCAACAAGGATATCCTTTTCCTTTCTTCTCTATAGAATCTAGACATTCCCCACATTTGTCAAAACCAATGCAATCTCCTCTTCTTATGTAATGTTTTCCTTTGTAGTTTTGAATTACTGTAACAGTATTGTTCTTAGAAAGAGAGACTATAGCTATAGTTTCGTATCTACCTCTAAAGACACATCTTTTACAGAAATGTAATAAACCATAAGAAAGAGATCCAGGTCCTAAATGTTTTTCATAGAAATTCTTCAGGAAAGAAAGGAATCCAGTTTTAGATTTCTCTGACTGAGATCTGTCCATCTTTAGTCCACATCATACTCCAAGTCTTCTCTATAACCATTCTAGGACTTCCTGTTGTTTCTCCTCTGAATTTAAGTGTACATGCTCTAGCAGAATATGCTGAAGCACCTGGGGGAATTGTTCTCCATAACCAGATTCCAACCCATTGTTCTCCTGAACCAGCAGTCAAAGTGTTTCCAGAAGGTGTAATAGTCTCTGAAGGAGAACCTTCCACAACCCATGCAAGACCAGTTGGAGAAGTCTCGAAATTAGCAGTATTAGGAGCTGTATATTCATCAGTGATAAGTTGTATAGAAGTTCCTGCTCCTCCTATAGTTGATCTCTCTATACCAAAATAAATAGTATCAGCACCTGAAGCTGCTCTCTTGTATCCTAATATCCATGCACAGTAGTTTAGATAATCATAAGTTGAATTTGTATCTTTAAGTGCTATTGCTCTGTAATGACTTTCTCCTGCTTCTGATTCAGCACCAGTAACATCATCAAACACATTTTCATCTTGACCACTTGTGATAGTATGACTAGAAATAGTACCTCCTAAAGACAATGTGTTGTCTGAAGGACCTGAAGCAGTATGTGTGTAATACCAGACTAGATCTGTACTTGATAAAGGCATATCATATCAACCTCTTATTTTAATTGTACTCTTAAGATATATAAAGATTCTTCTTACAAAAGGAACAATTTGAGTAAGAGAGAAATTCCTAGTACAAATATGAAGATTGACACCGAATGTTGAAGTCTTGTCTTGTTCTCATATCTAATCGTTCTTAGACTACCAATTATTGCTCCAAGTATTGCTCCAAACATCAAAGAGAAAAGAATACTGAATAGAATCTGGATATTTCTAGAAAGAAGTAAGAGAAGAGCTATAATACATACTAGACCTTCTGTTAGTGAAGTAGTTCCAACTGCTTTCTTAGGATCTAATCCTAATATGTTTAAACCAGCTACTAATATAGGACCAAATCCTCCTCCACTCAAAGCTTTGTTAAATCCTATTAATAATCCTAAAAACGTAGTACCTTTTAGAGAATATTCTCTTAATCTGAAATGCATTAACATTATAAATCCTAATATTGTCACTAAAATTCCTATGTATAAAGAAACATAGAATTTAGAAATGGAAATTAACAGAGAAGATCCTATAATAGCACCAACACTTGCAGAGATGAAAATAATAATACTAGATTTAGATTCTACATGCCCAAATTGATGATAGATCAATCCTGAGAGGATACCTGTAATTATTTCTGTTATCAGGATGCATGGTACTATTTCTAAAGGAGTATATCCTATCATTAATGCTACAGGAGTAATGATAGTTCCATATCCTCCTCCTAAATGAGAATCTATGAATTCACAGATTAGACCTAGAAAGAAGAAAAGAATAAATCTTAACAAGATATTCCTTCCCAAATATTCTTTCTTAAATTTTATAAAGGTCACCTATAAATTCGTATTCTAGAGAAATCTGGAGACTTGTACTTTTGATGTCGAGGAAAGAAATCCAGTTCGAGCATGTTTCTAAGGAATCTTAGTGAATGGTTTAAAGATAGGACTGGAAACATTAGTAGGACTGGTTCTACTAGGGAACTTCTTGGGAGTTTTAAGAGAAGAGAAGTTCCCAACTAGTAGAAAAAGAAGAGAGTATGAAAATTTTAAAATAAGCTACATGTACCCAAGGTACCTCAGTTTCTCCATAATGTAATCCTTCTGCTTTCTACCTTCTCTTTCTCTAGTTCTACTTCGATATATTTCTCTCTCAAAATCTTCTATTGTTTTAGCATTACTTTTAATTGGATGTGTACAAGGTTGACATCCTAAACTCCTGTATCTATATCCATTTCTAGAAGCATACAGTGGATTCCAAGGTACATTGTTTCTTTTAATGTATTCCCATATTTCTAATTCACTCCAGTGCAATATTGGATGTACTCTCACATGTTGACATTCCTTGCCAAAATCTGTCTGATACAAATTCCACACTTCAGGCTCACTCAATGATTTGACAGGAGCATCTCCTTCTTTCATCTCTTCCTTAGTCTTAGGTCTCACTATTCTCCATTCCCAGTTAGTAGTACGTGGAGAAAAGTAATGTTCCTTCCCTCTCACTCCAAGTTCATCCCATCTTATCGCTAATATAGCTGCATCATAGTGTTCTTTCATAAACAATTGTTTAAGAGCTAGTGTCTTTCTCTCCATACAACAGTTGAAGACTTCCTCTTCTGTTCCATTTCCTGGTTCTAGAGTAGAATCTCTTCTAGCTATTTTTAGATTAAGATTCCATTCTTTAGCTATTCTATCTCTGAAAGAATACATTTCAGGAAACAATTTAGTAGTGTCAATGTGAACTACATCAAAAGGTACTTCTCCAAAGAATGTATTTTTGGTCATGTGCAATAGTGCAGTACTGTCTTTTCCAGTACTCCACAATATACAAGGTTTCTTGAATCTAGCTTTAGCTTCTTTCAATATGTATTCTGTCTTACTAAGTAGTTCATCTATGTCTCTCAACCAGTATGAAGCACTGTCACTCATTATGTACTGCCTCCATGTCTACAGTAAACCAAGGTATCTCTAAAAGAGTTCTATATTGATGTAAATTTGGTCCATGTCCTACATAACCATGTTCTGCTTCAAAACCTAGACATTCGCCATGATCAGCAGATATAATTACTTTCTTGTTCTTAGGAATATTTTTCAGTAGTTTCTTAACTTCTTCCAATACTATTTGGAAGTTACCAACATATCCTTCTCTACACTTCTCTACATCTAACTGTCCCATCTTGACATAATCCCACACTATACCAGTGAAACGTCTTCTTTCAGAAGTGGACATCTGATGTAGATGTTTCTTCTCTTTGTTCTCTGTCCATTCCAATAGAAGTCCTCTTCCTCTGTTAGCTTCTTTCCCTGTTTCTAACCAGGGGAAGTGTGGTTGTAAATAATGTACTAAAACTCTTTTGTCAGGATTTTTGTTAATCACATCAATTGCTATTCTAGTCACTGCTTTTGGTCTTACACCTTTTATTTCAGGATCCCATCCTATGTCCCATGCATCTACTATTTTGAAATAGTTCTCCATTCCTATCTTTGAAAGTTTGAATTTAGAAACCATAGGATTACCAGAAACATATATGAGATCAGGATAAGGATGTTTGAAATTATCCTGTATCCACATCCATGTTCCAGTATTCAATGATTCTACTTTCTCTAATTCTCCTGGTATGTCATTCAATGCTTCAAACATGTCATATCTACAAGCATCTAATATTATTAGTACATCCCATTCTTCTTCCATTACATGTACTTTTCTAATCATTTCAATATCTCCTTAATTATCTTAGGATCTTCTTCTGTAATTATTCCAAAACCATGTCTGGAAGTCAAATTAATAAAATGGTAAGTAGGATTCTCTTGCAGAAATTGTTCTATAGCAGGTACAGTGTCACTCTCAAAGACACAAGTATTGTAGATAACAATAATACCATTCTT
>Ga0190352_1000299_pt1 | contig 12541 bp, 18 predicted proteins | sample 4872131011_MG_FD_161682 | JGI IMG/M metagenome (GOLD analysis project Ga0190352, IMG submission 161682) | Hydrothermal vent microbial mat bacterial communities from Southern Trench, Guaymas Basin, Mexico - 4872-13-10-11_MG | ecosystem: Environmental > Aquatic > Marine > Hydrothermal vents >...
GGCTATCGGGTGGACGTCCAGGGCGTACGTGGCCTTTATTTTAATTGGTTCGTATGCTGCCGAACCCACGGACAGAATGTTCTCAAAGTTCTTGCAGAACGAGGCAATAGTCGCGTACCGTTCAGACGAGCCTCCTTGTGACGCATACCTTGAACATCCGAGAATCTCCTTTTCCTGTTCCTTTATGTACTCCGGTGACATGAACATATTTATAGACTGAAACCCTGAATTATAAATATGGTGGTCCAACCCACGTACGAGGTCATCAAAAAAGAGGATCTTGCCGCAGCCTTCGCTGACGCTCTTGCGATATGGAGCGCCGAGCTCATGTCCGCGATAAGAGAGCTGATAGACCTTTATGCTGCGACGGCCCCATCTTCCCTGTGGACATGGGGGCATACAAGCCGGTGGGATTACGACAAATGGTGGTAAGATGGTTAACTGGAGCATCAAATCAGGAAAGGTTTCGGACATAATTCTGATAAACACTCGTGTGATCAACACAGGCGAGTTTTCAAACTGGCTGTCCAGCAGAGGAATATCCGTTAAGAAAATGTGGGCGGAGTTGCCCAATTATGCCTTTAAGGTCAGTCATGGGAAAGTTACTGAACACATGATGAGGACTAAGTGGGGGGATCCAGGGTTGCCTCCGCCTCCGCCTCCTGCTCCTGCTCCGGAAAAGGATATCCTTGTGCAATACGAATCCCCGGACGACGAGAAGGAAGCGAAGGACCTGGCCGAGTTTCTTGATGCTGACCTTGTTTTTACTCCTGAAGGCTATGAAGAATATCCTGAGTTCAGCAGGGAGCCTCCGTACTCGAAGCTGGTCGTCGTCGGGGGACAGGAAGCAAATTCCCTGTTCGCCGAGCTCGTGGGGGAGGGAATATTCAGGAAGATAACGCCCGATGATGAAGGTTATATTTTTATTCAACATGGCTTTTGGGATCCTTATGAAGTCTGGGGGGTTGCCGGCTGGACTTACAAGGATACGGTCAGGTCGAAAATGAGGGTGCAAAGTATGGGGCTGCCGAAGGTAACCGTTCACGAAAAGTACGAAGTCGTAGGCCCTCCCGAGGTTTCTGAACCAACGAAACGGTGGCGTGCCTTCAGGGAGAATCCAAGCGTTGCCTCCGCGCTTGGCACCCTTCCTGATACAACCCTAAACGCGTTTTCTCGAGTGTTTTCAGGGTGGGACATCTTCGAGGAGCGTGAAATCGCTCCTGAACCAGGGCACTACGTTACCGTGGGACTCATCCTCGGGGGAATCGCCCTCGCCTCTGTTGCAGCAATTTATGCTGCGATCTCAGCCGCCAGCGGGATATCCGTTGCGGGCCTTTCCGGGAAATTCGTTACGGTGTCCAGGACAACGTATGCTAATAAAATCCTGACTCCCGCGGCAAAGGCAGCCACCGAAGGAAAAGCGATTCAGTACCTCGTCACCAACGAGGGGGTTATTACCACTTCTGTAGCAGGACTTCCAGGTAAAGCCATTCTGTTGTTCCAGCAGCTCGCTGCCATGCCCCTCAGATGGAAACTCTTTGCCGCCCTTTCCGGAGCTTTCCTCCTTACGCAGCTCGATGCAACCGGCTGGTTCTTCGGGCTGTCTCCCGAGGCGTCGCATCGCAAGGCTGAAACCCTGCTTAAATCCGTTCGCGCCGACATGATACGTCTCGACGAGCTCGTCGAAAACAAGGACTGGTCCCATGCAAGGGAGCTTGCCGACACGATTAAAGTTCAGCTCTCCGAAATCAGGCGGATCATGGACGCCTATCCCAAACAGTTCTGGGAGAAGTTCGGCTTCTCGTTTACGGACAAGGATGCCATGCTTACGTCCATGGTCACGAATTTCGAGAGCTATCTCGACCAGTATCCTCAGCTTACAACGATAGTTCCCCTGTTTCCCGAGGAAATCGTTCTCGAGAATGTCAAAGTGATAGACGGCGACTCGGTTGAATACCCAGGACATCCCGAAGTTCAGAATGAGATCCGTTTCGTAGGGATTGATGCCCATGAATCCGGGACCGATGCCGGCAAAGAAGAAGCGGAATACCTCAGGACCCTCATAGAGGGCAAGACTGTGACGTTCAAGGTCGATCCTCATGCCGAAAATCAGATCGGCCTCTACGGCCGTCTCCTCGCAGTTCCCTTCGTTGACGGCGAGAACGTCGTCATCAAGATGCTCGACTACTTCGGAAAGGACATCCTGACGGCCACGAGGTACCAGAAGAAACACAAGTACGTGGACTGGGACGAGCTCAAACGCCACGCCAAGGAAGCGACAGGTCCAGGCGTCAGGGAGTTCAAAATTCGGATAGACAGCTCTCCGAGCAGGGCAAAGCTGTACATCGACGACGTTTATACCCATCATCTAACTCCAAGCGACGAAAAAGAGCTGAAGGACGTGATGGATATGCTGACGCCCGGAAGCCATAAGATAACCGTTAAGAAAGGTGGGAAGGAAGCTGAAGCCGTCGTCAACATAGTGGCAGGATACAATCCGGACATCTTCCTGAAACTCGTGACAGTGGGCATCCCTTCGGAAGAAGTCGAGAAAGTGACGCCGAAGGCTCCTCCTGAAGTGGCAGTGGAGGAACCCGAGGAGTTCAAAATCAACATAATCAGCACGCCGCTGAGGGCGAAGCTGTACATCGACGGGATTTACACACATCACTTGACTCCTTCGAACGAGAAGGAACTCAAAGACGTCATGCATCTGCTCACTCCCGGGAAGCATACAATCAGACTGACCAAAGGGGGAAAGGCTGCAGAGAAGGAAGTCGATATCGTCGCGGGGGCGAACCCTGACGTATTTATGAAATTAGAGGTGGTTGGACTGCCGAAATCAAGGGAAGAACTTGAAAAGAAGATCGCGGAGACCAGGGAGCTTCTCGAGAAGCTCGAGGCTGAGCTAGCCGCGTTGGGGTAAAATATCATGGTGTGTTTTATGACAAAAAGGAAGAAAAAGGCTGAGAAAGGCGCCATGAAGCCTCTAAAGAGCACGGATACCCTACCCTCCGAGTCGAAAACGTCGCCTGAAAAGCAGGCGGAAGTGGCAAAAAAACCGAAAAAGAGGAAGATTATCGGACTGATGGGGTTCGAGCTCCAGGAAGGGCCTCCTGGTTCCTCTCACGGATAAGAAGGTGAATCGTATGTCGATACGGCACAAGAGAGTAGTGACAACTTTAGACACTGGACAGGCCTCGGACTGGAACGACGACCACGAGCCCAATTTTACAGATGAAATTTCTCACATCTGCCTGCGCCCTGGCCCCGCCGTGACAACATACTGGGATGTCGCGCAGACTGCCGGGGGAAGTAATCCGCAATGGATGATCGTCGGTGCCGCAGGATCCAAGCATGCCTTCGTTGTACTCGGCACCGGGGCGGTGACTGACCAGACTTCCAGCATGCGCCACATGCTCGGAGGGAACGTCTCTAACATCACCAGCCCGGCAGACGCTCCCGTCCTGACGCTCTCGGTTAAAATCGTTGCCGTTCACGATGCTGCCGGCGTCGCCAATTCGGTCGTAGAGTTCGGCTTCCAGGTTGCCACTGACGCGATCTTCACTCAGAACCTCCATCACGCCATCTTCAGGATATACAACGGCAAGGTCCATGCCGTCACCGGCGACGGCGCTGCTGAAACTGAGACTGAGATTGCCGATTACAATGAACACGGTCAGTACAGGATAGCTCTCACTCCTGTGCGCTGCGACTTCTACGTTGATGACATGGTTACTCCCGCCGCATCACACGTCGCCTCGGAGGGCGACAAGATCCCCGATGCCGAACTCACCGTAAAGGTCAGCGTGAGGTCCAAGAACAATGTTGACAGTGTAATAGGGGTCGATGCCCTGGGATTGACCAGGCTGAGGGAGAAGTAGTCATATTGCACAAGGTATTGGCTAGAAAAAGGGCTGAGGGAAACAGGGGGCGCAGGGCCCTGCTCCCCTGCTGTACCAATGAAGCCCGCGTTCATTTAAAACGTGGTTATCATGGCAATAAGACATAAGAGGGTAGTCGTACCTGGTGAAAAGGGTACGGCAGCCGACTGGAATGCCGAGCACGTCATAGATGAAAGCTCCAAGGCCAAGCGATCCGTAACCCTCATCGTTGCCGCATCCGACAGCAAGGACAAAGACAAGGCAGATTATGTCTGTGACGGAACGGCAGATGAAGCTGAGATTGGTCAGGCCATACTCGATTTGCCCGCTCACGGGGGTGAAGTACGCCTGCTCGAAGGCACGTACAATATATCAACAAGGATAACATTCGAGGGTAAGAGTTTCGTGACGCTTTCCGGCCAGGGACGGGCCACTGAGATAGTGGGAGATATAGGAGAATGGGAAACGGTTCTCATTGGTTCTCACTGTGTAATTAGGGACCTAAAAATCACCGGAAGGATCCTCCTGAAGAACGGGACATATAACACCATCATGAACGTTGAATGTAGAGGTGGTATCTTTGCCTTCGGAAGCGAGGGCTGGCTCACCGTAAAAGGATGCTACATTCACGATACAGGCGGTGTTGGCATATTCTTGTCAGATAACGTCGGTAATCATATCATAGTAAACAATCTGATTGATACAACGGGTTCCGATGGAATTTACGTTGACAAGGACGGTGACAACTGTATCATAGCGTTCAACCGGATAAAAAATTCCCATAGTGTAGGGATAAGCATAGACTCGAGCAGCCGTTGTAACGTTATTGGTAACATAATAACGGACTCCTGGCAAGGCGTGAGGATTGACAAGATCGACCCTGGCGACACGTGTAGTGATAATACCGTTACAAACAATCAAATTCCTGACGGCTTCTTTGATGGCGGGGACAATACTATATGGGACAACAATCAGACTTAAATCACTTTATAGCGTTTTTCGTACGATTCCCTTACCTTCCTCCTGACCTCGAGCTGCGCAGGCCTTCTCCCGGGGGCGACGTAGCGTTTCTTGAGCATGGCAAACACTCTGGGCTTCAGCGCAAAGGCCCTGTACTGTTCGTCCCCGTACCTGCATCTCAGAAGTTTTTCCTTTTCTTCGTCCGACAGATGATAAGGCCTGAAGTGGACGCGGTGATGACAGTGATGGCATAGGGATATCACATGCTCGGGCCTGTACTTCTCATGGTGGCGTTCCAGGTGCTCCACGAGCTTCCCGCACAGGGCGCACCTGCCCCTTCTCATGTGTTCCGTACGCATGGCCTCGATGTGAGCCCCTCCATCCGTTGCGCCCTTCATGGTTTAATTTACGGATACAGAATTTATAAAACAGTTTGAGCCGTTTGTCACTATTTTTATGAACACTGGTAAAGCAGAACTGCGTTTTCAACTGTTATTTAGAAACCGGTATGTACCAAGGAATCCCATGGAGCAGCTGCGGATCCGCAGGCCCTGGGAGATCTCGGATATCCAAAAATATGGTAGCTCGCAGTATAGCGTTTATTTTCATAGTGACAAACAGAAAAATAGAAACAGGGGAGGATTCTCCCCTCAATAATAGTTTTCTGTTAATTTCCCCTGGGAACCCTTCGAAAAGAGCTTGCCGCATTTGCCGCACTTCACGATATCCCTGGTACCTCGTCTTTGGTTGTAGATTAAATCCTGGCTGCCACAGAACGGACACGTTCTGACCTCCCTGCGCTCCCTGGAACCCTGGCCGGACATGAATATTCTTATGGCCGAACACACCTTTCCCAGGTATTCCCCGTCTCCTGGAAGTTGCGGATAGCTCATTCCTAATCACTTCCCGTTGGCTCTTCGATTTCGACTATTAAACAGTCGTCGTAACTGGCTTCGCTGAATCTATTGTAAAGGTTCCCGTTCCTCGTCACCGACACGCTTCCGTCTTTCCAAATGTGGACTTCCAAAGTCATTCAATCGCCTCCCTCCCTGTCAGAATACTTCTCCCTGACATGCCTGGAAGCAATCAGTTTCAGGCTCTCGTCGATGCTCTCGAGAAGCTGGAGCAGCTTGTTCTCAAACTCGTTCATATATATCGACGGCATTTACTTCCCCTCCTCGTCGAACGCCTGGTCTATTTTCGATTTTTTGGACCTTCCCTGCGGTTCCCGTATCCTGATTGCATCGTAAACCTCTCGTTTGTACTGGACCTTGATTACAAAAAGGTTTACGACGGTCCCTGCCCATTCGTTCATGTTCTCCGATCCTGCGATATCTGCTATCGCCTTGAAGTTGGTCCTGTTCAGGACCAGGGGTTTCTCGAGTTCGTCGAATTTGACCCAAGGGCGGATATCCGCGGTTTCGCCGTTCTCAAATTTCTCCTCTCCGCATTCGACGATAGTCACGTCCACGGGCTTCTCTATGTTCGCGGCCCTCAGGAACTTCGACGGAAAGTACCTGTCGTAGTCAGTCACGCTTATCACCCCCTTTTATTTTTAGTTTTTTCTCCAAATCTGCTATGTTCTGCTCGGCCCGCAGGTTTTCGTCGCGCTCTTTGTTGAGCAAGGTTTTGAGCCGTTCGTTCCTCTTTTTTTCTGCTTCCAGGGCTTCCGTCAGGGTCGTTATTCTCCTGGCGAGTTCCCTGTTTCCCCTGACAATTTTTTCGAGCGCGTCCACGCCGCCTTTGGCGGCAATTTCTATCCCGAGCTGGAACGCTTTGCTTGGACTTATTGCCATTTCCTGCACTTTGTTAGCTTGTTCCAGACTACAGGACACGCTAAAACCTGGCATGATATCACCTCCATAATAATAATGTTGTTATCATTCTATTTAAAACTATAGTTGATTATGTAATAATAATGCCATTTTCGGGTTTTTTATATAAATTATATATTATTATTGATTTACTCTCTCATCTCTCTCTCATTTTATAATGTTATTATTACAGTGATTCCCAAGGTGAGAATCAAGGTGAGAGTAGAGGGATTGTTGGAAGTGATCGTGAAGGTGATGGTGAAGGTGGAACCGAATGCTTTTTAAGGAGTGAGACTCAAGAATTTATTATGAAGGATCATACGGTTCTAACTATCTTTGCCATGGCGATGCTGACTATCCTTGAACTTTATGCCTTATATAAGGGAATAGACGGACAAATTTTTTCTTTGGTTGTCGCGGTAATAGCAGGCCTGGCAGGGTACAAAATCAAGGAAAAATTGCAGGGGGATACTTTACCCCTCCCCCCCTTCGAGAAGCGACGATAGACCCCTAAGAATGCTTCTGCGTGGGTTTCTCAGTCTTTCCTATATTTCCCTTCCAGTCCTTCTCGATAGCTTCTGGAACCTGTAATTTCGTTCATGATGTCAAGGCGTATGGTGAACGAAATTACGACAGAGCGTTGCGTCCCATGGGACTTTTGCAGGTCATGGGCTTGTCCCTGACCTGCGTCCGTTATGCTTGTCCAAAAATCAAATTGATTTCGTCGGTGGCGGGTCCGCCAGGACCCGCCTGTAAAATTTTTGATCAGGTCGGCGGATCGGCGGTACCGTTGCCCCGACGGTACCGTTCACGTAAGTGATGGTGTGCTCCCGATCGATCATACGGTTCTAAGTGGCGGTGTGCTGCGGGTGCGAGCTTATCAGCGACCATCGTGAGCAGGGCGAACGAGGGAGCGCGAGCACCCGCAGGAGATCATCTTTCCGATCATTTCCGCGCATCTTCTCCCGTGTCGGCATCTATACGGCATCACTTCGATCGTTGGCGTGACGGCAGCAGTCGCCCGATCGCGGGGCGTCACTTATGATCATTCGCACGTTGTCCTGCATGCTGCCACGATCGTGCGTTTCTTGTCCTGTTTGCTCTCCTGGTCGCGTGCTGCCACAGTTTTACGATCGTGCTGGCGTTTGCAACCGACACAATTTTTAAATTAAATAAATAAATATTTCTTATGGTTCGCGTGTTCGTAGGTCATCCCTGGAACATCAGTATTCCCGACAAGATACCTATTATAGTCGAACTCTCGGATGATGAACGGGAAAAAGTGGCCATGGACTTCGAGGGAACCCTTAAGAAAATCAAGATTGCTCAGAAGTATTTGGCGTGGGTTTTCAGCGAGCAGTTTGATAAGGACAACGCTCTCGCGAGGAAGGGCCGGAAAAAAAAGAAGATTGTTCCCCGAGCCGTCCGGGGGATGTCCGTGAGGGGTGGACATAAATGATAACTGAAACCGGCCTCCAGGATTTGATGACGACAGGCCTTAAGACGTACTTCCATGACCCCTTTCTCACGCATGACCATATAGATACCTTTGTTACACAGACGGCATCTGTTACCGAGAACGTGACCCAGCTTTTGCTAGCAACTGGCGTCCAGGAAGCAAGCGAGGTCCGTGCGAATTATGACCGCGCCTTCTTTAATCCGCGGTATGGAACGCTTCGTGCAAAAGTGAGGCTCAACAGCATGGATGACGTGTTCGCCTTCTTCGGCTTCAAGAAAACGCTCTCGGCTCCCGCGTGGCACATGGATGAGTCGCATGCCGGCATTATGCTTTATGAAGGGAACGTGTACGCTGTTACAGGGGGAAGCCTTAAAAATAACCCCCCTGACATTGTGGACTACCAGGTGACGCCCATAGCAGATATTGATGCGACTCGGTGGCTCGTCTACGAGATCGCGTACAATTCTGTCCGCTGGTATTCCCTGCCTTACACCGTCCCTTACTTCGACAAGAACGTACTCCCCGGGCTCAAGCAGGGACTCATCAGGAAGTGGAGCAAACCATACGTCAACGGGGTAGTTCTGCCTGAGGACGAGCTTCACTACATAGTTTTTTATCTCAAGAACAGCGTGGGAAGTAATAAAAACCTTGAAGTCCAACATATAACATATAGCGAGGTTTATCCTGATTAGTATGAGGTCAGCAGCTCGCAGGTCCGGGAAGTATGCGTCGAAGGTTTCGGGGGACGTCTTAAAGAACAGGCTCGACCGCTATCGCAGTACACAGGTTTCTCAATTCTCGAACGTTATCGGCAGCCAGGTTGCGATAGAACAGAAGGTCAAGCAGCTCATGGAAGATATGGGAACTTCGCCGATGTACACAAATTACTACATCCTTTTGGCGAAGAACCTCGTCAAGAAGCAGCAGGAAGGCAGGGATGCCGAATATAACAAGTGGTGGATGAGGGGCATGCGACATGACTCCATGCGGTGGATAGGCTGGAATATTAACAGGTCGAGGCTCAACACGAAGGCCCCCGGGATAACGGGAGGGGAGGATCCGAACCTCCTTGGATACTGGGCCTTCTCGAGGGGGACTGGAACGACGGCTCTGGACTATTCCGGGCATGGAAACCACGGGACGCTCAAACCGGGTTCAGGAAGCATAACGGACGAAACCTTTACCTCGAACCATGACACTCCCGTCCAGCTCGCTCATACGAACCTCACGGCAGGGACCGTTGTCGTGACCGACAAGCCGAGCGATGGCCCTTACACCGAGGGCGTCGATTACACCATAGACTACGCGAACGGGACGATAACCGTCCTGTCAACGGGGGGCATGGCCGACGCCACTGATTTCCTGATAGATTACGAATACTCGGGCTCTTACCCTGCATGGACGGACGGCGTGATAGGGAAGGCTCTTGTCTTTGATGGTGTGGATGATTATATTGAAATTCCTGATAACAATTTGACTGATATTGCAGATAAAATGACTGTCTCTTTGTGGTTGCGAACCGGGCTCAATCATGATGGAACTTTTCTTTATCAGAGTGGTTCTGGTATCCATTATAGAATAAGAAATGATGGCCATCTCAGGGCATTGATTGACACGGAAGCAGGCGGGTCATGGTTAGACTACGCAGGTATAACGGATAACGAATGGCACCACGTAGTTGTAACTTATGACGGTAGTGAAGGTAGGTTGTATGTGGATAATAATTTGGCCGATTCCGTTTTATTAACAGGAAATCTAAAAACTAATGCCAATTCGTTGTTAATCGGAACGAAGCTGGGTGATTGGTATTTCAACGGCATGATAGACGAAATCTGCATATACAGCCGAAGCCTCTCCGCTGCCGAGATAAAACGCATCTACGACTCAGAAAAGCCGATTTAATACGCATGTTTTATATATTGACCCCGTCAAATTTTAATCATGGTACGAAGTTCCGCACTCAGGGCTTCCAAGTACGACGCAAAGGCTGTGGGTGATGTTGTCAAGAACAGGATTGACGCGCAGAGAGACAGCATGGCCTCTCAGTTCGCGGACGTTGCGGGAGACCTGGTAAAAGTCGAGGAAGATACCAAATCAATCCTCGAAGCAGCCGGGGTTTCTGTTACCTTGTATGCCTCCTACCTGGCAGCAGCCAGGAGGTTCTACAAGATACACAAGACCCATGAGGGTACGGTGGGTGCTCTTGAGCTGTGCATCGAGGCCACGAAGTGGGCTCTCAGGGGATTGGACGAGTCGAACCTGTTAACAATTTGTCTCGGTGTAACCGGCGTTGACATTTCGACGTGCACGTCCGGAGCCTAAAGGCAGATTCCTCAGAAAAAACATTCTCTTTTTTAGTTCTCACTTTAGGCCGCGGTCTTTCTTTTTCGTGAGCTTCCGCAGTAGCTTGTAGTGCTCCTGCTCGCTGAGGTTGGTCGCCTTCATGTACGTTTTCCATTTGGGAATCCACATGCTAACCATCGGCTTGCAGTGTTTCTTTTTCCATATAAAATCGTCTCCCTGAAGCTTCGAGTAGTGTTCCGTCCACAGGTCGAAGTCTGCCAGTACGTCGTATCCGAGTGAGTTCATATAGCTTACACCCAGGACGTCCACGGCGAAGTTCCTGGTCTTGTCGTCAACCTTCAGCAGCAGCCTGGTTGTCCGTGAGAATAAGTTCTTGTATGAAGCAAAGCAGTACCATCCCGAGCCATCTACCCTATGAACCCCGCGAAGGTATGGAGAAGGCGTGACCATCTCGTAAATTCGGCAGCAATTCCTTGTCACGTAATAGACGGCAGGGTACGTTACGAGGTAAGCTGCGGACTGTCTCATGGCCTGTATTCCCGTCGCGAACCCGCAGTCAGGGTATCTGTGCAGCAGTGAGAGCAGGCGGGTCACGGCGTCCGGGGGACAGAGCGTATCGTCCTCTATCATCACGAATTTATCGGTCTTGCATAGCTTCATGGCGTCTATGTGCATGCCGAGGATGGGCCCGTTCTGGCTGTCCTTCCATGAGATTACCTTTTTCGTCAGCAGGGGACGCTGATAGAGACGCCATGTTTTATAAAGCCTGACTGTCAGGAAGTGTTCTGAATATTCCCTGGCCCTGTTCAACAGGGCGTCCCTTAGTGCTGTGTTGTTGCTGTTGTCAATAATGAGCAGGTTGCAATTTTCGAGGGGTATCTTCATCTTCTCGAATGATTCAAAGAATTTCCTGAAGCACCAGAGCCTTGAGAAACAGAGTATCAGGGTGAAGCCTGCTCTGAGATCCTCCTTCTTCCCTGACGAAAAAACCATTTCAGCCTGCTTCCCTTTCTGGCGTTTTCCCAGGTAAACCATGTTTTACAACTCCATCCATTCCCTGTATGCGCGGCTTTTGACGCGGTGGAAACAACGTTTATGAAGGAAGTGAAATATCCTGACCACTTCCCAGTCCTCCTCCTCGTCCTCGAGTGTCCGCTCGGGGATAATGTAATTATAGATCGCGGACAATTTATATATGGGGAAATCCTCTATCACGTCCTGGAGACTTTTCTGGTCCGTCCTGTAATAGGATTTTATTTCCCTGGAACTCGGGCTCGTGTTTGCTATCATAAGCCGGCGGGGAGCCCATACCTTTGACAGCCTTAAGCCAAGCTCGTGGTTGAAGGCCATTACTCCGCTGTTCCAGTGGCCCGGGCCTCCTCCGGTGCTGAGATGCCTGTATATTGCCAGCTTCCCCTTTTCCGCTATCCTGAACAGTTCCGTTATGTCCCCTTTAACATATATATCCGTGTCGAGGAATACGGTTGTATCGAAAGTCGTGAGGGCTCCCATGCGTGTTTTGAGCTCATGTGCTCCGTTCCAGTCCCGGGCCAGCATTACCTGCACCTGGACCTTGTTGTGCCTCCATAGCGACGTTACCATTCTTCTCAGGTCGTCCAGCCTGTCCAGTGTGCTGACCGTGAACACTCCTCTACGGAAACGTTGGCTCATGCTCCCCCTTCCACATGAAGTACCAGTTCATGTATCTTCTCCAATTTGCTCCTGTTTTCATGGATAAGAAAATAAGATCTTCATCAGTCAGGACTCTCTTGTGTATGGGCTGATGTTCCCATTTATTTGGACTGGTCAGTATCCAGTTACGGCAGACGCGGTTCAATTCCTTGACCGTTCTTACCACATCGTTGCCTGTTGGCAGGTGTTCAACTACGTCTGAGCAGCATCCGCACTCGAAGCTCTTGTCAGGAAATGGGAGTTCCCTGCAGTCCCCGATAACGAATTTCCCCTTCCATCCGTTCTTTTTCAGCATCTTCCCGGCTATCGGGTGGACGTCCAGGGCGTACGTGGCCTTTATTTTAATTGGTTCGTATGCTGCCGAACCCACGGACAGAATGTTCTCAAAGTTCTTGCAGAACGAGGCAATAGTCGCGTACCGTTCAGAC
>Ga0190352_1000306_pt1 | contig 12171 bp, 9 predicted proteins | sample 4872131011_MG_FD_161682 | JGI IMG/M metagenome (GOLD analysis project Ga0190352, IMG submission 161682) | Hydrothermal vent microbial mat bacterial communities from Southern Trench, Guaymas Basin, Mexico - 4872-13-10-11_MG | ecosystem: Environmental > Aquatic > Marine > Hydrothermal vents >...
TCATGCTTATAGTTCTGAGCAAACAGAGCGATTACTAAAATCATTAGAAGAGCCAAAAACAGGTGGTTATTATCATTTTTATAAGAAGTCAGTTCTGACAATACCAGAAGATTTGCCGTTACAAATACGGTCTAAGCGTATAGGTTCTAAGATGGTAGGTGAGCCACCACAAGACCTGTTAATGCAGGAACTTATCAAGCGGATAGTTAATCCACAAGCTTATCCTGAACACACAACAAAGCATCTTTTGAAGATGCTGGAAGAGCCAAAGACAGGCGAATCTTATTATGAACTATATAAAAAGTCAATACTAACAGTACCAGAGGACTTACCATTACAAATACGGTTTAAGCATTTAAAGCAATCAAAACAAGAAGTTTTAGGCTCGGCTACTGATTTTTTGAGATCGTTGAAGTTCCCGCAGATATATGGTGAAGTGCCAGTGATAATCAAGTCAGAGCAGGTGCCACCTATACAAATAGGCAAAATATCTTCAATGAAAGATATGCGTATAAGATATGCAGGTGATGCGCGTGTAATAATAGGCGAATCAGATTCTTTGGCTCGTCAGATAAAACGTCATAAATCTTTATTTCTACAAAGGGTTTCAAAACAGCAAAAGAAAATATACGAAGAATTTGCCCGAAAAAAAGGTACAAAGCATATAATTTTTAGTGGCGAAGAATCGCCAGAAGCAGCGAAGCTCATAAGTATAACAGGTAAAATATCCAAAGATAAAGTATTGGAGAATCTTAAAAGAAATTATGAGATAAAAAAGAGCTGGAAAAAAGAAGAGGAGAAGCTTTTAAAAGGCGGTGAGTATGCTCGTAAGATGGTTGGCGATCAAGTTCTAATCCAGAAGACTACTGAAGAAGTAAAATCTGCTGAGCCAAAAATACAAAAATCGCAAGAGCCAAAGCAAGAGCAAAAAATAGCTAAATCCATAGAGAAATCGTTTGAATCTGAGCGAGAAAAAGTAGTTAGCGGGCAAAAGGATATTATGAAGAACTTGGTAGGTAGGGCTGTGTTTATAAAACAGCCTAAGCAAAAAAAGGTGCAAAAACAATATCCAGAGTTATTTCATGGAAGGGAAGATTATGAGAAAAGAATAGCTAAAAATTTTGAGGAACTCGTAAAAAAGAGCCAGTATAAGCCATTAAGTATACAAGAACAATTACAAAAAAGTCCACCAAGGTATGAGCCATTTGAGAGCTACAAATTCTTTTATGTTCCTGTGGAACTACCCAAAGAGAGACAATCATTTATCACTTCCTTTGCGTCAGTCAAACCCGGTGAAACACCTATACCAGCTACTGTTTCGGTCTCGGCGCCTAAATTTCCTAAAATACCGCGTGAAAAGCTATATACTGAGATGCCATATATACCGGAGATTGAATTTCAGTATTTTCCACTTCCCCCACCTATATTTCCATCGAGGATCAAACGACGCCGCAGACCCGGACGTTCGCCCTATGAATGGTTTGAACGTCATCCTATGCCGACATTGAGAACGCTATTTGGTAGCGGCATAACACAAAAAACTGGTATGGCGATAATGACCCTGCTAATAGGCGAAACACCCAAGAAAAAACCGTCGGCAAAGAAAAAACCATCAGTATCGAAACGAAAGCATAAAGCAAAAAAGCCATCATCAATACCGGTTAGTGGTGCAAACATGATGACCCAGCTAATAGGCGAAATGCCTAAGCGATAAAATAATATATTTTTATGCTAATTAAAATTAACTATGCAGAAAAAAGAAGTGCTGAACCGGCTAAGTATTTGCTTAGCGATACTGAGTATAGCTTTTATTATCCTATCAAGCTCATGTAGTGCCGCACCTGCTTCAGCACCTGCGCCCGTAATAAAGCAGTTCAATGCACATAATAGGCAGTTGATGCTAACAAATGCCGATACGGGTCAGCAACTCATAGTCAAATCAGTTTCAAAAAAAGAGGGTGTGTGTAGATTCGAGGAGGTTTTTGAAGTAACAGCGATAGGTAATGACTATGTACCTATACGAGGCAAAGATTTCGGGTTGAAGTTCAGGAACAAGACTTATAGCGATATAGCACATGAGATAAGAAGCGTGGAGTGGTATGTTTGGGAAGATAACAGATGGCAGCAATTGAAATGGGATGTTTATAATAGAGCAAATACGATAAAGAAAGGTGAAACGAAGCTATATAAGGTAGTGGTAACAAAGAAGCGTGCGGAACTGGGTGATAAGCGGATATTGACCATACCAAAGTTTATGGGTGTTGAGGATGAGAGATTAACGTGGTGGAATGTTTCATGGCAATACAGGGTTAGCAACACATTAAATAATGTACCTAATGGCGGTCGGACATACAGATTGATGATACATAGTGGCAGTGGTGAAAATACCGCTACTGATGTCTTCTTAAATGGGCATTCGCAGTCAGATTTTGATGATATACGGTTTGTTTTGAATGATACAACAGAGCTAAATTATTGGATTGTAGATAATACAACTGACCCAATAAAGGTATATGTAAAAGTAACAGGTAATGGTACTGTGAATTTGTATTATGGCAATCCTGATGTGGGTTCTTCAATGAGTAGTAAAGATAGCGTAGTAAGTGGCGATAATATATTTAAAGAGGATTTTGAAGATGGTGATTTAAACGGTTGGAGCTTTTCTGGAGATGCAGGTTGGGAAATATCGTCAAATAGTTATGAAGGCAGTTATGGTGCGCAGAACCAAGATATAGGTGATTCACAATCAGCTTGCATGTATAGGGATATTACAACTGGCTTTCCTAATCAAATAATTTTCTGGTGGAATGTTAGCTCCGAAGAAAATTATGATTTTCTAAGATTTTATATAAATGGTTCGCAAAAAGCTGCAATAAGTGGTGTTGTGAATTGGCAGAAGAAGGTTTTTAATTTATCATCAGGAACACATGAAATCAAATGGTGCTATACAAAAGATTCTGGTCATTCGGGCTGGGACGATACTGGTTATGTAGATAATATTACGACAGCATTTCCACTTGAGTTTGATCCATTTTTACAGCCGTGGTCAGAAGAACAAACTGAACAAACATATTCTGGAAGTATAGCCCAATATAATTCACAGCGCAAAATAGCCCGCACATCTGATAATTATCTACACCGTGTGTATACCAAATTCGATGGTTCGTATTACCGTATCTACTATGCAAAGAGCACAGATGGCGGTTCGACATGGACAGAATCCGACCTAAGCGAAGATGATAGCCATGACTTTCTCGATCCATCAATAGCTGTGGACTCTAACGATAATATATGGGTTGTATATAGCACAGTTATGAGCATAAGATACAGAGTATATAACGGAGTGGAGTGGAGTGAACCTCAATCAATATCAGAATATGCTGAGGGTTCATTTGCGCCATCAATAGCAATAGACGAGCATGACAATGTCCATGTAGCATGGTGTGTTGATTGGGCTTTTGCCCATAAGATAAGTTATAGGATGTTCAATGGCACTTCATGGAGCTCAATAGAAACTTTAGAGAGCAGTAATTATCCCAAATATCCATCTATCGCAGTTGATACCAATAACTATGTGCATGTAGTATGGCAAGAGAAAGTCAGTGATGTATGGAATATCAAGCACAGGAAGAAGACAGATTCGGGCTGGCAGGCTATTTATAGCGTCACAAATGTCAATGACTACGATCAGACCTATCCATGCATAGTAGCTGATCCATCGGGCAATGTGCATGTTGTGTGGCAAACACGCGATCATAAAATCAAATACAGACGTTGTAACTCAGATGGAACATGGAACGCAATAGAAACTGTCTATGATGGCGGTATATATGAGCAGCTCCGTCCGAGCATAAGCGTTTATGATAATAACTATTTACATGTGGTATGGTTCGGATATGATTCGTCACATGAAACCAATTACATAATAAAAGAGAGCCATAAGACAACCGGTTCATGGAGCAGCTCAAATGTTATAGTTTCGGTACCGGGAAAGGATGTTGTCTATCCAAATTTAATTGGTGCGCTCTACCCAAAGTTTTGTAGCGATTGCTATACTAACTTGCCTGATACCGGTTATGCATTCATATATGACGAGAATGGCGCAATAAAGTACTATGATTCAGATGACTTAGCGTGGCGTTGTCCAACAAAATACACATTGACACTGAAAGCGATAAACGCAAAAACAGGCATATCAGTAACGAGCTTCAGTGCGGACTTGGGTACGGGCGAGACAAAGACAACAACTAATGGCATAGTGAAATTCAGATGCTTAGAAACCGGTTATTATAGTCTTCGTATTACTGCTAACGGCTATTATGTCTATACAGAAACGATAGTAGTAGATACAACAAAAGAGATGACAGTGACACTAACACCAATAAGCGAATTCGACTATTACGTGCTTCCAAATGCGCGTACAGTGACGTTTATTGTAGAGGATATATACGGTAAGAGACTTGAGAACATATATGTTGAGGCTGTGGGTTATAATATCACCCATCCTTATGGATGGTTAGGCTCAGTGTTTGGATTCACAAACGAAACAGAGATATATGGTACCCGTCAGAACGGAACAACCGATAGCAATGGCGAGATAGCGTTTCTTATGGCGGATACTATCAAATACAAAGTGAGGTTCACAAACGAGAGCTTAGGTATTAATAAGACATGGTTTAAATATCCAACACGTGACGAATACACGATAGTCGTTATGCCGTGGGAGTATAGTGCTGAAGAAGAGCGTAAGAAGCAACTAATGGCAACAACAGTGAACATAACAACCGCGAAAATAAACAGCACACATGCGATAATATATGTGAAGTATACAGACCCTAACGACATGACAGAAAGTGTCAACATAAACATAACGCGGTTAGAGGTGTTTGGTGAGGAAGAAGTGGTTTATAATGTTACAATAACTGATAATAGTTTCATTAACGAATCGTTTATTGTCACGCCATATAAAGGACGTTCGTTTAATGTAAGAATAAGAGCGTTACATGAAGGTTATGGCGAACGTATATGGGAATATGGCGTAAAGTTCAAAGGTTTGCTAAAAGATTTGGAGCTACCTGAAGAGATATATCCAATTATTGCTATTGCCATAATTTTCTTCATAGGTGGTTTATTTGGTGCAACGACGGCGTTACAGGGTTCGTTGTTGATATGCATAGTGAGCTGGATATTCTATGGCATAGGGTGGCTCAATATAGTACCGGATAGTGTGATGGTGAGTGCATTGTCGTTAGCGACAGTCATGTCAATCTTGGGCTTACTTATGGATCGTGCCCGTAGGTCAGGTGTGCAGTAATCCCGAAATAGGCTTTTTAAGTACTATGAGGTTAGGAGGTGATATAAAAAGAAAATGGATGTATTAACTCTGTTGTATATGGTGATAGCGCTTTTCATAGCGCTATGGGTTGTTATAGTGCTATATTTGAAATACTGGCTGGATATCAAGAGATTTGCGCCAGAAGCAAAGGTGTTTAAAGAAGCACGTAAGAAGAAGCTGGCGATACTGGAGATAACCGATTCGGCAGGCAGGACAGCGTTTAAGCTCGGTACCAAACGCAAACGAAGCGATGTCCATTTCTCAGGTAGCGAATACGGTATACAAATAGACCCGAAGTTACAGGGCAATGCACCAGAAAATAGGACGGTGGATGGTGTTCCAATCCACCATTTCTCTACACAGTATCCGTTCCCGTTAAGCGACAAAAATGCACGTGCACTTGAGACAATAGTCGAACATGCAAGAGAAAACTATCCTGATCTTGGATTTCTGTCAGATGCGGATATAATAATACTTGCAGGTACGCCACGTGAGAATTTGGATCACGATGTGAACAACTATATCATGGAATACGCGCCAGAGGTCGAACGTGAAGTCTTAACGAAGCAGTTCACACTGAGCACAAAAGTCAGTTCGCCATTTACACTTAGCTACGATATGGTAGCTGAATTGAACCAGCATGGCATAGAGATAGGCTATAAGTCAGTTTCAAAAGGCGAGTTGGTTAAGTATCTCAATAGTTTATTTGACGAACTCAACCTGAAGCTGAAGAAAGTCACATTTTCGTTCTCCAAAGACAAGACCGCACTCAATGTCATAGACAAAAAAACAAAAGAGGTGAAAGCATCTCTTAAACGTGGCGATAACAATGTTTGTAGTCTTTCGATACCGGGTGTTCTTAATCCGGGCGTGGAGATAGGCATAATAGATAGTGATGGTGCGGTTAGTGTGCCCGATGCAGAGCTCATTAGAAGCGACGATAACGAATACACATTAAAAACAAAAGATAACGATAAATATGCGATATTGAAAGAAGAGGACAGTAACGAATGGGCGGTTTATAAGCTATCAAAAACGAAAGTAAAGCTCACCAAGGACGATGTTGTAGAGCAGATATCGCAACTCCAGAAAGAGATACAGACATTGCCGGTAAAGCATGGGTTCTTCTCATACACGTATGCGTTTAACAACTCGCCTATGGGCATGTTAGCGCAGGACATGCAGCAACTCACGCTATTGATACAGCGGATGGCACGTGAGGAGATGAAAAACGAATGGGAACGCTATGTGCCGTTGGCGTTTGGCGTGCTGATAATTATCGTGGGTATAATAGCGTTAGTCATAGTTTTAGGTGGTAGAGGAGGTGCATAAAGCAAAAAGAGTAAAGAGTAATGGCTATCAGAAACAAGCGTAAGAAACGGAAACGCAGGAAGAAGGTTGTTGTCAGTACGCAAATAGCGAAGCTTAAGCAGATAGTCTATGAAAGTGGCGTACCCGCGTGGCTAATCAATGTCGAGGAGCTGTTCGATAGTTCTTTGCCTTATGAAGAGAATGAGCGAATAGTTAGGGACGAAATAGAGGAACTAAAGAGAACGCTAAAAAACTAATTTTTTCTTTTTTATTTATATATACAAAAAATATTAATATTATTGATGTAGAAATGCAATACGTAACGGTATATACGGCAGAAGGTGGTGTGAGCTTAGGCAAGATAGACAACAAGGGCAGGTTAGTGTGGCGTAGTGGTATGCGAGTTCCTGTTTCTCAGCCAGAAGTAAGGGACAGGATACTGAGGAAGGGTGTTGTGCGAATAGTGAAAGATGATGGTAAGAAATATAAGCAAATTGTTAATGAGCTGTGCTTACCATCATCCTATATACCACCAGAGAAAAAATGCAGTACGTAACTATTTATACGGACGACCATGCCGTAGGGTTAGGCAAGATAGACAATAAGGGCAGATTGATATGGCGTTCGGGGGTATGGGTACCAGTGCCTTATAGTCAGCCAGAGCTACGAGACAAGTTGCTACGAAAGGGTGTGAAACGAATAGTCAAAGATGGTGGTAAGAAATATAAGCAATTCCTCAAAGGTTTGGGACTGCCGCCAACATACATACCACCGGATTAGTAATCCATAAATGACCACACTACCGAAGAAGCTCAAAGCGAACAAGCTAATCCAGAATTTACGTAAATCCTATATGATGTTCCTTAGAGGCAGAGCAAGCATTCTTGACTATCAGAAACAAGCCGAAAAAGTCCATCCAGTGAATACAAACATCGCGTCTTTGGCGGGACAGGAGTTCTTTAACGAGTATAAGCATTTATGGAGTCAAGAGATGCGAAAGACATCGGACTTCATGGGTTTCGATGTGCCGTTTGGTCAAATAGCGAGAAAGACAAAAGCAGGTAGAAATGTATATCTCACGTATACACCGAGCGCGAAACGAAAAATAGGTGATATAGAATCGGTATCAAACGAAGTAGCGGGCATCATAAATAAGCATTTCTCGGTACCGGAAATAAAGAAGATGGATTATGTTGCTATCAATACAGGCACAAGTCGAGAACTGCGTAATTACTTAGGACATGTTCCAGCAGGCTGTACAACGCTTTATCCGTTACATATAAAAGGCAAAAATCGTCAATATTCGTGTGTTTTGCTTCATAAAGAAGCTACAAAAATTCCGTCAGTTATAACGCACGAATTAATCCATACTATACATTTTAGGGATATTAGAGACAAAGATTTCAAAGAAATATTAACGGATTTGGACGCATTGAGGCGAACTGGCGATATTGACAGCTATGTAAACAAAAGCGGCTACTATTTGTATTTTTACAGGAAACGGTATGGCGAGCCAAACCGAAAGTTATTACGGCGGCTTGTTATTGAGGATTTGAAGCTATTGCGTAAGAATTGCAGGAGCTGGGACGATGTACGGCGTATAGCACGCAAGACCAACCTGTGGAGGCTCGCAAATGGTGGTAACATCAAAGGCAGTGCGGAGAACATAGACCGGTATTTCGTTGTTGAACAGGGCAAAAGGCGGATAAGAGTCCATACACGAGGTTCAGCGAAGACAAAGGCTGTGCCTGTGGCTATAAAGAGATGGATGAAACAGAAAGGTGTGAGAGTATATGAATGGAAAGATGGAAAGAAAGTGAGGTTAAAATAAATGCCGAAAATAAAACAAACCTCAAACCGAATAGTAATACATATAGGCAACTTTTGGCAGCGTTACCATAGCGCGTCACGGAACACCAAGCCCTTGTGGCAGTGAGATAGCAATTAAGAGGATAAGTAGCGAGCTAAAGCAGTTAAGAATAGATAGAGAGTTATCAGAAGTCAAGCGAATAGGGTTTTAGTGTCTTTACTCATCACGTGTCCATTCGCACGCTTCAGTTACATAAGTCAAAAACCCGAACCCACGTGAGACAGTGAACTCACCACCAGGATAGCCACATTGCTTTGCTGTCCACGAGCCATCAGGGTTCTTCTTATACACATATGTGCAATTGGGTACTTCGTTGCATAGATTAGATGAATTGGTTGGTGTGGTGCTTGTCCAAGCTAACATGTTATAGCCTTGTGATAGGGTTATGGTGTAGCTATTACTACTTCCTTCAACCTCTATTGTATATGTTCCTACCTCAGTTAATGTCACATTTGTATGACCACCAGCGTCTCCATCCAGCTTGAATGTTCTTCCATCTGTGAACTTAACTATTACAGAACTGGTAGAATTACTAAGCCTAACTATAAAGATTTCATCTGAAGGATTAGTAATCTTACTATCAGGACCTATCTCAATATGATAATCATATACACTTGCATTATTTACCAAACACTCTTCCATAATACCCGCTGGCGAATACATTCGGAATCCGTAATTGACATTTTCTGCTGCGCAATTTATGAATTTGTTGTTTCTTGATTCATAGTTGCAATATCCTCCTATACACTCTCCGGTGGTTTCATTAGCACAAATATTATAGCCACATTCATCCTCATCATACCAACATGCTCTTACATCATATCCTTTGTCTTCATTCCTCACGCTACAATTGATGAATGTATTATTATCAGATTTATCGTAAACTGCAAATCCTCTACCACCACCAACTAAAGATTTATGAGCAGGATAATCCGAGTTATTTCCATCGTCTTCACAATTAATAAAAGTGTTATTGTCGCAATTCTCATTGATTTCAAAACCGTATCCTCCATTATTATAAGCCTTATCGCCTTTAAAAGTATTGTTCGAGGTGGAATGTCTTAATCTCCAGCCGTGCCATCCAGAATTATAGGCTAAGTTATTTTCTGAATAAGAATCAGTGGTATACCCGAATTTAAATCCATAATCTGCTGTTGTATCAGGATCACTTTTTGCTAATGACCAGTTATTGTAAGCTGTGTTATTTTTAATGGTAATTCGAGTTGAATGATAAATATGGAAATTGTACTTACCACTGTTAAAGACCGTATTATTTTCAATCCGACAATCATTTGAGTACCGGCAAACAATACCCATACCACTTGACCCCCAAGTTTCAGATATTGTGTTGTTAAAAACATTGATATGATCACAGTTTTCAAACCATATTCCATGCTGATATTTTTTGATTGTAAATCCCTCTATGGTTATATAAGATTTTCCGGTCATGGAAAAGGCTGTGGTTGAGGTATAATTGCTCTCCAGAATTACCTGTCCATCTGCTTTAAAGGTGATCGGAGAAGATGCTGTTCCTGAGTTGGCGATTGTTATAGTTTCATTGCCGTAATTTCCTGCTTCTACAATAACAGTGTCTCCCGATTGTAATTGTTGAGCAGCATAAGCTATATGCCTCCATGCGGTCTCAGGAGTAGTGCCGTTATTACTATCGTTACCAGATGTGGAAACATAATAGATATTTGTATGGGCAACAAAATGTGCTTGTAAATCCATAGGCGTTAAACTCGAAGACCACGACCCACCTCCATCTGAACTGTGAACTGCATAACAGTTTTCGCCATGCCAGCTATAAATTGAATTATAAAATTCAATTGCATTTGGAGCGTAGCTACCATTAATAGTATTTGGACTCGATAAGTAAAACCTTATTCTTGATACATTACTTATAACTGGTTTTGGCTCTGTAAAATTATAGGTGTACATGCCAGGGGAAATGCTTGTACCGTCACCGATACTTCCATTCCATATAACACTATTATTGTCTAAATTCTCTATCGTTAGATATAAATCGTCTTCTGGCGATGTTACATAAGCTATGTATATATTAAAACTATCTAAAATATATTCCCCTGATGGTACTCCAACTTCTTGTCCAGCATATTTTGAACCTGCAATCCATGCATATGTCTCTCTTCTTATCTTCAGTTGACCATAAACATCGCCCGAGGTTGTTTTGACCCATATAACCCCATAAAATCCTGTATCAATCCATGCTGAGCCATTCCAATATTTAGTAGTATAGTTAAAATCAAAATTTACCAGTGGATGTTGTGCGAGCCCAAAACTCGTATGATTAGAAGCAGTAGCATTCACCGGGTCGAAAACAATCCAGTAAACGGTGTCTTGTTGCACTGTGTATGGTGAAACTTCAACTTCTGCTCTTTCCCGCGTTCCGGGTAGGTAAAAAATGACATCACTGACTATAAAACTGGAATTAGAAGTCAAAATATCACTCATATTAGGCTTACCGTCTTGGTCACTAACAAGGTATGCTGCGTATTCACCTCCATTACCCGTAACGGTGTATGGGAAGAAGCCAAGATGTGTAATATCATAAGCCTGATTAAAGCTAATTTTATACGCAATCTTTTTATAGCCATATGGGCTATCTTCATAGACTGGTCGAGATTGCTTCTGAAAACGGTCGCTCATCCCAATTGTGGTGGCACTCGCAATACTACTACCGACGAGCAGTAAAATTAGTGCTAATGTACCAATCAGCGCAATACGGGAAACGAGGCTTTTTTTGCCATTTATACCTGTTCTTTTTTGTTTCATATGTTCTTTTTCTCTGCCTTCATCGATATCTTTCATTTTTATGTGTATCATTTGTAGTAGTATCTAACACTACCATACACCGTCTGTGCGCTCGCGCCTGTGCCCGCAGACACAAACAGGTAAGGCTTTGTATTCAGCGTATCGTTTATCTTGCCATTTAGGTTGCTATCGAACATCCTGAATGACCCTTCACAGTAGTATGCCATTGCTTACAATATCTAATTAAAAATAAACATATATAAAATTTAAATAGCGTTGTTTAAAAATAATCACAAAAAATGCCCAAGAAAATAAAACTCAAAAACAACGGCATATACCAGTTCTTAGGCTATCTAAAACAGCAACGTGCCGATGACAGAGTACTGAAAGCGATAAAAAACATCAACAAACCAACCGATTTGCAAACACTATCCCAAACCCTTAACATCCACAAAGATACAGTGAGAAAGCATCTGTATAGGCTGAAAAAACAGGGTATGGTCAGAATCATCAGGAATCCAGCAAATAAAAATTTTGTGTTGGTTTACTATATAGGAGGTGATGAAAAATGGAAATAGAAACAAAAGCATCTAAAATCTTGAGAGTTATAAGTGATGCAGCAAAAACGATGCATATAATAGATTTTGTCACTCTTGCTGTCTGGATCGCAGGTGCTTTTCTAATCAAAGCGGTTACTAATATAGGAGATAGTGTTCCTTCGGAAATGCGACTGATGTATGTGATGTTTATTATAGTATATATGCTGTTCATGCTGGTCTTCTTGTGTTTGGCAGAGATAGTACATACGATAAAGAGAATAGAACAGCGATAACCGTCAAAATTTAAGAAATTAGGAGGTGATGAAAAATGGAAGTAAAGA
>Ga0190352_1000307_pt1 | contig 12165 bp, 11 predicted proteins | sample 4872131011_MG_FD_161682 | JGI IMG/M metagenome (GOLD analysis project Ga0190352, IMG submission 161682) | Hydrothermal vent microbial mat bacterial communities from Southern Trench, Guaymas Basin, Mexico - 4872-13-10-11_MG | ecosystem: Environmental > Aquatic > Marine > Hydrothermal vents >...
AAGCCTTTCGTTCAATCCAAGGCACAGTTGATGTCACTTACTCATTCAGGGAGATGTCTGGTTCTGTCTCAATTGGATTAACTAAAAACAAAGGCTATACTTTCCTCAATTATTCTATAGTGCCTGACACAATCCGTCTTAAAAAAGTGGCTGATAACCTCAATTATGCCCAGCTCAATCTTAACTTGAGGATTGAGAATCTCGATGGGAAAACAATTTTCCAGAAGGAAAGAAATGTGGAAATTAGGCTTGACGACCAGAAAAAGGGAGTACTTGATAAGAAAAAAATAATGATTTCGGATTTTGTTCCCGTCATCAACGGTGAATTTAATGTCAGTCTTATATTATCTAACAAATCCACAAAAGAGTTTTTAATCCATAGAGAAAAACTGGAAATAAATAAGGAATTAGTACCTGTTCTTTGCGGTTTTGAAGCTGTGGAAATACAATCAGATAGATTTATGCCTTTTACTGTTGATAACTATAAAATTTCAGTTGATCCCCGCTTTGTTTTTAACAAAACCGAGACTTTGGTTGGAGTAGTAATGGCTGAGCAAAAGCCAGATATCCGTCTTATCCGGGCAGATAACGAGGAGGAGTCATTTGTAGTGAAAGATATTATCAAAATTGGCCGCTATTTTCTCTTCAAGAAGCCTTTGGCAGATTTGAAATCGAGTAATTATTATCTGAGCATTTCTACTCAAAAAGGTGAAGTTTATAGAAAAATTGTAGCTGTTCTTCCTTTTCTGGCTGAAAGAGCTCAAAGCTTTGAATGGACTGAGGCTCCCGGCTCTACATCTGCCTACAATTTTGAGATAGCCACTCAATATTTAAATAATGACCAAATCCAGAAAGCTATTGAATACTTCAACAGAGTGCCGAAATCAATGTGGAATGCTAAAACAATTCCCTCTATTGCCCAGGCCTATTATCGAGCTCAGGATTATGAAAAGGTTGTTGAGCTTCTGGAGAGAGAGGAAGTGCCTAAAAATTATTCTACTCTCTTGCTTCTTGGCAACTCCTGCCTGGAGCTCAAGCAGTTGGAAAAAGCGGCTGACTACTTCGAAAAACTAAGAAACTATGGAGATACCTCTAAAATAAATCGTATCCTGGGGGCTATCTCCCTTTCACTGGGAAGAAGAGAAGAAGCGAGAGTATATTTTAATCGTGCCAAAGATTTAGAGAATAAAATAAAAGATAAAAGCTGGTAAAATTATAATTTTTACAATGGAACCATCTTTTTTCCGTGATAATCAAGCATAATATATAGCTAGTTCTTTTAAAGATTCTACGGCCATCTGTTTCTCTGCCCCTAAGACCTTCTTCAACTCCCGTTCTAAATGCCATATATCTAAAACCCCTATAGCCCCAGGAAAATAATTATTCTTCAGATTCTTTATCCACCGAGCTCTATCACTGATAAAATACACCTTCTCCGCATCCATAACCCCTTGTCTGATACAATCTAAATAAAATTTCTCCCCAAAAGCTCCTGCATCTTCTATAGAGGCATATGTCTTCTTATCCATAAGCCAGAATCTCTTTTTCGACACTTTCGCCCTTTGAGTAAAGCTTGCTCCCACTTTACATTCCATCCAATCCCTCGAAGAACGATCATTCACCCCTGTCGCGTCAACCTGGATGTAAAGCACTTTGGGAATCTTCTCAGGCTTCTTCTCTACACTCTTTGCTTGCCCAAACACTTCCTCTCGCCTCCTCTCTTCCCATCCCTCTATCCTCCGCCCCTCATCTATGGCCATATCGTAAATCTTCTGCCGACTCACTTCTAATCCAGTAAATTTCCTCAAAAAAGAGGCAGTCTTCTCATAACTTAACTCGATAGCTGCCCATAACGCTCTCTCTCTTACTCCAAGAGTTGTCCCATCTCCTGCCTCTAAACCTATCGCTTCATCTAAAGGATATCTCTCCTCCCCACAGCTCCGTCAACGTAAACGAACCCTCGAAATCCTTATGCTTCCCAGAAGTGTCCTGATCTTTTTCTCTTCATGACCATTGCGTACCAAAACATCCCCACATCTCTCACATCGTTCCATCTCTTGCAAAGCTTCTTGCTCTATCTTAACCAAGAGCTGTCGAAATACCTTGAGAAATGTTTCCTCTCTTAATTTCAATAGCTCATCCTCTATCCAGTGGACATCATGCCGTTTCAATGATATGTTTATATCCAAGGATAATTTGATTTCCTTCATGGCTCACCTCCTGTGTTAGTTTTTTTTCATTCACAGTTTAAGGTGAGCCTCTCTTCTTTTCAATCACGGAAAAAAAGATGCTTACTGCTTACAAAAGAATATCCCGTTTTGATTTAATTAATGGTATAATCATTATTCATGAATTTCAGTTTTTTTAAGATGAGCATATTGCTAAATGCATGGAAATCAGGGATATGTTCCGATTTTTCCAAATCGGTGGCGTCTTCATTGATTTAAAAATTAAAAAAAATGTTTAAGTACTGTCCTCGTTGCGGTACCCGTTTAAAACTAAGAGAAGAAGAAGGAAGAAGAAGACCGTTCTGTCCGGCCTGCCACTGGGTAAATTATGAGAATCCTTTACCCAGTTCAGCAGCTTTGGTCAGGCACAAAAAAGGAGAAGTCCTTCTGGTCAAACGAGGTGTAGAGCCAGGCAGGGGAAAATGGGCTCTGCCTTCAGGCTTTATTGAGATTGATGAGACTCCTGAACAGGCCTGCCTCAGAGAGCTTAAAGAAGAAACAGGCCTTGAGGGCAGAATTTTAAGGTTAATAGGAATTTATTCCCAAAGATCGAAGCTTTACAAAAATGTTCTCATTGTTGGCTATGAGGTTGAAGCTCACGGCCAGCCCATACCAGGTTCTGATTCTCTGAAAGCTCAATTTTTTCCAGCTGATCAACTTCCCCGAATTCCTTTTTCCAGCCACCAGCAGATAATCAGAAATGGAATAAAACAACAGAAATGAAGGCTTATTTAGATTGCTACCCTTGTTTTTTTAGGCAAGCTCTTAAAACCATGAGATTGATTACTCAAGACGAGAAGAAAATCCTGGAAGTGCTAAACCAGATCAGTTTAACCCTCCCTAAACTTTCTTTTGAAGCCACTCCGACTGAAATCGGCCGACAAGTTTATAAGATAATTTCCGAAAAAACAGGTGTTATTGACCCCTATAAAGCTGTTAAAAAAAAGTATATCGATCAGGCTCTTTCTTTCTATTCTGACCTGAAAAAACTAATCAACTCCTCCCAGGATAGATTGATGACCGCCATTAGATTGGCCATTGCTGGCAATATCATTGATTTTGGTTCAGATGCAGATTTTGATTTGGAAGAGGATATCCAAAAAATTCTAATTCAAGATTTAGCCGTCGATCATTCCCAGCAATTTTATGATGCTTTAGAGAAAACAGAGAGCATTCTTTATCTAGGCGACAATGCTGGAGAAACAGTATTTGACCGCCTTTTAATTGAAGAATTGCCCAAACCTGTTATTTATGCTGTCCGGTCCAAGCCTGTCATTAACGATGCTACCTGGGAGGATGCAGTCAGCTCCGGATTAAATAAAGTAGCTGAAATCGTCTCTAGTGGTTGTGATGCTCCAGGTATAGTCTTAAAGCTCTGCTCTTCAGAATTTTTAGAAATTTTCCGTTCAGCCGCTCTTATAATCAGCAAAGGCCAGGGCAATTATGAGGGACTCTCTGAGGAAAAAGGTTCAATATTTTTTCTTTTAAAAGCCAAATGTTCGGTTATTGCCCATGATATTGGTGTCAAGGAGGGAAGTATTGTGCTGATGAAAGCTAATGGTTAGTATTCATTGATCCACCCAAAAATATCTCATTTCCATCTTAAAATCCTTTTTTGTCTCTAAAACACTCTTTTTTTCTGTGGTTAAGATCTTTTAAGTAATCTTGAAAATGGTCAGGCTGGATGTTGATGATGCAATCAGCCTGATCAATAATGAATTGCCGGTGGGGTCAGACCTTCATAAGTTTCATAACTTTGATTTTTACAATAATTGTAATTACTTTTGTCCTTTACAAACCCACGAAATATATCAATAGATAAGCATAATTTATGAAACTTATGAAGGTCTGACCCCGTCTGCTGGCTATTATATGTATATTACCCACTTTTTGTTATAGAGCCCTTTCCGGTTTGACATAGGAAAAAGATTAAGAATAGAATTAGAGAAAAATTATGGGAGGATTTGAAAAAATGGCTTACAACCCTGATATCAAAAAAAACAATAATTTTAATGGCCTTTCCAGAAGAGATTTCGTTAGATATTTAATTGGAGGTTCAGCTTTCTCTGTTGCTTCTCTTAATAAGCTGAATGCTGCTGTTTACCAGAGCATCTTATCTCTAAATCAAAAATACATAAAAGATGAGGCCCCCGATGGTCTTTATTGGCAGGCTATCAGAAAGCATTTTCTATTCAAGGACGGATTGATTATGATGAATAACGGTACTCTGGGCCCTATGCCCAAGCCTGTTTTTAACACCTTGATTAAGTGCTTCAAACTCCAGGTGACCAATCCTTATAAATGCTACAGTTTCATTCCCAGAAAAAAAGAAGAAATACGCTACAAGCTGGCTGAATTTATTGGGGCCACTCCAGAGGAAGTGGTTATTACCAGAAACACAACTGAAGGCATGAATTTTGTGGCCAACGGACTTGATTTAAAAGAAGGCGATGAAGTCCTTCTTTCCACCCTGGAGCATCCTGGAGGCATCCAAACATGGAAGCTTAAAGAGAGAAGATTCGGCATCAAAATTAAAGAAGTTCCTTTTGGCTTGCCTCCAAAAAGTGTCAAAGAAATTGTGGATGCCTTTGAGAAGGCCATTACGCCTCGAACCAAAATTATCAGCATAAGTCATACTATCTACATTACGGGCCTTATAACTCCTCTTAAAGAGTTAAGCCAGATGGCTCATGCCAAGGGAGTTTTAGTCTTGGCCGACAGCGCCCATGGTCTGGGCATGCTTAATTTAAACATGAAAGAATTGGGGATTGATTTTTGGGCCTCAAGTCCCTATAAGTGGCTGGGTGCTCCCACGGGAGTGGGCGTTCTATATATCCGCCGAGAAGTCCAGGATAAACTCTGGCCGACTATTGTTACTGGCGGTTGGGATAGATATAAAGATTCGAGAAAGTTCGAGACTTTAGGTCAGAGGGCAGACGCTTTGATAATTGCCTTGGGAGAAGCCCTTGATTTTCAGAAGGCTATTGGTAAAGAAAGAATAGAAAGGAGAATTAAAGCTCTGGCAGGCTATTTGAAAAAGGAATTGAAGAAAATCCCAGGGGTAAAGCTTCATACTCCTGAAGATCCATATCTGAGCGGCGGGCTGACTGCTTTTTCGGTGGAGGGCGTTGACCACAAAAAAATAGTCAATTATGTGAGGGAGAAATATAATATTGTCATTAGGACGGTGGGCAGTAAGGAAAAAGGAACCTATGGCCTCAGAGTTTCCACACCTTTATACGTATCTTTTAAAGAAGTGGATCTTTTCTTAGAAGGACTCCGCCATTTGGTTGCCCATAAAGTCTGAGGAAATTTATTTTTTTATCCGCTCCTTTAGTTTCTGCTGACAATGGTGGCAGAAGGATGCACTTTTCTTATCGGTATCCAGCAGGCTGTTGGAAAAATGCATAACACACTTTGGATCAGGACAATGGCCAAGTCCAAAGGTATGGCCAAGCTCATGGACAGCCTCTTTAATTGCTCTTTCCAAAAAGAGCTCTCTATTTTCCTTTAGCCCATAAAAGCTCTGGCGAAGACGTGAGAGGGAAATGACGGCTAACTGACCACCAAGCTCAGCTTCGCCGAAAACAAAATTTAGCTCAGGAACATAGAGGTCAACATCTACTACCGCCAGGACTTTCTCCTCTTTTTTCAGCTTAAGAGTTGATTTCATTTTTTTTAATATCAAAGAAGAATAGTACTGGTTTCGGGAGAGATTGAAAGCTTCTTCTGGGATTTTTCTTCTTTCCAGCATTTCCACCGGGAAGTCAAAGGTTTTTTCCAAACGTTGGACTAGGAAAGCAAGGACATCTTCCTCAACTTTTCCCAGAGGCAGGAGATAAATCTTATTTTTCATTAGGGGGGAGGGCCTGCTAAATAGATTCATCTTGGCACTATTATATATAAAAATTAGCAGATACAAGCATAGTATATAAAATATATGTTTTTTTAAAATTTTTCTTTTTCCCATTATTAGCACTTATAATAGGCTAAAATTCTTTCTCTATTTTCGTTTTCTTTATTGCCTTTATAAAAGATTTCGATTAATTCAATTTTATCTTCTTTTTCAAAATATGCATATATTACTCTTATGCCTGGTTGGTGACCTGTTCCTTTTAGGGAACGACAAGCAAATTTTTTTGCTTTATATATTTTTGGGCTTTTAATCCTTAATCCTGAAATCTGAAAAATACCTTTATTATCTATTTTCTTTTTATGATAGAGATTTAACTGTGTCTTTATAAATATAGTTAGGTCATTCTCAATAGTGGAAAATCTTTTACTAAGTTTTTTTATATCTTTCTGGAACTCTGGAAGGCGAGATATTTTATTGAATATCTTCTTCATATTCTCTTACTGAATAAAGGGGAGTTCTGTAAAAGACTGACTCGTATTCAATTATTTCACCGTCATCTGTTGTCAGCCAAGGGACATCGTTATGAGAATATTCACTTATTTGGGCAGCTGTCATATCCGAGAGTCTTTTCAAGACATCGTCGACGACCTCTATTTCATGAGCCTTCAATTTTGAAAGATCAGCCTTTCGTAAGGCAACGTATTTAGTTTGGGGGTATTGGAAGTATTTACTTTCAATTTTAATTATTTCTTTATTCTCCATTCTCTTAATTATTTTTTTAAATTCAATAGGAGTTGGGCCGTAACGATTTTTAATATATGTTGCACCTATTAATTGCTCTTCGTACTTCTCATAGAAATCGAAATCTATAAAATATAAGATTTTATAAAGTACTGTTTCACCTACATTTGGCTTAGAGCCAATTTTGTTAAGAATGTAAATGAGTATTTCTTTAAATTTTTCTAAATTATTTTTAGGGACGTTAATTCTCATCTGAAATTTTGGTTTTTTATATTTCTTTTTTCCTTCTGTTAAAATTACTTTTGGCGGCTTTTCTAAATTTAATAAACTGTCTACAGATACTCCGAATATCTCTGATAATTTGATTAATTCATCAGCATAAACTTTTCTTTCCCCATTTTCTATTTGGGAAATTGTAGGCCGAGAAATTCCCATCAACTCTGCGAGTCTTTGTTGACTTACTCCAAGATGTTTTCTTAACTTTTTTATTCTCAAGCCAAAATCACTCATTACAGCCTCCAAAAAGAAGTTTAATTATTTATGCAAAATATTATTTTTTTATTAATATAATTAATGTTAGATAATATGTCAAGGCAATGTTTTGTTTTATTACATAATTGTAGCTGTGCTATTAAAAATTAAGTTTAAATTTGATTTTTTATAGGGATCGGTGTAGAAATAATCTTCCATAATTTCATATAAGGAGGTTTTTAGTGAAGAAACATATTTGTATTTTGTTGACTTTATTTTTACTGGCCTTCCCAGCTCTTGCTAAAAACAAGAAAGTAACTTTTGATGCTCAGGCAGCCTTGAGCTACATCAAGGATTTAGCAGCAGATTCAATGATGGGAAGAAAGAGCGGCCAGCCAGGGGGAGTAATGGCCGAGCAGTATGTGGCTTCTAAGTTTAAGGAATGGGGACTTGAACCGGCTGGTAATAACAACACTTATTTCCAGAATTTTGCTATTGAACACAATAATGTGGCTGAAGGCGTGGTTTTTGAGGTTATTACCCCTAGAGAGAGAAGAAGCTTTTATTATGGGGATGACTGGCGGATTCAGCGTTATTCAGGCTCTGGACATTTTTCAGCTGAAGTGGTCTTTGTGGGCTATGGTATTCATGCTCCTGAGAAGGGATATGATGATTATGCTGGGATTAAGGTTAAAGGTAAATGGGTTCTCTTTTCAACAGGTGTACCTTCTAAGCTGGACGATAAATTAAAAGAGGAAACCAAGATACAAAATAGAGTTAAAGCGGCTCAGGAGCTGGGTGCAGTGGGAGTTCTTGGCTTTAGACAGGAGACGGGCCGTAGCCGTTATTTCAGACTTCGACTTGAGAAAGAAATCTACAGACCTGACTTTGTCATTCTGTCAGTGGAAAATAGGATTCCTAACTTTATCTTTAAAAACCTCAAAACTGAACTGCGCTATCTTTTTCAAGAGATAAACAAGACCTCAAGCCCTATGTCTTTTGAGACCGGAGTTAAGATTTTTGTTTCGGTTAAAGCCATCTTTGATGAGAAGCGACCGACCAGAAATGTCCTGGCCAAAATATCCGGTGTGGATAAAAATTTAAAGGACGAATATGTAATTATTGGGGCCCACATGGATCATTTGGGAATAAATCCGCTGGGAGAGGTGATGAATGGAGCCAACGATAATGCTTCAGGAACAGCCGTGGTTATGGAAATCGCCCGCATAATGAAACTTAATCACCTAAAGCTCCCCAGGACGGTTATTTTCGCCCTCTGGGCTGGAGAAGAGCAAGGTCTGCTGGGGTCAAGATATTATGCTAACCACCCCCTATATCCGATAGAAAAAACCGTTGCCTATATCAATATGGATATGGTTGGTCATGGCAATGGCTTTGTTCCTTTTCGGGGTGTTTATTATGCACCTCACATCTGGGAGATAATAAAAAAGAAACTTCCTCCTGAAATACTAGGTTATGTGCACCCAGGCCGAGGTGGACCTGGGGGAACAGACCATACTCCTTTCCTGAGCAAAGGAGTTCCTGGTTATGCTATTATGACTGAAGGCTATCATTTCAAATACCACCAGAGCCGAGATGACCTTGACCTTATTAAACCAGAACTTCTAAAAAAGACAGGGGATTTTGTGGAAAAAGCGGTAGAAATCTTGGCTTCTGAACCAGGCAATTTGATTAAGCCCATGAGACAGGAAACATATAATCTTAAATATCAGACGCTAATTAATTTCAATCTTGTCAACTTGAATGAATTCATAAAAAAACACCAGCAAGTCAAGGAGGCGGATGTTGACCTCCAGCTGGCTTTGGTCTCAGGCAAAGAAGGATTGAGTGGAGACAGACTGCGCTTAAACATTCTTGATAACCTACTTTCTGCTTCAGAAAAAATTAAAAAGACGTCAGGGCTCACTTTCTATTCTTCGGCTTACAACCTTTCCAGAGACATTCGTCAGGGAAAAACCATCATTTTAACTGGCCTTAAAGGTATTGATGCCTTTAAAAATGATCCTCGCTGGCTACAGATTCTGGCCAAACAAGGAGTTTTCTTTGTCATAGTAGATAATCCAACTCTTCTTTTTAGCCAAAAACAACTCACTGTCGAAGGCCAAAAGATTGTTAAGACTGCTAATAACTGCGGCTTGCTCCTTGCTTTCAGAGGTCTTAATTCCAGTCAAGCTAAATCGCTTCTAGAAACATCATCTAAACCTGTAATTATTATGACAAACAACCTTCCAGATAATGGAGTAATGGAGTTGATCAAGCAGAAAAAAGCGGCTTTAGGCCTATTATTAAGCAAAGAAGATGATCCTCTTGGCTATTTTAAAAAGCTTGACGAGGCTAAAAACTTAATTGGAAGTGAGCATTTAATGATCGTTAACCAGCAGAGTTTTTGGGACAAAGCAGGAATCGAACAGATGTTGGGATTAATAACGGAAATTCTAAAAGCTAAATATGAAAGATCTGATATGGCCAATATTTTTTCTGGCTCTTTCCTTAGAGTATTGAGAAGCGCTAAAGGAGAGGAAGGCTCAGGCATCTATCCTTATATTCCTTTTTAACTAAGAAAGCTAAGAGACTTGACAGGCTGAAGAAGAGATAGGCGAAAGAGGAATTTTTGCTTAGATTCAAATTTAAGAAGAAAATAAACTAAAATATTTGCCTCATACTTATTTTGTTTAATAAATTTTAAACAAGAAAAGGAGAAAGGCTATTAAAGAGCTTATTCTGGTCAGCACTCTTCTTTTGCTTTTTTTTCTCTATCTTTTAAGTGAAATTGTCAGAGTCAACCGATACCGGCGTCACCTTCCTCTGAGAATCGCAGTTACTGGGACAAGAGGAAAGTCAAGCGTGGTCAGGCTTCTGGCTGCCTGCTTGAAAGAGGCCGGCTTTAGGGTGCTGGCTAAAACTACTGGCTCTAAAGCAGTCATTATTTATCCTGATGGTCAGCAGCGAGAAATAAAGCGGCTGGGTCCGGCCACTATTCTTGAACAGAAGGGACTTTTAAAGATTGGAGCTGAGCTTAGAGTTAATTCTCTTGTGTGTGAATTAATGAGCATTCAGCCAGAATCAGCCTGGATTGAATCAGTCAGGATTTTAAAACCCCACATTCTGATTATAACCAATGTCCGCCTTGATCATTTAGCCCAAATGGGCTCAAGCCTGAAGGAAATTGCCACCAGTTTAGCTTCTTCAATTCCAGAAAATAGTACAGTTTTTATACCCCAGGCGGAGTTTTTTTCTGCTTTTCAAAAAAAGACCGACAAGGGAAAAACTAAAATTATTCAGGTTACAGAAGAAGATCGGCTGCAAGAAATTCCCTCAGATTTGAAGCTTCATTATTTAGAATTTAGAGAAAATATCAGGTTGGCTCTGGCAGTGGCTGAATATTTGGGGATTAAAAAAGAAATAAGCTGGCAGGGAATAGCCAAAGTTGAACCTGATTATGGCTCTCTAAAGATCTGGAAGATGAAGCTAACCTTTCCTGGAAGAGGGCTATATTTAGCAAGTGCATTTGCCGCTAATGACCCTCAATCAAGCCGTCAAGTTGTGACGGAGCTTTTAAGAAAGAAAGAGTTAGCGGGCAAAAAAATTATTGGGCTTCTTAATTTCCGTCGAGATAGAGGCGATAGAACTCTTCAATGGTTAAAGGCTTTAAAGGAGAACACTTTTCCAGAGATTGATGAATTTTATCTGGCTGGAGGGCATAGTCAAGCTTTTATGAGGAGAGTAAATAGGGAGATTAAATCAAAAGTAAAGATGGTGAATAAAGAAGAGCCCGAGGCGATTATAAAGCAAATTGGCGCCGATCAGAGAGAGGATATATTATTGATAGGTATGGCCAATATGGGAGGCTTGGGCCAAGAGATGGTCAATTACTGGCAAAGGATGGCTGAGGCCTATGATTTATGAGACCCTTTTTATTGGACTGGTGGTGGCTGTTTTCTATGTAGAATTAATGGATATCTACCCAGGGGGAATAATTGTTCCGGCTTATATTGCATTTTATCTTGATCAGCCTCTAAGAGTCCTGATTACTCTTATTATTGCTTTTTTAAGCCTTCTCACTTACAAATTTATCAGTCGGTTTTTTATCCTTTTTGGCAAGAGAAGATTTGTTATTTTTGTTCTTTTGGGGGCTGTTTGGGCTCAGCTCTGGTTTTTAGTCCTGCCCTATATATTCAGCCAATCGTTAGGGCTGAAGGCAATCGGCTGGTTAATCCCAGGTCTTCTAGCCAATAATTTAGAAAAACAGAAAGCAGTGCCTACCCTGGCTTCTTTGTTCACCGTAGCTGTTATTACCTATTTTCTGGTGAGGCTGGTAGCTCTGATACATTGATAAAGAAATTAGATTTTATGAAACTAAACTTGCTCAAGGAAAGAAAAAAGTCAGATTCAACCCAGAGCAAAAAGAAACATTTCAAACTGATAGCTCTTCTTTTTTTCTTGAGCGCTCTTTTTTTTGTAGGGGCTCAATTAATCCCTCTTCAGACTGGCCGTCCTCTGCTTAAGCAGATGATCACTTCCTCAAGAATTATGGCCAGAGCAATAGCTGCTATTAGAAACTGCCAGCGCAGCCAGGGTCTCCGGCTTAACAAAGAACAAGATCCTAATCTAACTGGACTTATTGGCCAGAGAATGTCCTCCATCACTACTTCTTTAGGTAGCCTGGAGGCCAAGAGAACAACCACCAACCCCAATTTTGCCGCTTTAATGGTTTTCCTGTTAAAAAAGGCAGGTGTTATGAAGGGGGATACTATAGCTGTCGGGGCCTCAAGTTCTTTTCCGGCTCTGATTGTGGCTGTTCTCTCAGCTGCCAAGACCATGGAGCTCCATCCACTTCTTATTTCTTCC
>Ga0190352_1000310_pt1 | contig 12137 bp, 9 predicted proteins | sample 4872131011_MG_FD_161682 | JGI IMG/M metagenome (GOLD analysis project Ga0190352, IMG submission 161682) | Hydrothermal vent microbial mat bacterial communities from Southern Trench, Guaymas Basin, Mexico - 4872-13-10-11_MG | ecosystem: Environmental > Aquatic > Marine > Hydrothermal vents >...
ACAAAGACCCAGCAGCCACCATCACTCCTTGAGGCAAAACTGAGTTTTTTACTTCTTCCAAAACCAATTTTACCTCGGGAATGATAGTTATCTTATCCCGGTAAGAAGAGGCCTGGCGCAGAATCTCCTGAGGAAATGCCGACCGATGATAAGGGAACTGGGTGAGAATAATTCTTTTAGGGGCCGGAAAAAGAATATTAGCCATCTCAGCTATTTTTTTATCCCGCATACAGGCAAAAATTAAGAGGTCAGGATGGGGACAAACCTCGCCAAGGAAATCTTGCAAGGCTCTGGCCCCAGATGGATTGTGAGCTCCGTCAACTAAAAAAAGGGGTTGCGAAGATATTATTTCCAATCTTCCCTCCCACCTCGCTTGTTGTAATCCTTCAATAATTTTTTCCTCTTCCAGAAAAAACCACCGCGGCGAGAGAACTTTCGCCACTACCAGGGCACAAGCAGCATTCCGGCCTTGATGAAATCCTAACAGGGAAGGAGTAAAAGTATAACTCTGCCCCTGCCAGGAAAAACAAAAGCTTGTTTTTAACCCCTCCTGCCCGATTATTTTCAAATCATCTTCTCTGGTGAAAACTTTGATTAAAGGAGCTTTCATGATCGCGGCTTTTTCTTGGAGAGGGCGAAGGGCTTCCTCTTCGGTCTCAGAAGTGATGATTGGTTTTTTCTTTTTAATAATGCCCCCCTTTTCCCTGGCTATTTGCCCCAAAGTGGAACCCAGAAATTTCTCGTGGTCAATAGAAATAGAAGTCACTACCGAACAAATTGGGTCAAGAACATTAGTCGCATCAAATCGTCCGCCCATTCCCACTTCAACCACAGCTAAATCAACTCCCTGCTGGGCAAAATAAAGAAAAGCTAAGGCCGTCAAAAACTCAAAGTAGGTTAAAGGAGCTAAAAGCTGGCCAGAAGAGAGAAGATCGTCAATTTTACTTTTTAAATATCGGGTGCCTTCAGCAAATTCTTCTTCACTGATCAGCTTTTCCCCTATTTTTATTCTCTCGCGAACACTTACCAAATGGGGGGAAGTGTAGAGACCGACCCGATAGCCATGAAGGGAAAAAATTTTCTCCGTAAAAGCGCACACCGACCCTTTGCCATTGGTCCCCCCCACTAAAATCGAAGGAAATTTTTTCTGGGGATTATTGAGAGCAGCAAGAATAGTCTGGGTATTCTCCAAACCAAACTTTACTCCGAAAAGCTGGAGAGAATTAAGGTAGCGAAGAGCAGACTGAAAATTCATGCTGAGCGAGAATGATTAAGAAATAATTTCAGAGCTCGACCCAAATAGGGTTTCAAATGGCGGCGATGAACCACATCATCAAGAAAGCCGTGCTCGAGGAGGAATTCAGCTCGTTGAAAACCTTTGGGAAGCTTCTCCCTGATGGTTTGTTCGATAACCCGCGGTCCCGCAAAGCCGATCAAAGCCTGCGGTTCAGCGATATTTATATCTCCGAGCATGGCAAAACTAGCCGTTACTCCTCCGGTAGTAGGGTCAGTAAGAACAGAAATGTAAGGAACTTTTCTTTCTTCCAAGCGAGCAATCGCCGCGCTTGTTTTCATCAACTGCATCAGGGATAAAGCCCCTTCCTGCATCCGAGCCCCTCCCGAACAAGAAACAACAATAACCGGAGTTCTTGTTTGGTAAGCTCTTTCTACGGCTCTGGTGACTTTCTCTCCCACCACCGAGCCCATACTTCCCCCCATAAACCGGAAATCAAGAGCCGAGATAATGACTTCAATTCCTTCAATATTACCTCGAGCATTGATCACGGCATCAGGTAAAGAAGTCTTCTCTTGATTTTCCTTTAATCGGTCTAAATATTTTTTTGAATCTTCAAACTCAAGAGGATCACAAGGATAGAGGTTCTGATCAAGGAGCTCGTAATTTTCCTGATCAAATAACATTTTTAATCGTTGCGGGGCCGAAAGACGAAAATGAAAATCACAATTAGGACAAACACATAAGTTATCCAAAATATCTTGTTTATAAATAATTTTCCGACAATTATTACATCTCGTCCAAAGTTGGGTCATTTTTCTATCCCCTTTTCCCTTTTCTGACTATTATTATCATTCTCTCTGGCCTCCGCTCCCCTTGGAGACTTTCTTCCTAATTAGCCATTTCGCTTATTTCTTACTTTCTTGGTCTCTTAATTTTTCAAACAACTCATCGAGAAACACCGTTACTTTTTCCGGAGAAGGCAACTCCTCTCGGATATCCAATTCTTCTTGAATTAAATCCAGAACCGTGGAAACTAGTTTTTGGCGATCAAATGGCTTTTCGAAATACGCTTTTGCGCCGAAAGAGCGTAAAGCCTCTTGACGATATTGAGGCCCTTTATATAAACCAGTAACAATTATAACTGGAGTTTCCCCTTTAGATTCCTCATAAATCCGTTGACATAAATCAAAGCCATGCAGTTTGGGGAGCATAGCTTCTAAAATCACACAATTAGGGTGCTCTTTCTGAAAAAGTTCATAAGCTGTTTGACCATCAGTGGCCGTAATAATCTTGAATTCATATGGTTTCAACAGGGCTACTAAAGAATCCAAGCTATTACGATCATAATCCACAATGAGCACTTTCTTTTCCGGCATGGTGACTGAATTTTAGTCTACCCCCGACCTAAAGTCAAACCAGCCTAGAGATAGGGTAGGGCTATATATTTACCGTCTGCTTTGGATATGTTATATTGACCAGGATGAGCGAAAAAGACAACAAATTACTTTCCATTGTGGTTCCTGTTTACAACGAAGAAAAAAGTTTGCCAGAACTCCACGAACAGATTTCCGCCGCCTGCCAAAAAATAGGCCTTCCTTACGAAATAATTTATATCGACGACGGCTCTGATGATGGCTCTTTTCATCGCCTTTTAGAAATCAAAAAACATTCCCCCCAGGTAAAACTCATTAGATTAAGAAAAAATTTCGGCCAAACAGCGGCTCTTTCCGCTGGATTTGACCATGCCCAAGGTGAAATCATCATCTCTTTAGATGCCGACCTTCAGAATGATCCTCATGATTTTCCCCGCCTCTTGGAAAAGCTAGAGGAAGGCTATGACATGGTCAATGGGTGGCGTAAAAACAGAAAGGATCCTTTTTTATCGCGGCGAATGCCCTCCACCATCGCTAACTGGCTTATCTCCTTGATCACCGGAGTTAAACTTCATGATTATGGTTGCACTCTGAAAGCCTTTCGGCGTGAAGTAGTGGAAAATATCAAACTCTACGGCGAACTTCACCGTTTCATCCCCGCTATCGCTAGTCACATTGGAGTGAAAATTACTGAAATCCCCGTCCATCACCGGCCTCGAAAATACGGCCATTCCAAGTACAGCTTTTGGCGATTCTTCAAAGTCATCCTTGACCTCTTGACGGTCAAATTTCTTCTAAGTTATTCAACCCGGCCTCTGCAAATTTTTGGCACCCTTGGCTTACTAAGCGGCTTGTTTGGAGGAGGCATTGGTCTTTACCTCACCTATATTCGTCTCATTCTTAAGCAAGGGATCAGCAATCGTCCTTTACTTCTTCTTTCCATTCTGCTCATTGTCATTGGGATTCAATTCATTTCTATCGGCCTCTTAGCCGAACTTCTTGTTCGTACCTACCATGAATCATCCCAGAAGAAAATTTACTACATCCGGGAAATAGTCGGCATCAACTCCAACCCTCCCCAAGACTAAGCAAAACATGAAAATCTTGATGATTGCCCCCGAACCGTTTTTCCAGCCGCGAGGAACACCCATTAGCGTTTATTTTCGACTTAAGGCTTTATCCGAGCTGGGACATGAAGTTGATTTATTGACTTATCCTCTCGGTGAAAACAAGGTTCTTCCCCGATTAAAAATTTATCGAGTCCCTAATATATTAGGGTTAAAAAGCATTAAAGTTGGCCCTTCAATGGCCAAAATTCCTCTTGATATCTTGCTTTTCTTCTTGTCTCTATTTAAATTATTAACTCATCCCTACGACCTCATCTTCACCCATGAAGAAGCCTCCTGGTGGGGAATCTTCTTAGCCAAGCTAAAAAAAATCCCCCACCTTTACGACATGCATTCGAGCCTTCCCCAACAATTGACCAATTTTAATTTTTCCCGTTCTCGACTGCTGAAGTCGATCTTTACTAAATTGGAAAACTGGGTGCTGCGTTATTCTCAGGCCATTATCGTTATTTGCCCTGATCTTCTGAAAACAGTAGAGGAAAAAGGCCAGGCTGAGAAAGCTATTCTCCTGGAAAACTTTCTAGACTTCGAATATCCGCAACCTTCATCCTCGGTGGGAAACGATTTCAAGAAACAATATGCTTCCCAGGGGGAAAAAATAATTCTTTATACGGGCAATTTTTTTCCCCATCAAGGCATCCCCCTCCTCTTGCGGGCAATGGCCAATCTCAGCTCTAAGAAAGCTCGCTTGTTGCTGGTTGGAGGCTCTGAAGAAGAAGTTGAAGCCATGAAGGAAATGGCTGAGCAGCTAGGAATAGGAGAACAAGTGATTTTCATTGGGCAAGTCCCGCCCGAAAAAATCCCTGCTTATTTAACCATCGCTGATGTCCTCGTCTCTCCTCGCCTTTCCGGCACTAATACACCTTTAAAAATTTATTCATTTTTGAAATCAGGAAAACCTCTGGTGGCGACTAACCTTTGGACTCATACTCAACTGCTTAATAATGATTTGGCTATTCTTGTTTCTCCTACCCCCGAGTCCTTAGCCCAAGGTTTGCTCTTTGCTCTGGAAAATCCAGCGGCTAAAAAACTTGCCCAACAAGCCCAAGACTGGGCCGTCGAGGAATTCACCTATGAGCGCTATCTAAAAAAGATGAAAGAAATACTGAAAAAAGCAACAACCTCACCAAGGGCAGCTAAATGAAAGTATTTGTCACCGGAGCCTCAGGGTTCATCGGACGCCATCTTGTTCGTCAACTACTCCACAATAGATGGGCAGTCAAAGTTCTCGTCCATAAGCATCCTCTCCCCCTTGATTTAAGACAAGGAAAAATTGAAATAATCAGGGGGGATTTAGCCAACCAAGACCTCTTAGAGAGAAATCTAAAGGATTGTCAAGTTGGCTTCCACTTAGCCTCAGCTTTGGGAGGCTCTTTAATTCCTCCCCAGCAGTTCTGGGAAGTAAATCTGAAAGGGACAATCAATTTCCTCCAGGCTGCTCAAAAAGCCAAGTTAGATCGACTCGTTTTTTTTAGTTCAGCAGGAGTTATCGGAAAAGTTAATCCTGGCCAAGTTGCTGCCGAAGACTATTCACCCCATCCACAGACTCTCTACGACCAGACCAAATTCCAAGCTGAAAAAGAGGCTTTAAATTTTAGCCACCGGGGATTGGAGATAATCATCATCCGACCAGGCTGGGTTTATGGCCCCGAAGACAAACGCACCTTTAAACTTTTCCAAGCCATTGCTAAAGGCAGATTCTTGCTGGTGGGAGGGGGGCGAGCTCAACAAACACCTGTTTTTATCCACGATTTAATCCGCGGTACTCTTCTCGCTCTAGAAAAAGGGGAGAGAGGAGAAATCTATCATTTAACCGGACCGGAAGTTCTAACCGTCCGGGAAATGGCTGAAACTATTGCTTCCCACTTAAACCGGAAACTTCCTTCCTTTTCTTTACCCCTTTCTCCTCTCCTTCCTTTGGCTTGGTTTTTCGATCAAGTTTTCCGCTTTTTTCACCGGGAAGCGCCCCTTACACCCGGAAAACTAGCCTTCTTTGCCCACCCAAAACCACTGGATTGCTCCAAAGCTCAGCGGAATTTGGGCTATTCGCCCCAAACTGATTTTCACACGGGTTCAAGGCTAACCATAGACTGGTACTTGGCTCACCATTGGCTCCATGAGCAGGATGGCCATTCTTGACCTTCATTTATGACCTGGGTTCCTGGTTTATTATTGCCTGCCTGAGCCTTACTAAGGCTTAATGAGAAGAATAAGACTTTTTCTCTGGTTAAATTTGGACCGCAGGCCTTAGTTTTTAGTCAATCGGCCCTTATTCAACAGCAAGGGATTACTTTTCTTAAAACTACTTTCCCTCTAAGCAGCCCGCCACCATTAAGATTAACACCCCCCTTTTCTTTCTGGTGGGGTTAGGGAAAGACAAGAGATTTAGCCCAGGAAATAAAAATGCTCATTTCAACTCTCTTAAAATTGACTTGTTTTAAGGAAAACAATAAACTGGAAAGCCTTGATTCATGATTGGCCTAGGCTAGGGCAAGGAAGGTAATTTAATGGACGAAAAAAAAGTAAGTCGTTTTTATGACGTCGTCTGGACAGAATATGTCCCTGAATACCAAGAATCAGAAAAGCACTGGCAACTTTTTTATTCCCCAGAGGAAATAAATGACAAAAAAGTTCTTGATGGAGGCTGTGGGACCGGAATTTTCAGTATTATCTTTGCCCGCCAGGGAGCGAAGGAAGTGGTAGGAATTGATATCAGCCGCGGCAGCTTATCAACTGCTCAAAAACTTAAAGAAAAATTTGCGCTCACTAATGTGGTCTTCCAGGAAGCTGATCTCCTAAATCTTCCTTTTGCTGATGAAAGTTTTGATATTGTTTGGGCTTGGGGAACGGTTCATCATACTCGAGATCCTTTTCGAGCAATGTCCGAGCTTATTCGAGTGCTAAAACCAGGGGGGTCAATTTTATTAGCCATCTACACTCGGACAAAAATAACCTTCATTCACGAATTTATCCGCAAAACGCTGATTCGAACTCCTAAATTTGCTTGGCAACCTCTCTCTAAAATTATGGCTTTCCTCCTCTGGCCGGTGGTAGCCTTATTTAAAAAACGAGAAAAATCACGAAAGGGAGAAAAGCTTGAAGAACTTATTTTAGATTGGTATTTCGTACCTATCCGACATCACTATTATCCGCAAGAAATAAAAGAATATTTAAAAAAAAATGGCTTGGAAATAGAAAAATTCCTGCCTGCCTCAGGAAGATTTGATAGCACTTCCAATTTTATTTATAAAGCCCGCAAGAAAAGAAGGGCTGAGTCTTCATCTTAATTTTCAAAAGAGAGAGCCGAAAATAATGGTCTAAATCTTTCTCTTTTCTTCGGAACTATGAATTACCACCGAGGCAGCCATATTACCCACAATATTTGTTGTGGTCCGGCACATATCCAAGAAACGGTCAACTCCCAAAATTAAGGCAATCCCTTCCAGAGGAATCCCAATTTGCTTCAACACCATGGCCAGAGTAATAATCCCAGCTGAGGGGACGCCCGCAGCACCGACTGAGGAAAGCACAGCCATCAAGACAATGGTTAATTGATCGCTCAATCCAAGAGGGACTCCATAGATTTGGGCGATAAATACCGCGGCCACACCTTGATAGAGAGCCGTCCCATCCATGTTAACTGTGGCTCCTAAAGGGATCACAAAGCTGGAGTACTCCCGGGAAACGCCCACATGCTCCACGCATTCCATCGCCACCGGAAGAGTGGCGTTAGAACTAGAAGTGCTAAAAGCAATAATCATTGCTTCTTTAACTCCCTTATAAAAACGAAGTGGATTGGTCCGGCCTAAAAAAGCCACCGTAAAGGTATTAACTGAAAAAGTATAAATGACCAATCCCCCAATTACTACTAATGAATATTTCAAAAGAGTCACTAAAATATCCACCCCGTATTGCCCGATAACACCAGCGATCAACGCCAAGACTCCATAAGGAGCTAATCTCATGGCGATGTGGACAATTTGAATGATGGCATCATTAACCCCATCAAAAAATTTAATCACCGGTTCGGCTTTATCTTTTTTAATCAGGGTAAGAGCCACCCCAAAAATTAAAGCGAGGAAGATAACTTGAAGCATGTTGCCTTCAGTTAAAGCTTGAACTGGGTTAGTGGGGACAATATTAACCAATACGTCCACCATCGAAGGTTTCTCTTCCAATCTTTGTAAGCCCACGGCAGCCTTTTGCTGATAATTCTTATAAAGCTCGGCTTTTACTTGCTCGTTTAGCCCTTCCCCTGGTTTTATAGAATTAGCTAAAATAAGGCCTATGGAAATGGCCACAACCGTGGTGGCGACAAAATAAAGAGCTGTTTTCAAGCCAATCCTGCCCAGCTTTCGAATATCACCCAGGCTGGCAGTCCCCAACATCAAGGAAACAAAAACCAAAGGAACCACGATCATCGTGATTAACCGAAGGAAGATGGTCCCGATGGGTTCGATGATGCGAGCTTGCTCTCTAAAAACTAACCCGACCACCACCCCTAAAATCAAGCCAATAAATATTTGGGTGTGGAGGGGAATTTTTTTTAATTTCATTACAGAAAATTAGATGGCTTTTTAACTCAAATAATACTCCTCATTGTTCTGTTTTCATTTTGACAAAAGCTATACTGATTCTTAAGAGCAATCTTATCTAATTTTTGTCACTATATTATTTATAGTTAGACACAGTTTTCAATGATTATTACTTTATAGATCAATCTTGAACATTAAACCCAACCCAATTTCATTGCCACTCAAATTAACATTTATCTCATTTTCTTGAATATTTAATGACTTCAACTTGTAATATGGGTAAATATAAATATTATCTATAGTCCTTACAAGGATACCCAACTCAAAATTTATTCCTAACTTGCCTCCTGTTGTGGAGGTAATAGGGAAATCACCTGGATATTCTTCTCGATAATAAGTATAGTCAGCTCCTAATGAAATATAAGGATAAAATCTTGATATTTGCCTTAAATACGAGACTTTGAGGATAACTGGAATCAACGTAAGCTCTATTTCTTCTTTAGTATATGACGTCTTTCCTTTATCATTTAAATAATCAACTTCAACTGATATTGCCAAGTTTTCCTTAGTTGTTAAAGGAAAGAAATAGCCTAAAATCCCCCTCCCATTAAAAGAATAATTGTTATAAAGAGTTTTGAAGTTTTGATCGCTAAAAAAGGCAACCCCACTTCCAATACTAATAAATACCCCTTTTTTTTCTAATCTTAAAGGAGAAGTCGTAGAAAGATCTCTAGATTTAGCTAATGAAAGATTAGATTGAGAAATTGGCTGAATTTCTTTATTTATACTTTCTTTCTTTTTTACTGCTCTTATTTCTTTTTGTTCGTTTGAGCTTTTTTGATTTATCGTCTCTTTGTTTTTATCTATTTCATTTTTTTCATGCTCAGCTATTGGGCTTTCCTTTTGAACCGCTTCCTCCCCACCAAAAGCTACAATAAGGGTAGAATTCTGAGTATTAACTCTAAACTCTGGAATATTATTTTTGAAGTCAAAAACTACTCTGGTTATCACAGGACTAAATTTACCAATTCTAACCCCAACACATCCCAGTTTATCGATATCATTTATATTTTGAGCTGAGACCTTCTCAACATTATATAGGTCAATTACAAATCTATTTGGATTAGTCAAAGTGAAAAACTCATATTTTACTAATTCATTTAGAGATAAAGTAAAAATGAGCTTATTATTAGCTTCATCTACCTTGAGGGACTTTAATTCAATAATATTATTTTCTTGAGTCTTTCCCTCAACTGGCACATAAAATAAAATACATAATGTAACCAAAATAAAAAAAACATATCTCAAGCGCATTTTTTCACCTTCAAAAAAATTTAGAAAAGATTATATTAATCTAGATGATTATTGTCAATCAAGCTAATCAAATCATCATAGAAAATTTTAAAATGATTTGACAAGACAATATATTCTCAAATACCACAAGCTCTCAAACTAATAATTCCCCAGTATAAAATCAGTATGATTTTATAAAGGAAAATTCATTTTAGTCGTTGATAGCTCCTTGATATTTAATTGATATTTAATACCTATCTTGTTTTGAGCTCTCAAAATCTCAACAATTTGACATAATAAAAAGAATTAGTTTTAATTCCTCTCGATGGAATCAAAGCAAAATAAAAATACCAAAATTCCAATTTTTTTAATTATTTGTGTTTTTGTTTTTCTCCTCTTAATAAGATTGATTCATATTGATGCAGATCCACCACACAATCTGAGCACAAGCATGGGGTATCTAAGTGATCCTGGTAATTATGTATTTAATGCAAGAAACAAAATTCTTTTCGGCAAATGGAAGGTTGATGATTGGAACTTAATGTATGTTAGCCCATTTCCACATTATTTAACATACCTAGTCTTTTTTATCTTTGGTCCTGGAATTGCTCAAATGAATATTATTCCTATCCTTTTCTCCATTGGAAATATAATTCTTTTTTTTCTAATTATTTATCACCCAAAATCTCCCTTTTATTTTCCCCTCTTATTTACACTCCTTCTCGGGGTTAACTTCCACTTTTTAATGTTTAGTCGAATAGCAGTAAGAGTGATGCCAATGTTATTTTTTATCCTATTAGCTCTTTTTTGTTTGATTAAACTTAAAAAAAGGATCAAATATATTTTAGTTGGAGCTTGCTGTTTTATCGCTTTCTCGATCAAAGGCACTGCCTTAACAATTATTCCTTCTTTCATTGGAGCCGTATTTCTTTACGAGATTACTCACGAATCCTTAAAATCCTTTTTAAAAAACTTTATTATCTTCTTATCAGGGGTAGCTCCCTTAGCAGTTTTGTGGTTTCTTGCTATTTATTTACCAAATAATGACATTATTAGAGCCTACGGTTCTGAAAACATCAATTGGTTAACTCCCAAAAATTTCTTAGTTGGGTTGATCAATTTTTGGAGAAGACCTCTCTTTTTCTCTTTAGAAATGCCCTTAATCACTATTTTGGGTAGTCTTTTTCTTTTTTTAATAATAATTAAATATATTCATTCATCACATTCAATCCAGCTGATTGATTGGGTGCTTTTTTTCTGGATAAGCTCTAATATTTTATACTTTTCTTTTATATATTACCGACCAACCCGACATTTCATACCATTGATAGTACCTTTAGTCTTAGCAGGTGTAAGGCTTTTTAATTTTCTATTCCAATCAACCAATTCTTCGATTGTAATTAAGCCCATAAAGTTTAATTACTTTTTTTCTTTTTTAGCCCTGGTTGTCTGGAATTTTTTTCTTACCAGCTTTATTTTTATTTTATTTATAAAAAGGCCATCTCTAGGAGATGAGCTACGGATTTACTCTTTGAAATCATTAATCATTTCAATAATTGTTTCTTTATTAATTTTTTTAATGGCCAAACAAATTCTTCAAATTAAAATCAAGAAAGAGTTTACATTTATACTTCTTGTATCAATATTTATTATTTCATTCACCTTTCATTTTACTCGCTATCTTAAATGGAGCTTAAAACCAAATTTTCATATTAAAAATATATCCCAAGACCTTGACAAAGCTCTTCCCAATTCAATCCTAGCTGGACTTATTACTCCCATGATTTCTTTAGAGAATAAATTAAAAGTACATCCATATTATTCAGGTTATATAAATAAAGGTCCAGATTTTCTTAAGAAATATAATATTACTCACATTCTGACTACAACATATGCCGTCGAAAAGAAAAATTATATAAAAGATTTTCCCCAAGAATTAGAGAAATCTAGGCTAATTGCGCGATTCCCGCTTTGGAAAACACACGTAGAACTAATAAAGCTTAATCCAAATCAATTTGGCCAAACTGATAATGACCATGAAATAATCGAAGCAGAACTCCTGTTTGGTAGCCAAGAAATCCCTCGTTATGACCCTTGTGCATCCAATAAATTCGCCATTAAAAGCAGAAACAACTATTCTTCTAATTTTCATACTTCTCCCTTGAAACTCCAGCCTGGAGTCTACAAACTATCTCTTCGGGTAAAAGGAACCAAATTACCATCTGAAAATAATCCTGTTATGATGATAACTATCAATGAAGCAAACAAAAAACAAAAATATTTATTAAAAAAAATAATAGACGCTAAAGATATTAAAAACAATTTTAGGTATAAAATTCTAAGTTTTTTGTTCAAAAAACCACATGAGGAAGATGACGAAAATTTAGTGATAAAAATCCATTTCTATAAAAAAGGAGAGGTTTGGTTAGATTACTTGATGTTAAATTTAGTCAATTAAGAGACTATATAATGTTCTTATGGATTCAGACCAAAATGGGTCGCAATTTAAGGTGTATCTCCTTACAATGGGATAAGGAGGTACAATTGAGAAAGAGAAAGACATACGATGACA
>Ga0190352_1000311_pt1 | contig 12085 bp, 8 predicted proteins | sample 4872131011_MG_FD_161682 | JGI IMG/M metagenome (GOLD analysis project Ga0190352, IMG submission 161682) | Hydrothermal vent microbial mat bacterial communities from Southern Trench, Guaymas Basin, Mexico - 4872-13-10-11_MG | ecosystem: Environmental > Aquatic > Marine > Hydrothermal vents >...
CTAACTCATAGGCTAAAATTGCTTCTTGGGGAGTGTTGAAAAATTTACCTTCCCCTTTGAGATTTTTTTGGATTTTTGTCATATAATAACATCCAAGAACCATATCTTGAGAAGGAATAACGATTGGTTCGCCAGAGGCTGGCTTTAGAAGATTATGACTTGAAAGCATAATATCGGCTGCTTCTTTTCGGGATTCTTGAGTTAGAGGAATATGAACAGCCATTTGGTCTCCGTCAAAATCAGCATTGAAAGCTTTACATACCAATGGATGAATTTGTATGGCTTTTCCTTCAATTAGTATAGGTTTGAAAGCCTGAATTCCAAGTCGATGTAATGTTGGCGCTCTATTTAAAAGAACATACTGATCCTTTATTATTTTCTCTAAAATATCCCAGACTTCTGGTACTTCTTCGCTAATAAGTCTTGTGGCGCTGCGAACATTATAAGCACTGCCGCCTTCAATAAGTTTTCTAACAACAAATGGTTTAAAAAGTTCTAATGCCATTTCCTTGGGAAGGCCGGTTTGGTAAAGTTTTAATTCTGGTCCGACGACGATAACAGATCTGCCGGAATAGTCAACCCGCTTTCCTAAGAGATTCTGACGAAATCTTCCTTGTTTTCCTTTGAGCATATCAGCTAAGGATCGAAGGACCCGTCGTTGTCCGGTAGCGGCCATTGCTGCTCCGCCGCTCCGCGCAGAATTATCAATTAGAGCGTCAACCGCTTCTTGAAGCATTCTTTTTTCGTTGCGTTGAATTATTTCTGGAGCGCCAAGTTTAATCAGGCGTTTTAAGCGATTATTTCGATTGATTACTCGTCGATATAGATCATTTAAGTCAGATGTGGCAAATCTTCCTCCGTCTAATTGAACCATTGGTCTTAAATCCGGTGGTAAAACCGGCAGAATTGTTATGCACATCCATTCTGGTCGAAGTTTTGCTTTAAGAAATCCTTGAATTAACCGAAGGCGTTTTAAAATTTTCTTCTTTTGCGGTTTTACTATAGAAGTTTTTTCTAATTCTCTTTTAAGTTCAAGCTCTAATTTTTCTAAATCTATACTTTTGAGTATACTTCTTATTGCTTCTGCTCCGGTATTTGCTTTAAAAACATGTCCATATTTTAAAGAAAAATTTCGATACTCAAATTCAGAAATAATTTGTAGTTTATGTAATTCCCTTAATTCTTTTTTAGCTTGCTCGTAAGCTGTTTTTAAATTTTCTGACTTTTCTTGAGTTTTGAGTTTTTGTTTGTATTCACTCTCAATTTGTTTTAGAGTATCTTTTCGTGCTTCTTCGTTTATTTCAGTTATAATATAGGCAGCGAAATAGACTATTTTTTCTAACTCTTGAAAAGATTTATCTAGAAAAAGACCAATGCTTGATGGTACACCTTTTAGAAACCAAATATGCGTAACTGGTACCGCAAGTTTAATATGCCCCATTCTTTCTCTTCTGACACTTGAGCGGGTTACTTCAACTCCACATCTGTCGCAAACTACCCCTTTGTAACGAATCCGTTTGTATTTGCCGCAAGCGCATTCCCAGTCCTTGGTGGGTCCAAAAATTTTTTCGCAAAAGAGTCCATCTTTTTCCGGCCGCTGGGTGCGATAATTTATTGTTTCCGGTTTTAAAACTTCTCCATGGCTCCACTCTAAAATATCCTCGGGGCTGGCCAGTTTTAATTTAATTGCTTTAAAGTCTTCTACTTTTGTTTCCATAAGTTTGATTTTTTTAATTTTTTCTTCAAAGAATTTTTCTATTTTTTTCTTGAGATTTTTCTTTTAAAAATTTTATTTTTTCTCTTTTAATATCCTCTAAATAATCTAATTGTTCTAAAAATAATCTAAAGTTAAACTCATCTTTATATTTTTTCTCAGCTATCTTTTTACCTTGAATTACGAAATGCTCCTTCCTGTGTCATTTCGAACGGGGCCGGCACATAAATTATGTGCTGGACTCGGGTATGCATAATTTATTTTCAAAACATCTTGAAACGGATTACAAATCCGTTCTTGCGGGGTTCAGGCTTTAAATAATTTTGGAGTTCACCCTTCAGGGTGTAAGATTTACAGGTTAAAACCTGAACTCCAAGCAATCTCCGGTTGGTTCAATAAATCAATGAACTTTCAAAACATCTTGAAATTAATTTCTTTCCTTTTCTCTGCGGTCATTTTCTTCTGTTTCTTTTTTTTCTTCTTTTATCAATTCAACATTTAACCCTAGAGCCTTAAGTTCGTTTACTAAAACATGAAAGGAGGCGGGAATATGAGGGCTCTTAATTCTTTCTCCTTTAATAATTGCTTCATAAGCTTTTGAACGGCCCAAAACATCGTCTGACTTAATAGTCAAAATTTCCTGAAGAGTATAAGCCGCTCCATAACCTTCCAGAGCCCAAACTTCCATTTCTCCAAAGCGCTGTCCGCCAAACTGAGCTTTCCCTCCCAAAGGTTGTTGAGTTATCAAAGAATACGGCCCGATAGAACGCATATGAATTTTATCTTCAACAAGATGGTGCAACTTCATAATATAGATGATTCCAACGGTAGTTTTTTGGTCAAAAGGCTGACCGGTTCGGCCATCAAAAAGTTGAATTTTACCATCTGGGGGTAATCCGGCTTTTTTTAATTCTTTCTTAATGTCTTCTTCTTTCGGTCCGTTCAAGGCAGGACAAATCACTTTATAGTTTAACTTTTGCGCCGCCCAGCCGAGATGAGTTTCTAAAATCTGTCCAATGTTCATCCTGCTAGCTACTCCTAATGGATTTAAAATAATATCCACCGGTCGGCCGTCTGGGAGATAGGGCATATCTTCGGGAGGTAAAATTTTAGAAATTACCCCTTTATTTCCGTGCCGTCCGGAGAGTTTATCACCAATAGCTATTTTTCTAATTTGAGCAATGCTTACTTGAATAGTTTTTATTACGCCGCTTGGAAGTTTATCTCCTCGATCGCGCTCGAAGATTTTAATATCGACTACCTTGCCATGTTCTCCATGAGATAAGTATAGAGAGGTATCTTTCACTTCCCGAGCTTTTTCTCCAAAGATAGATCTAAGAAGTCTTTCTTCAGCTGTAAGGTCGGTTTCTCCTTTAGGGGTAATTTTACCAACTAAAATATCTCCAGAAGAAACCTCAGCGCCAATACGAATAATTCCTTCTTCGTCTAAATCCTTTAATTTTTCTTCTCCAATATTAGGAATGTCTCTTGTAATAATTTCAGGTCCTAATTTAGTATCTCTGATATCAATAGAGTAATCTTCAATGTGAATAGAGGTAAATCTGTCATTTCGGACTACCTCTTCAGAAATGATAATCGCGTCTTCAAAATTGGCTCCTCTCCAAGGCATAAAGGCGGCTAACAAATTCTGCCCTAAAGCTAACTCTCCTTGATCCGTAGCTGCTCCATCAGCCAAGAGATCTCCTGCTTTAATTTTTTGTCCTTTAATAACCCGCGGATGTTGTGTTATGCAAGTAGCTGCGTTTGAACGAGTAAAATTATGGAGTTTATAATTTTTAATTTTAGGTTTTCCCTGCTTTTGGGTTTTATTTTTTTTGGGTTTTTCAGATCCGTTCTCGTCTCTTATGCTTTTAATTTTTATATGATTAGCGTCAACTTCTTCAACTTCTCCATTTTCTTTGGCAATGATCACCTGTCCAGAATCAATGGCTACTTTATCTTCAATACCCGTTCCAACTATCGGAGCTTGTGGAATAATACAAGAAACTGCCTGGCGTTGCATATTAGAACCCATTAAAGCACGATTAGCGTCATTATGCTCTAAAAAAGGAATAAGAGAAGTGGCTACACTGATGGCTTGTTTAGGCGAAACGTCTATATAGTTAATTTCAGAGGCTGAAGTTATTCCCGGTTGTCCTCCAAGGCGCGCTTGCACATTTTCTTCTAAAAACCTGCCTTGTTTATCAAGAGGCACGGTGGCATGGGCAATATTAACTTTTTCTTCTTGGGTGGCGTCAAGAAAAACTATTTCATCAGTAACCCGTCCGTCTTTTACTTTGCGGTAAGGAGTTTCAATGAATCCAAAATCATTAATTCTTGCGTAACAAGCGAGATGTCCAACAAGGCCAATGTTTTGTCCTTCTGGAGTTTGGATGGGGCAAATTCTTCCGTAATGAGAAGGATGAACATCTCTGACTTCAAAACCGGCCCTTTCTCGTTGGAGGCCTCCTGGTCCCATAGCCGAAAGTCTTCGTTTATGTTCAAGTTCAGCTAAAGGATTCACTTGATCCATAAATTGGCTTAATTGTGAAGAGGCGAAAAATTCTTTAATTACTGCGGTAAGGGGACGGGGATTAATTAGTTGAATTGGAGTAGCACTTTCAATCTCAATCGTGCTCATTTTATCTTTGATATTTCTTTCCATACGGACAAGCCCTAAGCGGAATCTTTCTTGAATGAGCTCTCCTACAGTTCTTACTCGGCGGTTTCCTAGATGATCAATATCATCACCTTGAGCACCTGGGGTATTATTAAGACGGATGATTTCTTTAATGGTTAAGACTAAGTCTTGAGGGGAAAATACTCTGAATTTTATATCATCCGGAAAGTTCACTCCAAGACGTTGATTCATTTTATGTCTGCCAACTTTACCGAAATCATAGCGATCAAAATTGAAAAACATTGCTTCAATTAAGCTTTTTGCATTGTCAACTGTGGCTAAATCTCCAGGTCTTATCGCTCGATAAACTTCTATAAAGCCCTCATCTTGACTTTTCGCATTATCACGAGCAATAGTTTGTTCAATAAATTTAACTGGTCCTTTGTCAACTTCTTTAAAAAGCGTTAAGATTTTTTCATCTTTGCCATAGCCGAAAGCACGGAGAAGTGAAGTTACTGTCACTTTTCTTTTACGGTCAATTCTGACAAAAATAGTTCCATCTGATTCTGTTTCAATTTCAAGCCAAGCACCTCGAGATGGAACAATTTTTGCCCCAAAGAAACAAATTTCCTTCTTTTGATAAGAAGGACTGAAGAAAACTCCCGGTGATTTAATAAGCTGAGAAACAACTACTCTTTCTACGCCATTAATGATAAATGCGCCCTTCTCAGTCATTATTGGGAATTCGCCAAAGTAACATTCTTGCAGGCGGGATGCGCCAGTTTTTTTATTAGTAAGGCGTACTTCAACCCGAAGAGATGATTCATAAGAAATATTGCGAGATTTGCTTGTTGCTTCGTCATATTTTGGTTCATCAAAGTAGTAGTCTAAAAAATCTAATTCGATATCTTTGCTGTAGCTTTTGATTGGAGAGATTTCATCAAGAAGTTCTCTAAGCCCTTCTTTAATGAACCATTGGTAAGAAGAAAGTTGAGTTTCGATAAGATTTGGAAGTTTGACAATTTTCTGAAGCTTTCTAAAAGATTTCCGTTTAGTAAGGCTTGAATGGGGGGAGAAATGATTTTTTATAGTTAAAGTTTTTTCTTGCATTATTTTAAAATTATTTAGATATTAAACATAAAACAAAAACGCCAAAAGAAACCTTTTAGCTTTAAGGCTTAATATAGAATTATTCAGTTGTTTTCTAATGTTAAATAAATAACAATAAAATTATTATATATTATTTTTTCCCAGAGCAAAAGTTATGCTTTTACTTGTTGCGCGTCCGATTTGCTGAGCAATAAAACTTGTATCCTTAGCAAACGAAAAATTTACTGTTTTAATGTCTTTTATCCCTATATTACTCTTCTTAAAAATCTTGTCAATAGCGGGAAGCAATCTTTTGTCCAGATCTTGCCTGTCTTGCCAAAAAGCACGATTTAACAAACGACTCCCCTTTTTTAAAAGAATTTCTACTTGATTTTTCGGTTTTAGAATAATTGAAAGATAGTAATTATTCATTGTTTTTTAATTTTATTCTGGCAAATTCTTCCCTTTTAACTCTTTCCAGAGCGAATCAAACATAAACTTGAAAACTTGAAAAAGTTTTTTGTTTTCTATAATTATACCACTTAAAGGTTCTTTTAAAAATATCAAGGCAATTTTATCAGCGTAGATGTAAATAATAGTATCAAGTTCAATAGCTTTTGGCATAAATCTGTATTCCCTAAAAAGAATATCTTTTTCCTGCCAGGCTTTGATAATTTCCGGATGATGGTCAGAAATAATATATGCTTTAGTGCCATATGGGCGTCTTTTTTGAACAACATTTTTTATAAAACGTTTCAGCCCAAGTATGTCATAAATTTTTCCCGGAGCAATAATCCAAGAATTCTTCTTAGATTCTATCAAATCATCAAGGATATTCCAAATTCCTTCTTTGCCTTCATAATATCTGATAATCGGAATGAGAGTTTCTTTTTTAATTAAAGATTTTAGTTTTGGCAAATTCTTCTTTAATTCTTTTTCTTTTTCTTCTGTTTTTTCTTTTTCAAGCTCAATTAGCTTTAAAAGTTTTTCCGGTTTTTCAACTAAAAAAACTTTTTTCTTTTTCTGAACACTAAAAGAGACAAGACCTAATTCTTTTAATTTTTCCAAGATAACATAAGTGGTTGGTCTTTTAATTCCGGCTTTCTTTGCAAGTTCTGAAATTGAACCTTTGCCTAATTTCAAAGCCGCCAGATAAACATCTATTTCTTTATCAGAGAAGTTTAATTGTTTTAAAATTCGCCGCATAGTTGATGAAATTTTCAATTTATTATTCCCTTCTTGGGAGGGGTTAGGGGGTGGGCTTTTCGTTGCATAGTTTTTATACTTCATTATCATTATATACCTATCTTTCAACTTTGTCAACAACCTCTGACAACAAACCAATATAAAATAATGGCTATAGATAGCCATTATTTATTAAGTGTAATAAATTTAACTTTTATTCTGCTCAAAAGGATTGACAAATTATTTTGTAGTGATATAATGGGCTGTTCAAGAGGAAAAGATATTTTTCGTCTTGGATGAAAGCTGTTCTTTGAAAAGTGCTTAAAAAATAAGGAAAGGAGAAAAACTCGGATAGCCCAGTTTGTTTATTAAAAAATATCTGATAGATAAACTGGGCTGTCTGAGTGGAATATGACTTAGATAGTTCGCCCATCTTGATTTAAAAATTTAGGAGGCGAAAAGAAAAAATGAATGAAAAAGCTGTTTGTGCGGTAATGTTGGGAGTAATTGTGATAGGCGTAGGATATTTCGGTGGCCTAGTGGGCATGAAATTCGTGAGATGTCCAGAGTATGCCACAGGTCCAGCAGTAACAGTAAATTCAATGTCAACGACGGTAACAACAACGCCAACTCCTGTAGCAGTAATAGTTAAGTCAAGAAACGAGACATTTCAGTCAGTAATGAATACAACATTAGAAACAGACAGCGAACCAGAGCCAGAAATTATTACAGCAAAAGACATCGGGTTTGTAGTGACAACATTATACTACGAAAGACCATTTCTGCATTTAAGAGCAGAAAGTGAAGTGCCTCGCGAGACAATATTCATTAAAATCACAGAGATTAACGATATGCGAGATCTGGACAGAGGCGGTATTGGCGTTATTACAGACACAAATGGAATGATATTTCTGGATAATCAGTTCCAACAGGTAAAAGACGGAAACAGACTGAGATTAGAATTTTTCTATAAAGGGAACAAAATTGCAAGCGCTACTTCTGCTTATGTAGAAGAAGGAAAGGCCGGTTTTGCGCCAGTACTGTTGACTACGAAGGATCTGAGTAAATGGCAAATACGAATAATTTCTCAAAAATATTACGATATGTGGTTGACTTTTGATGGGGAGACGAATATCCCCGATGATCAGACAATTATCGCAAAGATTGACCGTGTTGTTAATGATTATCCAATAAGAGAAATAAGAGATGTCGGTTGCGCCCAGCATATCAAGATAATGCCCGACTGTCACGGAGAAATAAATATTGGAAAAGAAAGGCGAAACAGTATATCAGTGCCGTTAGGAGAAGGTCATTATAAGATAATGATCAGTTATGAAGACAGAGAATATATTCTTGGATTTGAAGTAATCAAGGAGCAAATCAGTGAAGACAAATCAGTATTTAAAGGAATTCACTGGATTAAGAATATCTATGTGCCTGCTTAGTTAGGGCAGAAACTCAAAGAAACTCCGAATGGAAAGGCAAAAAAGAGAGATCATTATGGAGATAATCAGAAAATCAGCGATAGAATATAAAAACAAAAAATTAAAGGAAGAAAATTTTTCTTTCTCCTTTCTCAATAAATAAATTTTAGGGCAATGAGAGTTGAATTACTTATTTTCAACTTTTTATCCTTCATCACTTTTGGAACAAAAGTGTGTGGGACTTGCCCTCTTTTTTTATTTCTATTTCTTTCTTTTTTTCTAGTGAAATTGTCTAAAGACAGCTCAATTTTAAAAAAGGAAAATATAAAAAACCGATTATTGCAATCTATTTTTTATGGGTGAGAACTGTCTTAAGCAATCGTTACATCTCAACATAAGCCTTCTTAATTCCATCTTCCATTTTTAATCCCAATCTTGACACGACCTCTTTTATTTTTTCTTTCGCTTCTTTGTCTGTAGTTCTTACTTCTATAAAATTGCCAATTTCAATTTCTTCGCCATTTTCTATTTTAGAAACAGAATCAAGAGAAAACACAATTCCGTTTAATTGATAAAGTATTCTGTTTTTTTTAATTATTTTCATCTCGTCTCCATAAAAAGGCAAAAATTTATCTTTTATTTTTTTGTTTATTTTAAATTCAAACTTAGGCCTTTCTCTAAATTCTGATTCAGGATTTTTGGGTCCCTTGTAGGTTAATATTACGTCTTCTCCTTCTTCTCTAATTCTCATAATCTCTTCCGTTTCTGCTAAATTTCTATCTCTGGGATTATAATAATAATCAATTTGTTTTGTAGAACTTAATTTTTCCGCACCAATTTTTCTTAAAACTTCACTATCTATACTGCCTTCAAATTTCATTTGAAGTTCATGTATACCTGATCTTTCTGCTTCTATCTCGGCTTTGTATTCATTGCTAATAATAAAGTCAGCGTTTTTCTTGGTAGCTTCAATATATTTTTCATGCATTGGTTCAACAATTTCTGCAAAATAGTCTATAATATCATCTGGTCTTTGTTTTCTTTCTACAACATCGCGCAATAGTCTTCGGACCATTCTGCCGTGAGTGCCAATATCAACAAATGCTTTGACATCGCCTAATTCTTTTAATTTATTATGTAAGGCAAATAATCCTTCTACAATAATAATTTTTCGCGGTTGCAATTCGCCAATAGTTTCTGGAGGGTTATCGCCAAAATCATATTTTAATTCTGGAACCGATTTACCTTCTTTTAATTGTTGAAGGTGCCTTTTATACAAATCAATGTCTATTGCTTCCGGCTGGTCAAAATTTAAGCCATTTTCTTTCACATATTTGCCGCCGTGATAATAATTATCCATTGAAAAAATAATAGCGTCTTCTCCGAATTCTTTTTTTACTTGCTCGGCAACTTTGCTTGTTTTGCCTGAAGCCGATCCTCCTGCTACTTCGACAATAATTGTTCCTTCTATTTGAGCCATTTTTTCTTTAATTTTTTCTATTAATTTTCCAATTCCTTCCTCAAGTTCATATTTAGGAATATCTAAATTTTCTTCACTTTCTTGTAAACTAACAATATTTTCTTGATTTTTTTCCTTCTTGGGAAGCCCATGCAGAGCCAAACTTTGATTCTTATACCATTCATTACTTGTAAGCTCTTCACCGAACCAGTCTGGCGGCGTAAAATTTTCACTGTCTTCTTTGCTTTTAAATTCTACTTCTGCTGTAAAAAGTCCCTTTAAATCATTTTTAAAAATATCCAGATCTATGATCACTTCTTTTTTTGTACCTTGTGCATTTTGATATTGAAAAGGTATTTTATATCGCGTTTTTTCTATTCCTTGCCCGGTTTTTCCTTTCCAAAGATCACGGAATATTTCTTCGGGAATTTCTATTTCCGGCGATTCAAACTTCACTTCTCCGCTGCCACTCTTTGTTTGTTGATAATATCTTTCTTTTCCACCTTCTTTCTCTTTTCGAATTCTTATCTCTGTTCCGTTTTTAGTAATAGTTACATATCCTTGCTTAATATCTTTGTGTGGAAATTTTTCTAAATTCTCAGGAAGAACTTTAACCCGAAATTTCCTTTCTATCTCTAAATTTTTCTGTTCCGGATCTATCTCTGATTCAAAACTTTTTTCAGTTTTTGTTTCTTCTCCAAATGTTTCCATAATATTTTAGTTAGAAAATAAAAAATTTATCTAAATGCTTGTCTGAATATTTTTAGTTTAACTTAGAACAATAAACTTGTCAATCACCATTTGTCAATAACCTCTGACAACAAACCAATATAAAATAATGGCTATAGATAGCCATTATTTATTAAGTGTAATAAATTTAACTTTTATTCTGCTCAAAAGGGTTGACAAATTATTTTGTAGTGATATGATATGCTGTTCAAGACAAGAGAACATCTTTTATCTTGAGTTCCAATTCTTTATTGTGTTGGAAGAGAAAATTGTTCTTTTAAAAAATCCCCAATAGAAAACTTCGTTTCTAATGGGGCAAGCTGTAGGCGGCCGGGTGGTTAGTAAAAAATGCAAGGGACTGGCAAACGAACTAGCAAGAAATACAAAGGATTGATAAACAAAGTGAAACAGAGTTTGTTATCGTAGCAAACGAATAACACACTTCGCTTCGCTGCGTGTGTCATTCCATAATTTATACAATTACCAGCTACCCAGTCGCCTGCAGTAAAAACAAGAAAAGTTTAAAGGGCAATAAAAGTTGCTACTCATTCAACTTTTTTATCCCTCATCACTTTTGGAACAAAAGTGTGTGGGGCTTGCCCTCTTTTTTTATTTCCGAGAAATTTTCTTTATTCTTTTTTCAATAACTTCCAAAACTTTTTCTAAAGTTATTTCTTTGGACGGCAAGACATTTTGCTTAGAACCATCATGTTTGTGATGAGGAAAAGTTTTAACATTAGGATAATGAGGAGCGTTATCCCAACGACAAATCAACTTTTTAGTTTTAGATTGCCAGTGGTAAGAATATTTACTTTCAGTTTTTGTGGCTAATTCCCGAACAAACAAAATTGATTTATCAATTAAAGTTGCTCTAACATAAAGAACCTGAATATCTTCTTCGTCAACAAAATTTAAGATATCCAGGTCGGAAACAATTTTAGATTTTTGAAGTAAATTCAAAAGATGATACATTAATTTTTTTCGTATCTTTTAAGCCATTTTTGACGGGCGAGATGAAGTCCTTTCCAAACTAAATAATCATCCCAAATTTCAAAGTTCTCTTTCTTTTGGGACTTTACTTTTTTTTCAAATTCCTCAAAAGAGATTTTATATTTTTCCTTAAAAGGTTGAAGCTCTCGCTCATATTCTTTCATTTTTAAAAAAGCCAAAGTTTTAAACATTTCTCTCATATAACTTTGCGGACTCCTGTTAATTTCTTTAAACCATTTAGGGATTATAATTGCAGAAGATTTGTTGTTCATAAGTTTATTTTCTTGTTTTTTTAACATTGTTCCTATAATTTCAGTATATACCCTTAAATAAAAATGTCAAATTCGGATATTGCTATTTACTAATAGTGTGTTATACTAAACCTGTTATTGCTTCTTAAAGTTAATCTGATATGTTTTATCCAATGATTTTTATTCCTATTATTGTCGGTCTTGCAACCCAAATAATAAAATTCGTCTTCATTGTGCGAAGGCGAAAAAAATTAAAATGGAGCTATATTTTTGAACATGGGTATATGCCTTCGGCTCATACTGCCTTTGTTACTTCTTTAATAGCGACAGTAGGATACTATGAAGGATTTGACTCTTCAACTTTTGCGATAAGTTTTGTTCTTGCCTATATTGTGGTTGACGACGCCCTGAGATTTAGAAGGGATCTTGGCCGGCATGGTCAAGTTCTTAATTTTCTTATTAAAAAATTCCCGGAGCTTAATCACAAAAAATATCCTCATCTTAAAGAAAGACTTGGGCATAAAGTATCAGAAGTGATTGCTGGCGGATTTATTGGAGTAGGACTTTCTTTGCTTTTGATTCAGATTTTTGGGTGAAATTGTCATTACAGGGAATCCCTTTTGA
>Ga0190352_1000312_pt1 | contig 12080 bp, 10 predicted proteins | sample 4872131011_MG_FD_161682 | JGI IMG/M metagenome (GOLD analysis project Ga0190352, IMG submission 161682) | Hydrothermal vent microbial mat bacterial communities from Southern Trench, Guaymas Basin, Mexico - 4872-13-10-11_MG | ecosystem: Environmental > Aquatic > Marine > Hydrothermal vents >...
AAGTATTATGGATTTTAGCCGATAAGATTCTCTCTAAGTCAAAATTAACAGAGAAGCAAGCGAATAAATTGGCAGAGGAGTTGAAGGAAAGAGTTGCTAAAAGGCATGGGTTGGTATAGATGTTTCTGTTGGTATAGATGTTTCTTATAGTGGACACCAACGTTCTGTTCTCCTTCTTCCATTCAGAGTCAAATGTTAAGGAATATTTTGGGTTAGCTGAAGCGTAAACCGATGTTTCTACTAAGGGGAAGTTATTTATATAGTCATAATTATAATTATTAGTGATAGAAATGGGGCATTCGTGGGTAGAAGTTGAGATTTCCGACCTCGAGAGGAAGAAATCCGCAAAGGTAAAAGCACTGGTTGATACCGGAGCGAGTTTAACGGTTTTGCCAGAGAGAATAGCTGAGGAGCTTGGGATACACGCTACTTCCGAAGAGAAAGTTTCGACAGGAGCAGGCGAGATAAAAGTAAAGAGGGGTAGAGCCTGGATAAAGCTGAAAGGGAAGGAAGATGCCTTTCCCGTCTGGATTTCGGGTTTTATAGACAAGGTTTTGCTTGGAGTGGTTGTTTTAGAATCCTTTGGCTTTGATGTTGACCCCGCAACGGGAACCTTGAAGGAGAGACCTTTGCTTTTGTATTGAGGGAAAGAATTATAAAAGTCCGGGTCTGGATAACTTATGAGATTAGTTGTGGATGCGAACATCCTCACACATCCAGAAATAGTGTTGACGAAGCTCTCAGGTTCTTCCCCAGTATGATTGTCAGCGTTGATAGGAGCTGCGATATTTAGTATTCTACTTAAGGTATTTTCTCTTTGCTCTCCGTTTTCTTTTCCCTTTTTTCTCATCTTTCACCTCTCTTTGCCAGACTTTAAAAAAGTTTGAAGGGGAAAAAAATTAACCCCCACATCTTTTATTTTTTTCGGTTCTCGCTCCTTATCGCCTGTTTAGTTTTAATATGCGGTGTGTTCCCAGTTAGCGCCAACGATGACCGCATCGAAGATGTCCACGATTTTATCGTTGTTCAGGTCTGCACGGTCTCCTCGCTCGTTGTCATACCAGTAAATTTCGCCGTTGAAGTTCGCAGTGCTGTCCCACTCAAGTCCCACGATTACACCATCAAATATATCAACGACGCCATCTCCGTTCGCATCACCAGCAATGAACACGTTCATAGGGAACGAAGCGCTGTTGTCAAGGATTGGCATCCCATCGTCTTCAACCGTTAATATGGCAGTGAACGGCTCGTAACTGTTTCCATTCCACTTCCACGAATCGTATATATGCTCTGTCGTCATGCCAGTTCCATAGTTTCCATCGCCGAACGCCCACCTGTAATTCGTGATGCACCCATCAGCGTCCTGGTCGTAGGACTTGGAGCCGTTGAAGAAAGCCTTGCTCAAATATTTTGAGCCGACGTTGTTGTATCTGAACTCGGACCAGGCGACTGCGACAGGCGGCAGGTTCTCGCACACATTAACGGTGCCGTCGACCGATTCAGCAGACACACTGTTCGCATCGGGGCCAGACATCTTCACTTTCGTGAATGTCAGCGTTGTGCTCGCACCCTGCTTCAGCGCTGTGAAGTCGATTCTCGCCAGTATGCCAGGGGTTGTCACTCCTGTTTGCGTACCGACCCTCGTGACTGCGAAAGTGAGCTTGCCTGCGGTGTTGTCTATGTTGTTTATGTAAACATTCGTGCTTGCACCGTCCTGCTTCAAGAAGTCGCCCTCGTTCTGCCACTCCGCATGAAGCACCGTCGGATCGAATGAAATCTCGTATTCAACGCCGTAAATCGGAATGCCGCGCGGATTGACCGAGACATTCACGATGAACTGCTCACCCTGACCGATGCATTCAGCAGGCACATCCACTGCTATCTCCGACTTGCCTTTCTCGAGGATGAGGAAAGCAGTGTCAACAGCAAACATATCAGCATTGTCCTGATATGCCACTGTGTTATTGACTGGCTGGATGAACTCACGAGGTATTTCAGTCTCGTTGATGCCGATATTTGTGCCTGGTACATATCCACTGGGCCACAATCCATGTCCTATAAGCTGTCCGTTGAAGAACATCCTGTTGTAGTCATCGCCCTTGTCGCCAGTTCCTGCAATTGTTACCAGCTTGGCGTTGACTACTTCGCTCGTTGGTATTGGCTCGCAACCCGTGAACGGCACATAAGTTGTCGCCTCTTCTGGGGTCACTCCGTATTTAGCAGCACTTTTCAGCAGGTCACAGCCCTCTCTTATCCATATGATTCGTTCAGGCTCATTAGTATTGTTGTAAACCACTGCCAGAACCATCCCCTCTATTGATACACCCTTATGGTCCAGATTATCGTTATAGAGTTTGGCAGTGTTGTTATTACCCGTTGCTATAAGCTCGTCCGTCACATCATACACCAATACACCGTAACCGCTGGAGTAATCCCATGAGCCAAAGCCTTTTCTATCTGAATAGTTCGCAACAGGTGTCATATCATAGCCGTTAAATGTCAAGCTGAGATTCGCTATTGCCTGTTCAGGGCTGATGTTAATGCCTTTGTACTGGAAGTATTCATCGCCATGATAATAGACATACAGGCGAGCTTTCTTGATGCAAGTATCAGTTGGTGGGATGTTCAGGTCATCTGGAGTCCAGTTAACTGTGTAGGGGTAGGGGTTCCATGTGCTCCATCCACTCTGGTAATAGCTGTCGCCAGGGGAGTATGTAAGGTTGATAGTTCCCTGCTCGTGGCACTGCCCGTTCGTCAGGTTCATGTCTGGACCCTCCCAGCCATCACCTTTGTAGCCGTTCCATATAGCGGTTCCGTTATTCCACATCGTATTGTCCGTCTCGTCTGATTCCCGAATCTCATTAGCAGAGTCCACAGTCACGCTTATGCTATAAATATCCCCTGCTTTTGGTCTGAAATCCGAACAGTCGCAATATACGGTTTTATTGCTATGACCTGCTAAATCGTCAACTCTAACAGTGCATAGTGTTCCCAGGTTCTTCTCAGCAAACATGACATTGAACGGGAATACGACATCAATACCGCTGTCCTCTTCTATCACTGCTGAAATATTGTTGCATTCGGTCTTCACACCTGGACCAGGTCTCGGTCCAACTGCTTTCCCTCCTACTCCAGACGCATCATAATTGATGGTGATGTCGCTCACAACGAGGTCAGGTTTCGGTGCATTAATGTAAGCGGTGTCGTTGCCCACAATCCAGGCATGAACGGCATCGCACCAGCCCTTTGCGAACTGCGTGTTCGTGTCATTGCCATAGTTCACTACAGAGACGTTGTATTCAATAACGAGCGTCTGGCATGGCTGCAACATCAAATTGTTTTGCAGATAATTGTTGATGGTCCAGTTGACAATAGTTTCGCCATTAGGACCGGTGGATGTGCTGGTTGGAGGCTCTATGCTTCTCCAGATACCATCAGGGGTTCGCAATCTCGCGCTGTCCGCATAAGCTAAACTCGGCGATATTACATCCCAGACCTCTATGTCAGTGAGGTCCATGCCGGACGACCCGCCATTATGGACTTCGCACCGCATCATGTAGGTATCGCCGATTTTCGCATTGTCTATCCCTTCCACCCATGCCGTTCCGTCCCATACGGTCTTATTCACCATAATACGAGCAGGAGGCATGGTCGTCACACTTGCATCGTCCTGTGCCTGAATATCAACACCCAAATTGGCTACGGTTGCAGTCACGGTTACTGTGTTCATGTTCGTGCCGTAATCAACGATGGTGGCATTGAAAGTAATGGATTGTGAGGTTCCAGCGGGCAATGAAGCCAAAGTCCAGTTCACAGTCTGGGCTGTGCTTGAAACAGGGTTGCGAGATGCGCTGTCATTGTATTTCAGACTCGAATCCATGACATCATTGATTCTTACATTTGAAAGGTTCACGCATTTTGAGTTCACTGTGATGTTGAATATAACGTCCTTATCCTTCCAGTCGGAGGACAGGGGTCCGAGTGCATCTACCCATGCATTCGCACTTGGGTCCCAGACAGTCTTGGTAACTTCTAAAGGCTTACCGCAGATGAATGTGCCATTGTCAGGTACATGAGGGACTAAACCGCCGGTTGCATTGAATATTGCCGTTTGTTGCCCGGTTCTCGGGTCTTTTCCGAGATTTAAATTAGTTCCGCAGCAGCAAGAGGAGTTGCACTGAACTGTAAGAGTGCCGATTAATAGATCACCAGTTACTTCAGGCGCCGGTCTGTAAAAAGTTATCCATTCCAGACCATCCGTACTTGAATCCCATCCGCCACCAGAGGTCCAGATAGTTGTATTAAGCACCCAGTTTGTTACATTGATGCACTGAGGATTGTATAGTATAGCAAGTTGACCAGCCGTTATACCTTTTGTCGTATTAACATATACTTGGATAGTTTTATCACAGCAATCTGGTGAATTAGTATTGTCTGGATGGAAATAGATTATAGCAGTTGCACCGACTGGTATCTCATGCAGATGGTCTGCGATAGAGGCAGGTGCGAGCATTGCGAATACTGAACCGAGTATTAGCACCGCCATTGCTATTCCTACCGCTTTCTTACCGCTTTTCTTTTCGTCCATTTTTTCCTTTCTCACCTCCTAAGGGGGTTATTTATATAGCGCCCCTCCTTGCGCTTTCAGCTTTAATCTTTCTTTTTCCTTTCAGCCCCCGCATGGATTTGCACCATGTCTTCTCTCTTCGGGGGCATCCTCTTCCTCCTATACATTAAAAATTGCCCCCGGGGGGGCATCCACCCCGAGGGTCATCCTTGCAGCGTTTACAGCTCTCTATTTGTCCCTTCGTTCATTACCTGCAATTCAGGTTGTATGTGGGATTACCAGGATAGCTCACGTTGTTCAGTAGCAAAGCGACATCGCCCATGTTCAGTACGCTATCGCCGGTCACGTCGCCAGCCCATTCGTTCTCGAGTGCGTATGTGGGATTACCAGGATAGCTCACGTTGTTCAGTAGCAAAGCGACATCGCCCATGTTTACGATGCTGTCATCGGTCACATCGCCACATATTCCTCCAATCGGCACTGTAATCGTGATGTTCTGCATGAATCCGCCGTTGTCCATCTCATCTTGTGTGACGGTGTGATTGAATTCGGTTGTATTGGTGTCACTGACATGGAAGTGCAGCACGTTTCCCACACTGATGTTACACGAAGTTGTGGAGACCTGATAATAATTGGAAGCCGGGGAAGTGGTGGCAGTGAACACTTCTGATGTGTTCAGGTTCGTTATCGTCACATTCGGATTCAGAACAGCTGTCCCATTTGAATAATTGCCCCATCCGTATATGTGGAAAGGCGTTGGAGGTTCTGCTAAAGCCGACACAGAGAATACAACAAACGCCAACACAAATGCAAGCGTTATAATCAGCATTACAGGTCTTCTCTTCTTCATTTCCCTCTTTCTTTTCACCTCCCTTTTATTTGGGTATTTATGTCATAGCGCCCCTCCTCGGCGCTCTGAAGCCCCTCCATGGACTCGCACCACGCATCAAACTTTGGGAAAGTTTGATCAAACTACTTCGCATCAAACCGCTTCTGCTCCGCAAGGAGCATATCTCCTTGCATTTCTCCACATTTTCACCTCCTTTTTCTTTCTCCCCTTCCGATACACACCACGCCGCGGAACCGCCTCCATCGCTCCAGTCGCACCATGAAAAGGCATTACATACATGGTTCCTTTATCGATCTCAAGCTCATTGGCTCGTTTTTTCATGTCTTTGTCCCGTACCCCCATATTCGCCTTCGCCCGCATTTGTATACGTGGTTAGTAATAATATTGCATATATTAATAAAATCATTTTCGGTTTTTTAACAATAATATATTAATAACCGAAACTATCAAATACAAAAATGGCAGTAAACACACATTTTAAATTATTTTATGAATCATTAAACAGAAAATTTGGGGATATTGGATATATTATTTAGCAGAAAATCTGAAAGAAGTGTGCTCAAACCATGAGATTGCACAGATTGCAAAGAAGATTATACAAGAATTCTCAATAAAATAGATGATGAGATGTATAATTGCTTGAAAGCTAACAGTTGTAAACGTTCCTGAGTCAATATGATTACCGGATAGGTGCCAAAAATGGCGGAGTTGGTGATTAAAATACCAGATGAATTGGAGAAGCAAATAGAAGAGATACCAGAGGAGGATTGGTCAAAAAGTGGGCCAGAATTGAAGATGCAAAAAGTAGTTGAGGTTTTTACACGATAGGGAGCACCCCTCCTTGCGCTTTTCTTTTTCCTTTCAGCTCCCGCATGGATTTGCACCATGTCAAACGCTTTGCAAGGGGCACCCATTTCTCTCATCCCCCGAAAAAAGAAAAAAAGGAAAAAAATTACATTTTTGCTTTTTCCTTTCTATTCCTATCTTGTCTAACAGCTCACGTTCAGCCAGCAGCCGTGTTTCGCAGATATGAAGTATCCCGCACCGGGCTCCATTTTCGTGAGACGGTTGAACACATCCGGCGCTACGGGATTGAAGGTATCAGTATACTTCTGCTCGCTTGCATTGAATGTAGTAGCATACCAGTGGTCTCCTGACGTGAGAACATCGCTGACGTTCTTCGGCCAGCACAGTGCGCCTATCATGTTCAGTCCCGGCTCCAGCCAGATATTCATCTCGTCGTATTTCTCTGTGCCGTTGTACACCCAGTAATCATCAGAAGTGAGATACACGAAGTATCCTACACCGGGGTCCATTGTCGTTACGGACTCAAACTGCTTTGTCGCTGCGTTGTATTTGTATACTGGTCCAGAGACATTATCCCATACCGATGCTAATACGCTGCTCGTGCTGTTGTCTTCCGGTTCAAAAGGCAGCGAAATCAGGTTCCAGCCGGCATATAGTTTCCGCTCTGACGTGTCGTGCCATGAGATATTCTGAATAGGTTGACCCTGCTTATCGCCAAGCATACTCAAACCACAAGAAGGTGCATATCTGATCTCATGCGAGAATTCCCGTGGACTTATGTCTAGATATATGGGTCCTGGAGCTACTCGCTCTATTGTGATATTGGCAAGCGGCACTGTTATTGGTGCATCCCAGCCCTTCTTCTGCGTTCCGGTCGTCCATTGGAAGCGCCCGTAAGGACCGCCATCATATTGAACAGTATTCCAAGTGTTATTCCACCAGTACTCCCAGCATCCCCAAGGTGGGGCATATATTTTGCATGGGCTCTCGGCGCTGATGGTAACGACATTTGGATTGAAATCTATGCCCACCTGAAACGACATGAAATCAGTTTCGTTTGCATCCACATCTGCTATCAGTTGCACACTTACATTCTCACCCACGGCTAAATCGAGCGTGCTGGGTTCTGGACTGAAATACACATCCACGTGAGCGAGTGCAGGCGTTGTTGCGATTCCCACAAGCATTGCAAACACCGTCAATACTATTTCTATTTTGAATACTGCTTTGTTCATTTCTTTCTTTTTTCACCTCCTAACAGCTTTTTCACCTTCGGTAAAAAACCTTGACTAAATTTTTTTCTATCCATTTCTTTGCTTTTTCCTCCCTTTCTTCTTTACCTCCTCCTTTTCTATTTGCCTCAAATTTGCCCCCATCGCCCTAAAAAAAGAAAAAAAGCAAAAGCTTTTAGTTTTATTTACGGCTAATCCTGTCTTTAATAGTAGCACCTTTTACAGCCCTTGCAGCAGTTGAGTGAGTATTGTAGAGGATCTGAGACGTAGTTGTTGACTTGCGTAACGTCACCTACCCACACCAAGCAACTGCAGTCCACATCAGAAGCCCATATTGAAGCCACTGAGTATTGTAGAGGATCTGAGACGTAGTTGTTGACTTGCGTAACGTCACCTACCCACACCAGACCACTGGCATCCACATCACCGCACATGAGTGTGTATGTATTTCGCCATGAATACTTCAGCGGATAGTAGTCATTCGGTGCCGTAGCGCCGTCAATCTTGTACGAGCTATCGCATATCCCATCATTGTCCGTGTCGCTGCAAGTGCTTTTGTCCCAGTAATTGCCCATGTAGCTCACATTTGACCCGCCTGAACCCGTGCCGTCATGTTTATACACGAAATCGCTTATCGTGGAGTTCCAGTGATTATGTGGATTCAATCCCGGCTGGTGTTTCCACATATCATATGCCTGATGTTCTGGATATTGTGGATTCGTCTTGTTATTATCAATGAAGTCGTTCCAGAAGATGATGTTGTGTGACGCGTTGAACAGGTTTATTCCGTACACACTGTTGTTCACTATCGTGTTGTTATATATACAACTGTAGTTACCGCATACGTATATCCCATACTTGGTGTTGTCTCTAACGGTATTGTCATTCACGGTGCAGTTGAACGCTTCAGCGAGGTCAATTCCCTCCTGATTCCCTATGACTGTATTGTTTGTTATGGTGATATATTTAACATACTCGGGATACGGCGGCTTCACCAGATTGTCCGGATACACGTATATACCATACTTCGTGTTGTTCGATATGTAGTTATCCATTATGTCCACATGGGTTGAATTCTGGACTCGTATGCCCGCATTTGTATTGTTCACTATCGTGTTGCGGTAGCCTCCTATCGCTACGTTCGTGACGTTGCGCAGGCATATCCCAGCTTTGTACTGGTTCCAACCCGGGTTCCTCTGCTCATAGTTGCAATCACGTACCGTGCAGTTCTGGATAACAATCGGTAAAGTCGTGTTCTCTATGGTGATACCGCAGCCCGCGCAGTTCGTTATCGTCTTATTTTCCAGGTAGTAGGTACCGCCGCGATTTATGAAATCTGGATGACTCGTAAGCTGGCTGTTGCTGTGCACTACAATGACATTGCCTACCTGGTAATACTCTGTTCTTACATTGTTGGTCTCACCCGGTGCACCTTCATATACGTCGTTATCGCAGTCTGCAACCACGGTGAAGCTGTGGCATCCCCCGCTAAGGCTCACACCCGTGAAACTTACGGTTGTGCTCGCACCAGCGCTCAGAGGTCCTACTCCTGTCACTTTATTACCGTAGGGGCTACCATCAACCTCTAAACTCACGTTGAACGTTCCTGAGGATGCATTGCCCTGATTCTTTATCCTCGCTTCTATCGTGTAGCCGGTGCCTGGATTCATCACTTCCGGGAACATGATATCCTCGACCACGAGGTCCGGCAGGTTCAGCACCGCCTTTTCCGCCAGCGTTGCGAAGTAACCGTAGAAATAATTATCGCTCCCAGACAGATCCCATGTCGCAGTCTGTGAGCCGTCAGTTTCTATGCATGTGTTAGGCACATTGTACTGTTTCAGTGAAAGTGGAAAAGTTCCTGATGGAGCGCTGAATGTACCAAGATGACAGTTGTTTAAATATATGTCTATCGTCCCACCGCCATAGTGCGATTGCGCTACCCATAATGTATAGTTATGGTCGCTTACAGGACCGATGCTTGCATTATAGAACCACGTTGTGTATGGGTCCGTCGGGCTATTTTGCCTTATATCTATATACCCATAGTTATGCCACCAGACTCCGCTATGTGTTATATTAGCTGTGTCTGTTTGATTAATGACTGCAAAGAACCACCTGTCATCACAATGCTCACCGGAAGTATCGTAGCAACCGGTTGCTCTAAAAATATTGGTGCCCGGCGTTGCATTCACACGCCAGTAATAGTGATGGTTCCCGTTATCGGGCGAGTATCCGCTATACCATACTCCCCGTAGCTCATTATTGCCAGCGGAACAGAGGCTGTCCGGGATGCTTATACTTTGATGCTGACCGTTGCCATTCCAGAATTCCGCGGTTGGGTTGTTGTTAGGGCAAGCGCCCCACCTGTGCCAGTGCACGTATGCAACCACCACATCGCCCGGAGGCAGTGTAATCGTCCAGTTCTGGTTACAAGGACCTGTGCTATTCTCCAGAACCTTTACTGAGCCATCGGTAATTGTGCCGTTGAGAAATCCACTGGATGTAACAGCGCAACCACGAGTATATATGTCATCCAGGCATCCTTGAGCCGGTGCGCTGAACACTGCTAACACTAACATCGCTAATATCACTATCGGTGCTATTGCATATCGCTTTTTCATTTTTTTTTCACCTCCTAATTTTTATAACGAGCAGGGGATAGCCAGAAGTTTCCCACTTCCCCCTCGTGGATTCGCACCACAATCGCTTTCCTTGCAGGGGACATGTCTCCACCATATTGCCTATTTCTCCCAGCGCTTTTTCCATCCCTCTTCATCAGAGTATTTATTGTGGCATCAAAAGGCGTCGCATACCTGCCCCCTTTACCGATTTCAAGCTTTTTAAGCCCTCTTTCCATGACCTCGCCCTCCATTCCATCTTCGCCTTCGCCCGTATTTGTATGCATGATTAGTAATAACATTGTATTCATTAATAAAATCATTTTCTGTTTTTTAAAAATAATATGTTAAAAATCGAAAGTATTAAATATAAAAATAACAGCAAACACGACATTAAAGCTATTTTCTAAATATTAAATGAGAGGTTTTAACTTAATAATAGTTTTTAATTTTAATTCGTTGATCAACAACTTCTCCTTGTTCCTCTAATATATGCTCTACACCATGCCCAACCTGGCTTTTATTGCCATGACTTCATGCTCTAATCGGTCAAACCGTTCTTCCATATACGATTTCAAGTCCTCTCGCAGACCTTTTATCTCGTTTATTGTCTCATCCTGTTTCTCTAACATCCTCTTCCCAATCGAAACTGATTCTTCGCCCAGCTCCACAGACCTCTCAGCCAGTTCTACCGACCTGTAAAGCAATTTCCCCGCTGTATCCAAGCGCTCTCCTAATTCCTCCTGCCAGTCACCCCTTTTTATCTCAAAGTATTCAAATTCGCCTTTAAAATCTTCAAAGCTCACCTCTACGCTTTCAACATCTATCGGAAATCTCTTTATCTTTACCCTCTCGATAAACTCGCTTATAGCTTCGTCCTCGCCCTCTGTAACTATTCTTATATCATAATCATAAGGCTTGGTATTCTCTACAAATCCCTTTATTCCCAATCTCCTCGCTATCTCTTCCACTTCGTCCCTATATCCTACTCGCTGAACCCTACCCTTTACTATAATCCTTGATCCTCGCCCTTTTCATCTCTCACACACCATCGTTAGCATCATTCCCCTCGCATCCTCAATAACATAAACAGTATAAGAGTAAGAAGCATCATTATCGCAACAGGTGCCTCGAATCCCGGAATCCGCCTCTTCTCTTCCTCAAATATAGGCGATGTTGTTAGAGATGGCGATGGCGACATCGTAGGTGTGAGCGCAGCAGGCGAGGGTGTTAAGGTTGCTGTGGCTACCGCAGGCGAAAGAGTTGGTGCTGGTACTGGTACAGATGCAGGTGTCTGTGTCGGTGTCTGTATCTGTGTTGGCTTCGGCGTAGATGTAGAAGTAGCAAATTTCTCTTTCCATGCATTTATTCCTCCTTCTATATTATAAACAATGAAACCACGCTGAGCAAGTGTTTCACTTGCCGTTCTACTCCTACTGCCGGATTTACAATACACGATAATGGCTTTGGAACTGTCCAATTCGTCAATCCTGTTCTCTAAATCAGATAAAGGTATGTTTATAGCTCCGGGTATGTACTCTGCATTGTATTCCCCTTCTGTTCTCACATCCAGCAGAATAATCTCTTCGGGATTGCCCTCAATCATTTCATGCGCTTTCTCCACACTGATGTCAATATAAGTTGGTGCACCGGGGAGAGGCGGTGTAAGCTCTGCCGCGTATGCTATGCTCGAACCGAGTAGTAAAAGAAGCGAAAGCGAGACAAAAATCAAAACCCCAAAAAATATTTTGTTCTTGTTCTCCTTACCCACTTTTCGACATCCCATATCAAATATCCGGTCATGTTCGCTTACCTTTCCCTCCAGGATACTTATTCTTCCTGTTATTTCTTCCATAGAATTGTTACTCCCTGGTTCTTTCATGTTACGTAGATAAAGTTAACTTTATATAAAGATAAAGTTCTCGCACAGGAAGTTGAGTGTAGGAATGAAGTTGGGAATAACCAAAAGGGAACAGTGAGAATTTTTAGAAAACTTTTATTAT
>Ga0190352_1000315_pt1 | contig 12045 bp, 12 predicted proteins | sample 4872131011_MG_FD_161682 | JGI IMG/M metagenome (GOLD analysis project Ga0190352, IMG submission 161682) | Hydrothermal vent microbial mat bacterial communities from Southern Trench, Guaymas Basin, Mexico - 4872-13-10-11_MG | ecosystem: Environmental > Aquatic > Marine > Hydrothermal vents >...
AAGGCTTTAGGGGTTAATATTGACGATCTCTATGTCGCACAGCCGGATACAGGGGAACAGGCTCTTGAGATTGCAGAAATGCTTGTCAGGAGCAATGCTATTGATCTTATAGTAGTGGATTCCGTAGCTGCTTTAGTACCGAGAGCAGAAATTGAAGGAGAGATGGGTGACTCTCAGATGGGACTGCAGGCAAGATTGATGTCAAAGGCTATGAGAAAACTTGTAGGCGTTCTTTCAAAATCAAAAACTTGCGCTATATTCATTAATCAGGTAAGGCAAAAAATTCAGACAGGTTTTTCATTTGGAAATCCCGAGACAACGCCCGGCGGTCTCGCACTTAAATTCCACTCCTCCATGAGGCTTGAGATAAGAAGAATTGCATCCATAAAATCAGGTGAAACAATGGTGGGAAATAGGGTAAGAGTGAAAGTCGTGAAGAACAAGCTTGCCCCTCCATTTAGGGAGGCAGAATTCGACATTATATATGGAAGGGGCATTTCTTACGAGGGAGAGTTGCTGGATCTGGGATTGCAACATGGACTTATCAAAAGAAGCGGTTCATGGTTTACATACGGAGATATACAGCTTGGACAGGGTAGAGAGAGGGCAAGGGCCTTCCTGGACGAAAACAAGGAAATACGCGAAAAACTGGAATTGGAACTGAAGAAGGCTCTCGGACTGACTGAAGAAGAAACCGCTTAGTTGACTGAACAAGAGCCAGCTTTTAAAATTAAAGCCACTATGAGAAGGAATATAATTGCCGGAAATTGGAAGATGCATAAAACCCATTTTGAGGCCGAAGAATTTGTGACTCAGCTTTTAAATGAAGTTAAAAAGATACATACCTCTTATGAAATAGTTGTAATACCACCCTTCACTGCCCTGGAATCAGTTTCCAAGATTCTGGATAGAAGTTATATTAAACTTGGTGCTCAGAATGTTTTCTATGAAGAGAAGGGTGCTTACACCGGTGAGATATCACCGATGATGCTAAAAGCCCTTAATGTAGATTATGTAGTGATAGGACATTCGGAGAGAAGAAAATATTTTGGAGAAACAGATGAAATTATCGCTAAAAAAGTGAGGGTAGTTCTAGACCATGGAATAACACCCATTCTCTGCATAGGAGAAACCCTTGAGGAGCGAACACAAGGAATTGAGGAGGAAGTGGTTAACAGGCAATTAGAAAAGGGGCTCTCGCTTATTAACGATAATGAAATCGGAAAAATTGTTATTGCTTATGAACCTGTCTGGGCTATTGGCACAGGAAGGACAGCAACCCCTGATATAGCACAGAAAATGCACTCTTTTATTAGAAGAAAAATAAAAGATATAAAAGGCACGGATAATTTGCCTATTCTTTACGGTGGGAGCGTCAAGCCGGATAATATTGTAGGACTATCATCCATGCCGGATATCGATGGGGCCCTGGTAGGTGGGGCATCATTAAAAGTAGATTCTTTTATGGGAATAATTAAAAACGCAGTACAGGGAGGATAGAAATGTATTCATTACTTCTTGGTGTATATTTAATCATAGTAATAATCATGATTATGGTAATACTTGTTCAGCAACCCAAAGAGGGTGGCCTTTCTCCCATGTTTGGTGGTGGGATGGAAAACATCCTGGGAGTGAGGGGAGCTCCTACCTTTTTCACTAAATTAACGGCTGCCCTGGGTACATTATATATAATCCTTTCACTGGTACTTTCTGCCATAAATTCACCGAGAAGAGTAAAAAGGGCACAGGTGCCCGTGGAGACCCAGAAACAGGTTGAACAAACTCAACCTCAAGAGCAGCAGACTATACCACAAATACCAGAAGAAGGAGGGAAATGATGGACTACGCAGTTATCGAATTCAAGGGATTTGAATACAGAATTAAGGAGAACGATGTAATAACCGTACAAAAGGTCGATAAAAAAGAAGGGGAAAATGTTGAGATAGACACAGTTCTGCTTGTCAGAAAGGGTGATAAAACTCTTGTTGGCACACCATATGTAGAAGGTGCTAAGGTAATCGCTAGGGTTCTGGGAGATCGTAAGACTCCTAAAATTATTGCGTTTAAGTTTAAAAGAAGAAAAAACTATAGAAGAAAGAAAGGGCACCGGCAAATCCTAACTGAACTGAAGATCGAAAAAATCATCTCTTAAGGGGTGATACTATAGGAGTATCATTTTACCTCCTCTTATTTTTGAATTCTGCCTATTATAATCTTCAGAAAAATCTGTATGAGATAGATTTACTTACAATCACACCCTCAAGGTTCAAGGAATCATCTCAGGAGCTTGCAGAACTAAAAAATAAATTGGGATACAGTACGCTCATAAAAGAAGTAGAAGTAATAGAAAATGAATTTGACGGAGTTGATCTTGCAGAAAAAATTAGGAGCTGCATAAAATTCTATCATAGCCACAGAGGTGTGAAATGGGTGATACTTTTAGGGGATGAAACATTTATTCCTCAGAGAATCGCCTATGTAAGGCTGGGATACGGTGAGAACGATTTCATTCCCACTGATTATTATTATGCTGACCTCGATGATGGTGATGGAAAACCTGAAATAGTTGTAAAACCCAACAATTCAGTACTTTATGTTTTCCGAAATGATGGAAGTTACCTCTTTGCTCCTGATACATTAGATACAGTTTACGCTAATTATTCCTCCCCTGCCATTACAGATATAAACGGTGATTCCATACCTGAAATTGTTGTCGCTGGTGGGGGACTATCTCCACATCTTTATGTGTTTGAACCAGATGGAGACACTCTTCCTCCCTTTCCTATCCCTTTACCCGGACAGGTGATGGGATCTATGGCCATTGGTGATGTAAGGATCGATTATCCTATTGAAGAAATTGTAATTCCCACACAGGATTCCATCTATCTTTATTCCTCTCAGGGGCAGATTATATGGTCTCGTCACGCCTCTAATACCAATATTTTCTTTAACCCCTCTCTCTCCGATATAAATGATGATGGAATACTGGAAGTTCTCGTGAACACTTCCAATGGTATTATCGTATTTGATGCTTTTGGTAATACTCTTCCAGGTTTTCCCATTCACTGCGGAGGCGATTTTTCCACCTGCGCAACCTTAGATATTGATGGAGACGGTACACAAGAAATAATTAAAGGCTCAATGGACGGAAACCTCTATGCTATAGATTATACAGGTCACGTTGTAGCGGGTTTTCCTGTAACTCTTTATTCATACGTGAGACCTTCAGTATTTATAACAGATCATGACCTGGATGGACTCGCAGAAATTGTGGCATCGGGTTTTGCCAATTCTTTATTTTCCTTTGATTTACCCTCGATCTTCAGCAATACGGCTTCAATGTGGCCGACTTTGAAACATGACAAGATGAGAACTTCCTGGATTAAAGTTTCAACTCAACTCGGTATGAAAGAAAGAGGTAAATTACCCAAAAACATAGGAGCTAAATCAGATATTATTCCTAAGGGGAGTATTCTGGATCTCAGTGGATTTGCGGATATAGACTACATAAAATTATATGATTTATCAGGTAGGTTGATTTATAATTTAAACATCTCAAAAGGCCAGTTTTTGGATCTTTCGAGGTCCTCTAGAGGTATTTATTTCTTGCACATTAGAAAGAACAAAAACACAAGAATTATAAAGGTTATCAAAATAAAATGAATAACCTAGAAAAATTGAAAAAAAGAAGAGCTGAAATTGAATTAAAACTTGCCTCTCCACTTGAAGAAAGGGAGCGGGTAGAACTTTTAAGAGAATACAAAAAAATCACACCTCTTGTGGAAAAAATGGAGCTAAAGCAAAAGAAGGAAAAAGAATTATCTGATATTATCCAGCTACTGGAAGAAGAAAAAGATGAAGAGATGCAGCAATTTCTCGAGGAAGAGAAACAGAAGTTGAAAAAAAACATTGAGGAACTGGACATAGAGATCAAGAAACTTCTTCTTCCTGAGGATCCTGATGATGTGAAGAATGCTATTGTGGAGATCAGAGCAGGAACCGGTGGAGATGAGGCTGCACTCTTCGCTGCAGATCTATTCAGAATGTATTCAAAATATGCTGAGAAGAAGGGTTATAAAATCTCAATAACCGACTCTCATCCCACACCTCTTGGGGGTTTTAAAGAAATAACCTTCATTGTGGAAGGACCTTACGCATACAGAAACCTTAAATACGAATCAGGGGTCCATAGAGTTCAGAGAATACCCCAAACTGAATCTGGTGGAAGAATTCACACCTCTTCTGCAAGTGTGGTAGTACTTCCCGAGGCAGAGGATGTAGATGTGGAAATAAATCCCAATGACCTTAAGATAGAAACCTATAGAGCCGGTGGACCAGGGGGGCAGCATGTAAACATGACAGATTCAGCAGTGAGAATTACCCATGTACCTACAGGAATTGTGGTTACCTGTCAGGATGAAAGGTCTCAGCATAAGAATAAAGCAAAGGCACTGAGAATTCTAAGAACACGGTTAAAGGACTCAGAACTGAGGAAAAGAGAAAGTGAATTAAGAAAAAAGAGAAAGAGTTTTATCGGTTCTGGAGATAGAAGTGAGAAAATCCGTACATACAATTTTCCCCAGGGCAGAGTCACGGATCACAGGATAAACCTTACTGTGTATAGACTGGATGATATACTTGATGGTGAGCTTGATCTTGTAGTAGAAGAACTTCTAAAAGCTGAAGAAGAAGTACGCCTTGAATCCCAGAAAAATATACAGTGATATTGTAGAAATGCTTTCTTCAGTCACTTCCCAGCCTGAGGCTGAGGCAAGATGGTTTATAGAAGAAATTTTCGGAATGTCAAAGGAAATTTTTTTTATCACTGAGGAAATTGACACCGTAAAATTAAAGAGACTCCACCTACTCGTCGAACGGAGGATAAAAGAACGGATACCAGTTCAATATATATTTCAAAAGGCTTATTTCATGGGTCTTGAACTCTTCGTTAATCCATGGGTATTAATTCCCAGGCCAGAAACAGAAATTTTAGTGAGCTACGTTATTAAAATTTACTCACATAGAAGAAAACCTTCGTTTTTTGTTGATGTAGGGACAGGAAGCGGTGCAATTGCAATCTCCATTTCTTATGTTATGAAAATACCAGGAATTGCCACAGACGCCAGCAGAAGGGCTCTTACTGTCGCTAAGACAAACATAGAAAAATATAAAGTCTCCGTGGAGCTCCTATGTGCAAACCTGTTGGATCCTTTTAAAGAGGCCAGTCTTGATCTTATAGTATCCAACCCTCCCTATATCGGTAGCAATGAATTCACAACTTTACATGAAGAAGTTCAAAAAGAACCTACTTCATCTCTAATTGGTGGCGAGGATGGTCACGAAATTACCCTTAAACTTATGGAACAGGCTTTTATTAGATTGAAAAAGGGGGGAAGCCTTATAATAGAAACACACAGAGGTATACTTAAAAAAGTAATAGCGGGGGCAAAGGATCTCGGTTTTAGGGTGGGAGCAGTGATAAAAGATTATAATGGTTATGAGAGAGTGATTCATCTGGAGAAATAAATGAATGATATAGCTAAAAAACTTTTTGAAGAGGCAGAAAAACTGATAAAGAATGGTCGGTACAGAGAGGCCATTCCCAAGCTTCTGAGATTAAAAAGACTTACTCAACGGGATGGAGAGCAGGAGGAGGTTCTTTATAATCTTGGGCTCTCCTATCTAATGCTAAACAGATTCACGAGGGCTGCGGATATTTTTAAAAGATTGTCAAGATCTAATCCAGACTCAGCTCTCTACTACTATATGCTGGGTCTTGCAAATCTGAAAAGAGCCGATTTAAAAGAAGCTTTATCGAATTTTAAAAAAGCCAAGCAATTATCCCCAACGGAGAAAGAATTTACTAAGAAATATGGATGGACTCTATGTCTCATGGGTAAAAGAAGAGGAGAGAAAATTCTGGAAAATCTCTTTCTGCAGGATGTGAGTGATACAGATGTAGCTGTAGACTATATATTGTGTCTGTTAAAAAATAAAAAAATTGAAAAGGCGAAATGGATTACGGAACTCAACTCACGATACAATCCTGCATCGCCCGAACTTGAGGAACTCCGTATGATCATTGAGAAACCGGAACGAATCAGTGAGATGTTCGTAAGTTTCAATGAACTCAAAACGCTTGCAATTCTTATGGAACAATCCAACTTCGATGAGACTCTTTTTGAAGAAGTTTCATCTATTTTCCTGGGTTTAAAGGGTAAGTTATATAAAAGGATTAAAAAACCCGAAGTTTGGGCAGCTTCACTTGAATTCCTAGTGAAATTTTTGAAGGGTAAAAATATGGATAGAGAGGAAAGGCTTATTGCGAAAAAGTATAAAGTGGAAATACGGGAGATTAAAAGAAAGGTAAGCCAGATGATGGAGGTTCTTTTAAATGGGTGAAGGCTGGATTTTAAAACATGGAAAAGTTCCCTATCTGGAATACAGAAATTCAGGGCCTTTTAGAATCTTCTTTTCCACCAAGTACGGTTTAGATTTTACCAGAGAACTGGGAGTAAATCCTATTGTTCACCTTAAACAGGTCCATTCCAACAGAATTATACATGTAATACATCCTGACTATGTGGAAGAGAAAAACGGTGACGGCCTGGTAACCAGTAATACCGGATTTTATCTTGCAGTGAAAGTGGCAGATTGTTATCCTCTGATTATACTGGATCATGATACACCCGCCTGTGGAATCTTTCATGTAGGATGGAGAGGGCTTAAGGATGGAATTGTAGAGAAGGCAGTGCGGTATTTTGAGAAACATTTTTATGCTGATCCAAAAAGATTAAAAGCTATTTTTGGGCCAGGCATAAAGGGCGAATACTATGAAGTAGGAGAGGAATTCAGAGAATACTTTACCGACTCTCTTATAGAAAAAAGCGGGAAGCTTTACTTAGATATTTATGGGAAAGCAAAAACAATACTTCTCCAAAAGGGGGTTACCAACATCACAGAGCCTCCCTATGATACCTACTCCAACGAAGATCTTTTCTTTTCCAAAAGAAGAGACGGAGAGGTAAAGGGTTTAATGTGGGCAATAGTGGGGATAAAGAAGAACGCCAAAACCCTCTCAATGTTGGAATCTGAAACTCCTCTGTAGATGAAATATTAATTAAAAAGTGCCTTCCGACTTGTCCAAACAAGGAAGAAGGGCAAAAATAAAATTTTCTCTTTCTCCCATTCTGGACGTATGATAATGAAGCCCCCGAAAAAGAAAAATCTTTTAGCTTGACTTTTTGCTTTTCCTTGCTATATATTATTATGTAATGTAAAGGGGACAAATTTTGAGAAGTACAGAAGGAATTAGTCCTATAAAGAAAAATTTCTCTGAAGCAACGCCCCTGGATGAGAATGCAAAATATTTAAAAAGGGAAAAATCTACTCTTTACCTTTCTGCCATAGCACATGAAGGTAAAATCCCCGATGTGGAAATTGAGTGTGGGGAAAGCGAGATTAGCAGCAATACAACAGAGATATACACTCATGTGAGCAAGGCAAACATAGCAAGGGCAAGGTATCCACTTGATACTATATTTATGGAAGAAAAGGTATGGGTGTGCCCGGAGGTATGTATATTTGCAATAGTGCGTATATACCCTTAAATTGGAAGGATACAAACAATGTTGTGTATATGAACGAGTTAGGCATAATCAGGGACAACGGACTATGAATTTGGAAAACATGGGTGAAGAAGAATTAAACGAAAAAATTAAGACACTACTACAGATTATCATAGATGATCTGAAAAATTTAAAAGATCCAAATAAGGCAGGCTGGAGGAAACTTTCTGATTTAAAAAAGTTAGGGATATCTGAAGAAGATTTAACTAAACTTCAAAATTTAGGCATTATAGAGAAAAAACTCCCCAACGAATTCCGAATAATATATAAAAATAATGAAATACGCCAAAAAATACCAATGTTTAGTATTCATTTTCAACAGATAGATTACTTTATAGAAAACTTAGAAATGCTTAGGCAAGATTCTAAAAGAATGCAAAAAGCAAAGGACATTGTTCGAAAAATTGTTTTAAATACAAAAGAAAATAAAAAGTTTTTATCATACGCAATTGCAATAGGAATTTGGAAGATGTTAAATGTATCAGATATGCCAGCGGTAGTTGACAATATACTTTCTGCAGGGTTCAGTCCAAGAGATTGGGGTATTGTGTCATTATGTTCAGCACCTTATCTTTCACTTGAACTTGTTGAAAAAGTAACAGAAGTAGATAAATTGGAAGTTGCATTTAACTACATGAAAACCATTGGGTTTATTAGTAAAGTCCCCAACTTGAGTAGCCTGGATATCAATGATATTTCGAGGGTCAAAGAGGTTTTAAGATGGCATGAAATTTGCAAAATATTAGATGAGGAGAACATAAAATTTCTCGGTCTTTCTTGGTTTGTTGTGTTTATTTTAGAGGAAAATGATGCACTCCCATCTTATATCGACTTCTCAGCTAAAGTTGTAAACATAGTAAAAAATGGGATCATGGAGATTCTAAGTGCAGAATATTCGGACTTAGCTAATAACTTAATTGATTCTATGAGAGTATTGGAAGAACAAAATATTTCTTGGGCAGCTGGTATAATATTCTTGCCAGAGGTGTTATAAATGACTGTAGAGAGACACCCACTTCCAAGATGGAGATACCCAAGAAATGAAGTGTTAAGAAACCAAGTCTTCGCATCAGGTAGACCACCTTTTGCACCTTTTCCAACAGTCACAAATTTGATTAATGCTAATTTATGTCCAGTAGCTTTGTATCATGATTTAATTCATGGAATTGAAAATGCTCTTGTTAGAGATGACTTAAGGACTGTAAAAAGAAGAGGGGAACTTTTCCATAATTTTGTAGCTTATCTTAAACTTTCCATAAAAAATGGTGATTTTGAGCTTAGGGGAGATATTCCCTCCCAACTTAGTTCAATTCAAAATATGTTCCTTAGCTTTTCCCAATCACAGGGGTTTCAAATTTATGAAAGTAATGACATATGGAGATTATACGTAAGACCTTGGGTTGAACGTAAATTAGATAATGGTGAACTTCAATCTATAACTTCGGACAGCCAAATCTTTTTTGAGATCTCGGTTGCAAATCCCCATGTTCCTTTCCCACTCGAAAATGGAGTTAGAAATTATCCTCTAAGAGGTAGAATAGATGAAATAGATCTAACTCAGAGGAGGATTATTGAAAGAACAATTAGAGGCGGTCAAGAAGATAGTTCTCTCACATTTTTAAAGGATTATCAAATCTGGTTACTTTGGAAAATCTTATGCAGTTTAAGAGCAGAGCACCTACCAAATGAGTGGGGAGGAATAAGATTTGAAGATTTTGAAATGGTTGTAGAAACACCTCATCAGGACTTTGTTATTTTTGACAATCAAGATTTTGTAAATGATACCCACTGGGCATATGCTTGGATTAATGATATAAGCATATCTGAAGTACCAGGTGTTTTTAGCGAAGTGTTTGAAAATGCTCAATGTGCTCCAGAAAATCCACATACCGAATGTGGGCATCCCTTCATCAATTGCTTTCCCAGGAGATATCCGTTCCCCCGTTGTCGTCCTGAAATTAGGCAAACTTTTCAACCATGGTATAGACTACTACTCTGGGAACAGATGTGGAAAGGTCATCTTTGGCACTACCAACTTTTAATGCTGGATAGGAAAGAATTATTAAATTTAGGAATTATTGTTGAAACTAATGTAGTGTCTGTGCAAGATAATCAAATAGAACTTGAAATAATGGGAGGAGAGGCAAACACATTAAGAGGTTATGAATACTGCACGGTAATACCGTATGGAACGGTATTTTGCGGACTTAAACTTGATGCAAGACTTGTAAGTACACGTAAGAACAACATAGTGCTTCAATTGAGTGGAATTTTGCCAACGATATCTCAAGAAGCTATCCTCCTGCTTTCACCTGACATTCCTGCCCCAGTCATGAAAGAACCGCCAATTTTCCTTGAAAAACAGATACAATCAGCTTTATTTAGACTAAAACATATAGGTGCTCAAAATGAGGAAAGAGCACAAAGAAGATCATTACTTCAGCTTTTAGAATCTATATTTGGTACAAGAGCTTTAAGGAGAGGGAGAAGATGAATAATGAGCTTCAACGAAGATTGCGGATGCTGAATCAGGAACAGAGGGAATCTATTGAGTCTATCTTAGAAGGATGGGATTCTCCGAGAGGAGAGTTTATATTGCCTATCGTAGAGGGACCACCCGGCACCGGAAAAACAACTGTAGGAGTTCTCGCTACAGCTCGATATAGAAAGGAAAATAGAAAACCACAGGTTGCCTATCTTTGCCACACTCACTATGCCGCTGACAGGGCTCTTGAAGCATTCATAGAATTGGGTTTTTCGCCTGAAGATGTTTTAAGAGTTGTAGACAGGGGACGTTACTTAATGTATAAAGACTCATCGTATTCAAACTACTATATCGCTTATAATGATGTAAGCGAATTAACTCCACAACAGCAACGCAGATTAAGAAGCACGCCAATTCTTATAGCAACGTTACATGGTTCTACAAGGGTCTTTAAGTTTCAAACGAGACCTTTAATTCTTATTGATGAATTCAGCCAAGTTCCACCAACTTTGTTCTTTTCCACATTGTCTAAGGTTAGACAATCCTCTTATAATCCTTCTGGATATACGCTTCTCGGAGACCCTAACCAGTTACCTGTGATTACTACTCAACAATTCTTAAGGCCGAACATTGGAATTTTCATTATGTCAAGAAGAGATTATGAACCGCACCAGCTTAACTTACAATATCGTATGCATCCAGACATTTGTCAAGCAGTAAACGCTTTAAGAGAAGCTCTTCGTACTTATCCTTTAGAGACGCATCAATCAGCTCGAAATAAAACATTAACATCCTTAGGATATTCTTGGATTAGAAGTTCTTGCCCAGAAGAATTTGTGGATATTTTGGATCCTAACAACCCACTTGTAATAATAAATACAGATAATTTAAAAGGATGGGAAGAAATAAGTCTTGGTGGTTCCAAGTACTTTCCAAACGAAGCAAGATTAGCAGCAAGGATCGCTGTAGCTTTTTCTTCTACATATTTTGATAGGAATGGTCAACCGCTTTTACCTACGATACTCTCTCCATACTCAGCGCAGATAGGGCTTATCAGAAGTTTACTTCCACAAAACTTACAAGGGAACTGTATCACGATATACCAAGCTCAGGGCAGAGAGTATCCTTGCGTAATAATTTCTTTCGCTCGTAAGAATCCAGATAGACGGATAGGATTTTTAGGAGAGGGTGGAGTTGGTGATGTTGGAATGCGTGCTCAAACTTATGTAGCTTGTTCAAGGGCTATGGCAAAACTTGTTGTGCTTTTTTCATTTTCAACATTCAGGGGTCATAGGGATTATGATTATCTACTCGAAAGATCTAAAAATGCACTAATTATCGAAGCAGAACCAAGTTGGGTTGGTGAACATGATTAAAAATTGCATAATATATAGATACTCTGAAAAATTTAGAAACAAATGGAAAATAGATGAAAATAAAATTGGACAAAGTAAATTAGAAAAATGTATCGAGAAGGCAAAAGGATTTTCTAAATCAAAAATAAGAGCCCTAACAGAAATTGCACAAAATGAAAAAATATCATTTGAAGGAGAAAGAGACGAATATTACATATTTGGAGTTTCATGCGAATTCCGTGTGCCGAAACTTTTAGCAGCGGGAGTATCCCCCTTTGTTCCAGCCAATTACAAAATTTGGCTTAGAAAAAAAAGTTCAGCAATTGTTACTTTTGATGCAGGAAGGAAGTTATCTAGTGTAGGATTAGCACTTTTAGCCTATGCAACTACAGGAGATATCACTTCAATTGAACATTTAAACTTAGATAAGGACGATTTTATTAGATTAAAGGATTGGTTGCTAGCAAGTGAACCACAAGGTCAAATCAAGCGAATTACATTCCAAAAAATTGAATATGGAGACACGAAATTTAAACAAATAGTTCTTAGCGCAAATCAATTAGAGAATTCTGATTTG
>Ga0190352_1000316_pt1 | contig 11997 bp, 8 predicted proteins | sample 4872131011_MG_FD_161682 | JGI IMG/M metagenome (GOLD analysis project Ga0190352, IMG submission 161682) | Hydrothermal vent microbial mat bacterial communities from Southern Trench, Guaymas Basin, Mexico - 4872-13-10-11_MG | ecosystem: Environmental > Aquatic > Marine > Hydrothermal vents >...
ATTTAAGGATAGAAATTGATATATTATGGTGAGTTTCTGTTGTTAAATCAATAATTTAAGTCGGTCTGACCCTATTTAAGTATTTAAGTATTTATTTAAGCTTATTTAAGCTATTTAAAAAAATATCAAAATAAGGCATTCTTCACAAATGCAAAAATAGAGGTGAGAAATAATTCTCCAGAAAGGCAAGGTTTAATTTTCCAGAATTTGATAAATATAGATTTTAGCCCCGCGATTTTTATCTATAAGATAGAGTTTATTTTTTTTAAGGCGGATACCATCGACAAAGTGATTAAGTTGAATTTTGCCTAACAGAATGCCTTCATGAGAATAGATTTCCAGTTGGTACATATCTGTCGTTTGAAGATCCGTATTGCCCTTCAGGGAAAAAGACAGGGTTTTTTCTCCACTCTCACTAATCATGGCTCTAACTGCAGTATCTACACGTTCTTTTTGTCTTATTTGTCTTTTAAGGCCTACGACCCATATTCTTCCCTTCCCATCAACTGCAATGCCGTTAGAGCAGCGGTTCATTTGCGGCATTTGAATTAGGCGGTTCCCTCCCTTGGCTTCCATTTTTCCTTTGTTCTTTGGAGGATCGGTGCTATAAGGTAATTTTCGATCAGCTCTCCACAGGAGTTTCCCTTCGGGTGAGTATTGTTCGATGCGATTCTGATGGTGGAAAGCAAGGTAGACATTACCCTCGAGGTCGACATCGAAATTGAAGCTGTTGCCTACCTTATTTAGAAGAATATTTTTATAATCAAAGGCATCTCCAAATCTTTTTAAAACATCGCCTTCAAGGTTAATTATTTTGATTAGCTTGGGGAGTTTATTCTCTTCTTCCCAACTACCGGGCATAAAACTGATGGTGCTGCCGCCGCTGGACATGGCGAGAACGCCCTTTTTTAAGAGTCTAATAGGACCCATAGGCTCTTTGATAAGTCGTATAGTTTTAAATTCTTTACCATCGGGCTTTAGAATTTGAATCCTTTGATTATTAGGATCGGAGATATATAAGAATCCGTCAGGATCAACATCGACAGATGTTGGGAAATAAAATTCGCCAGGCCCTTGGCCTTTATGGCCAATGGAAGCCATAAACTGGCCCTGGGCATTGAATTTTTGGAGGCGGTGATTGCCAGTATCGAGGATATAAATATTACTTTCATTATCGATGGCCACGTCAGAAGGAAGATAAAAGGCCAGGTTTTCTTCCTCGGCCTCAATATCTCCAATAGTTTGAACAAGCTTCACTGAGACTTGGCTCTTTTTCTCCCACTGACCCTTTTGACCGTTGTGAATTATTTGTACTCCGTTGATTTCTTCTACTTTCTGAGCCAGTAGGCTCGGATTAAGAAAAAGCAGGAAGAAGGCTGCTGCCAATAGCAAGCTTGAAATTTTTCTCATTTTAGTACCTCCTTTGTTATATTGAACTTAATTCCAAGGAAAAGAGTTGCCTTGGGTGTTGCCCCTGAGATCATTAAGTTGAAATTATAAGGAAATTATATTATTTGTGCAAAGCTGCTTTCCATTTGTTTCAACCATTTTACCGTTTGACATGATTGACCTTACTGTGATTTATTAGATTGAGAATATTTTTTTAGGATATAGAACATGAGCCAAAAATTACAAAAGTTATTAATCTTAATGTTTTTAATTGGTGTCCTTTGTTTAAATCCTTGTCTTTCCCAAGATGAAATTCCTGATCTAAGTCGAGTTAAAATCATAACCACTCATGTGGCCGGTCCAATCTATATGCTGGAAGCAACAGGCGATGTAGCTGGAAATATAGCCGTTTCAGTCGGTCCAGATGGCATTTTAATGGTTGATACTCAATTTGCCCCTTTGGGGGAATTAATAATAGCCGAGTTAAGAAAAATTTGCCAAGGAGAGGTCAAGTATGTGATTAATACTCACTATCATGAGGATCATACTCATGGTAATCTTTTTTTTGGTAAATCTGCTTTGATTATTGCCCATGAAAATGCCAGGAAGCGTCTTTTGAATTTGCCTAGGTATGCCCAGCCAACCATAACCTTTGCCCAACAACTATCGCTTTATTTCAACGGCGAAGAGGTAAAAATCATCCATAATCCACCCGGCCATACGGACAATGATGTAGTTGTCTTCTTTACCAAGTCCAATGTTGTCCATTTGGGTGACCTCTGGAATTCTGGCAACTGGAGTTTTCCTACAGTGGACCTTGAAGGTGGGGGTAGTGTGTTGGGTATGCTCCAAAATATTGAAAATCTTATCCGCATCATACCTCACGAGGCCAAAATTATTCCTGGTCACTATGAACTTTCTGATGTTGAAGGTTTAAAAGCTACAAGAGATATGCTGGTGGAGACTATTGGCTTGGTCAAGAGAAAAAAATCTGCTGGTCTGAGCCTTGAGCAAATAAAGAAAGAAGGCCTACCTTCTAAATATAAGGACTGGGGCAGAGGCTACACCAAGGCGGAAACATGGATTGAAAACATATATTACGGGCTGGAAAAGCTAAAATCATTAGATAAAAATTAAAGGAGGAGTCATCTCCATGAAAATAAAAACAGTTGCTCTTATTGGGATTTTAATAGGAATTTTTGCTTTGTTGCTAACCTGCAGTCAGCCAAGAACTGAAGATGGCCAACAGTCCTCTATTGCTGGAGAAAAGCCGGAGAGAGTAATTGAGGTTCAGCCAAAAGCCAGGAGAGTTTATAAGAACAAGAAGGAATATTGGGAGGCGGAGTTTGATGAAGGGCATATCATGGTTTTGATACCAGCCGGCGAATTTACTATGGGTTCGAATGAAGGCTTGGCCGATGAGAGGCCTGTCCATAAAGTTTATCTTGACGATTATTGGTTGGCTAAGTATCCAGTCACCGTGGCCCAGTTTCGAAGATTTGTTAATGAAACTGGCTATGTAACCGATGCCGAAAAAGGTCTGGGTTCTTGGCAGTTCTGGAAGGGGGAGTGGGTGGTCAGATTAGATGGTAACTGGAAAAATCCATATTTTAAGCAGGGGGACAATCACCCTGTAGTAAGTGTTAGCTGGAATGATGCAGTGGCTTATTGCCAGTGGCTGTCGGAAAAGACAGGCCTTGATTTCAAATTGCCCACCGAAGCTCAATGGGAAAAGGCCGCTCGTGGCCTAGACCAACGCCGATACCCTTGGGGAAATGAAAGACCAGATGGGACTAAGGCTAATTACGCTGATATCAGTTTTTGGAAGAAATACGGAGATGTCAGGCAGCCAGATAAAAGCATTGATGATGGTTACACGGAAACTTCACCTGTGGGAAGCTACCCAGCTGTGGCTTCTCCTTACGGTCTGCTGGATATGGCTGGTAATGTCTGGGAGTGGTGTTATGATGTCTATGATCCCTACTATTATGCCGTTTGTCCTTATAAAAATCCTTTAGGCCCACCAGACAGGGAGAGACCGGATCAGCCACGGGTTAATCGTGGGGGTGGCAGTTGGACTGACAGATCAGGTTTTATCACTCCTGAAGGAGGCCATAATTTGCGCTCAGCGGCTCGTACTGGCGACGAACAAAACAGCAGTGATGATCACATGGGCTTTCGGATCTGTTTGGATTATACAAAGCGGTGATCATAGGTGATCATAATTAATAATATCATAGTAGAAATATATACCTGTAATGAAAAAGCAAGGTGAATTTAATTAGTTCCGTCGATGTTAGACTTCTAATAAGGAAAGTTATAAACCCAAAAAAAATTTTTCTTGAGATCTTCCTTGAGGAGAGTAAAATAGCTTTTATCTAGAGTGAACTGTCTACATTATTTAATATCTTGTATAGTGTTAATTTTAGCCCCAATGGGGAATCTTAATCTCAAATAAGGAGGGAGAGAGTGAATTCTCATTCAAATTCCATCAAGAGAGTCGCAGTCTTTTTAGGTTTAATGGGGATGCTGTTTTTCTGCCTTAATTGGAGTCAATTTTCTTATGCTCAAGAGATAACCCCTGACCTTTATAAAGTGCTTCGCTATCGCCATATCGGTCCTCCCGGCAACAGGACAGCGGCCGTTTGCGGGGAGCCTGGTAATCCCCTGGTCTATTATGTTGGTGCTTCTTCTGGAGGAATCTGGAAGTCAACTGATGGGGGCACTACCTGGTTTCCTATTTTTGATAAGCAGCCGGCTCAATCAATCGGAGCCCTGGCTGTTGCTCCTTCGGATCCTAATATCATCTGGGCTGGAACTGGCGAGGCCTTTGTCCGCAGCAATATCTCCATCGGCAATGGTGTTTATAAATCCACTGATGGAGGTAAGACCTGGCAGCATATGGGCTTAGACAAGACAGGCCGCATCGGTCGGGTGGTCATTGATCCCCGGGATCCTAATATTGTCTTTGTAGCGGCCATGGGGCACTGCTATGGTCCCCAGAAAGAGAGAGGCGTTTTCAGAACTAAAGATGGAGGAAAAACATGGAAACAGGTGTTGTTTGTTGACGAGAATACAGGATGTTTTGAGATCGCTATGGACCCTAATAACCCAAGAATTCTGTTTGCCGGCATGTGGGCGCTGGTTATTCATACCTGGGGCAGATTCAGCGGTGGGCCTAACGGCGGTATCTGGAAATCAACCGATGGAGGTGATACCTGGAAACATCTGACAGGACACGGCCTTCCAGATCCACCGCTGGGCAAGATAGGTCTGGCCATTGCTCCCAGCAACTCTCAGGTGGTTTACGCCCTAATTGAAACCGGCCATCCCAATCGAGGTGTCCTCTGGCGTTCAGATGACGGCGGCGAAAACTGGAAACTGGTCAGCTATAACCGCCTTTTAAACGAAAGACCCCATTATGCTTCACGAATAATGGTTAATCCAGCTGATGAAAATGAGGTCTACTTTGCGGCTAACAGTCAGAGTCGAACTCTGGACGGTGGCTATACTACTGAAACTGTACCCTGGAGCGGTGATTGTCATGATATGTGGGCTGATCCCAAAAATCCGGACAGGATGATGATCTCCAATGATGGAGGGGTAATTATAACTCTTAACCGGGGTAAAACTTGGCAGAGGGTAACCCTGCCCATAGCTCAGATGTATCACGTCTATGTCGATAATCAGGTGCCTTATTATGTTTATGGCGGCCGTCAGGATGGGCCGGCTTATAGAGGACCAAGTACAGGCTCACCTGAAGGTTTTGGCCGCACCCGCAACCTCTGGGAGACAACCGCTGGAGGAGAATGTGGCTATATCGTTCCCGATCCAGTTGATTCTAATATTGTCTGGGGAGGAAGCTATAATGCTCAACTGGAAAGAGCGAACTATAAAACAGGACACATCCGAACCGCCCATGTCTGGCCAGAATCCATCTATGGCTCTCATGCTGCCGCAGTCAAATACCGTTTTAACTGGACTTTCCCTATCCATATTTCCCCTCATGATCATAATAAGGTCTATGTTGGCAGCCAATATATCCACATGACCACTGATGGCGGACGCAGCTGGACTATTATCAGCCCGGACCTGACCACCAATGATAAAAGCAAGCTGGGGCCTTCAGGCGGTTTAACCCGGGATAACCTGGCTGTTGAGTATGGCTGTGTGGTCTTTGCCATTGCTGAGTCACCCCTGGAAGAAGGCTGTATCTGGGCCGGGACAAATGATGGTTTAGTTCAAATCACCAGAGATGGAGGTAAAACATGGACCAATGTTACCAAAAATATTCCTAATCTGCCTCCCTGGGGAACAGTCAGCAATATCGAGCCTTCCCGTTATGAGGCTGGAACAGCTTATATTACTGTTGATTTTCATCAGATGAATAATCGAGACCCTTATGTCTACAAGACTACTGATTATGGTCAAACCTGGAAATCTCTCAGCGCTGATATTCCTAAGAGTGTTTTCAGTTACTGCCATTGGATTCATGAGGACCCGGTAAGAAAAGGGCTTCTTTATCTGGGGACAGAAAATGCTATTTATGTCTCCTTCAATGATGGTCAAAACTGGCTGCCTCTTCAGAACAATCTGCCTCATGCCCCTGTGTCTCACATGGTTGTCCAGGAAGAGTTTGATGATCTAGTGGTAGCCACTTACGGGCGGGGTTTCTGGATTATGAATGATATCAGTCCGCTGCAGCAGCTTACTCCAGAGGTGTTGAAGTCTGATGTTTACCTCTTTAAACCGCATCATTCCTACCGCCTCCATAGTATTGTTGGTGGTCCCACAGTTTTCCCCCGTGCTTATATCAATTATTATTTAAAAAAAGAAGCAAAGGGTCCGGTGACAATAACTATCCTTGATGGTCAAGGACAAGTAGTCAACACCCTTAAGGGGACAAACCATCACGGAATCAATCGGGTGAGCTGGAATTTAAGATACCCAGGAGCAAGACCGACAAAACTGAGGACCAAGCCACCTGGCAATCCTCATGTGGTCGAGGAGAAAAGATTTGTCAAGACCTGGATTCGAGAAGGCTGGTACCCTCTCCTAAGTTGGGGTAGCTTTGGTGGCTTCAGAGGTTTTTTGGTTGCTCCAGGCACTTATACAGTTAAACTCAGGGTTGATGGTCAAGAATTCAGCCAATCGTTGCTTATTAAGAAAGATCCTCATTCTGAAGGATCAGTTGAAGATATAAAAAAACAGATTCGATTACAGATGGCCATTCGCCAGGACTTGAACACAGTCTCGGATATGATCATCCAGATTGAATGGATGAGAAGGCAGTGTTATGACCTCAAAGATGTACTGAAGGCAGGTCAGAGAGAAAAGGATGTCCTGGAGGCCATCGATGATTTCGATAAAAAGCTCTGCTCTATCGAGAATGAACTCTTTCAGCCTATTATTGCCGAAGGAGATACCAAATCTTTCCGCTATCCCCAAAAGCTCTATTTCAAACTGTCTGTGCTGGCTGAAGATGTAGCCAAAGATGTCGATTTGGCCCCTAACAAGCAACAGGGTGAGGTCTACGCTGTCCTCAACAAACGGTTGGCTGTTCAGAAGGAACGTTATCAGAAATTATTGGCCGAAGATCTGCCCGCTTTCAACAGTTTTCTTCAAGAAAAGAGGCTAGCCGGGAATGTTGTTCCCGAAATTAAATGAAAGAGCTCCTCTGGCAGAGGAAGGCTACTATGTTCAAAAGGATGAGGTTGTTGGCTACGTTACTGATTTTTTTGGCCATAAGCTTGAGGAGGTCAGAGCTCCTTATGATGGGATAATCCTTTATATTATCTCCACTCCTCCTATCAACGAGGGAGAGCCATTGGTCTCTGTTGGTGGCTTTGAGTAATGGCCGCTAAAAACAATAATTCAAGGCTGTAGGCTCCTTGAGAGGCTTTAAGATCGCTGGCGGCTTCCTTATCCAGCACTAACTCTACTTTTTTTGCCAGTGTTTAGTTGCCGGTGCCGCTCCTGTTCTGATACCAGCAGTAAAATTGCAATATTAGTCGAAGGTTGCATTTGCCAGCAATATTAGAGAAGATTATAGGAGGTTATTTTAAAGGAGAGCCAAATGGAGGTAATCATTGCGTCAGATCATGCAGGCTTTCGTTTAAAGGAGAGAATAAAAAAATATTTGGCTAGAAAAGAGATAGAATATAAAGACTTTGGTACTCATTCTTTAAAATCAGTTGATTACCTTGATTATTCCTTGAAAGTAGCTTAAGAAGTGACCAAGGATAAAGACAAGCGAGGGATTCTAATCTGCGGCACCGCTTTAGCCCAAGAAAAAATAAAAGAGTATTTATTAAAAATTTAAATCTGAAAATGAAAGAAAGAGCAAGATGAATTCCTTTAAGACATTAAAAAGATATGATCAATCTATTTGGTTGGATTATGGGCGTCGCAGCTTAATTACTGAAGGTGAGCTTGAGCGCTTAATTAAAGAAGAAGGAGTTAGGGGTTTAATTGGCAATTTAAGTGTTTTTCAAAAAGTAATCGCCGGCAGTAGTGACTATGACGACAGTTTAAAGGAAGCTATTGGCCTTGAGCCTCAAATAGAAACTCAAAGGCTTTATGAAGAATTGATAGTTCCAGATATGCAGATGGCCGCTGATATTCTGCGAGGAGTTTATGAAGAGAGTAAAGGAAGGGAAGGATTTGTTTCTTTAGAAATAAATCCTAATCTAGCTCCACTTACTGAAGGCATTCTTGAGGAAGCGCGCTATCTATGGCGCAGAGTTGACCGACCTAACTTTATGGTTAAAGTTCCAGCTACACCTCAAGGAATCCCGATTATTGAGAATCTGGTGGCAGAGGGTATTAATGTCAACGCCACTTTAATTCTTTCTTTATCTAATTATCAAGCGGTGGCTCAAGCCTACCTAAAGGGATTGGAACGTTGTCAGCACCCTCAAAGAGTTTTTTCAGTGGCTTCTTTTTTTGTCCGACGGGTAGATAAAGCTGTGGACAAGATTTTAAGAGAGACAGGAGAACCCGTATCTGGCCACCTTCAGGGCAAGATAGCAGTGGCCGAAGCTAAGATGATTTACCAGCACTTCAAGAAAGTTTTTAAGGGACAGCAATGGCAGCTATTGAAGAAGAAAGGAGCCCGGGTACAGCCACTCTTATGGGCTGAGGCCGGCCCTAAAAATCCCTGCTATTTTGAAGTTCTGTATGCAGAGGAACTGATGGGGCCGGGGACAATTGTCAGCCTTACTCCAGCCAGTCTTAATGCTTTTAGCCGTTCCAGCTCCCGTCGGCCAACTATTGAAGAAGGATTAAAAGAGGCCGAATCTCTTCTCAGTCAGCTGGCATCTTTAGGTATTAATTTAGATTCTGTGGCTGAGAAACTTCAGTCTGAAAGTTTAGTTTTATTGGCTGAGTCTTTTAATTCTTTGCTGGCCACTCTGAAGGAAAAGGGAGAGAAAATAGTTGGAGGTCAGAGAGATAAGCAGATTTTCTTCCTTGATAAATACCATAATGAGGTTGATAAAAGATTAAGAAGCTGGCAACAGGGGCACTATTTACGCCGGTTGTGGTCTCGAGATCCTAGCCTCTGGTTCTCTGAGCCTCGGCCTGAAATTACCGATCGTTTAGGCTGGTTAGAACTACCTGAGTGTATGTTTGATAAATTAGAAGAAATCAGTTCTTTTGCCTCTCGAATTAAAGATGAAGGTATATCTCAGGTTGTTCTTTTGGGTATGGGCGGGTCAAGCCTGGCTCCGGATGTCTGGCAGCGAACTTTCGGCCAGGCTCCTGGCTATCCTGAACTTATTGTCCTCGATAGCACTCATCCTCAAGCAGTGGCTGCTGTTGAGGAGAAGTTAGATTTAAATCATACTCTTTTTCTTGTATCCAGTAAATCAGGGACCACTTTAGAAACTCTATCTCTGTTTAAATATTTTTGGGACAAGATGAACAAGAGAGTAACTTCTAAGGCCGGCCATCACTTTGTGTCTATTACAGATCCCGGGTCTCCATTAATGAAAGTGGCCGAAGAGAGGAATTTTCGTCGTGTTTTTCAGGCCAAACCTGATGTTGGAGGCCGCTATTCTGCTTTTACTGATTTTGGACTTGTCCCGGCAGCCTTAATCGGCCTTGACATCTATCGGCTGCTTGACAGAGCCAGGGTAGCCGCAGAGAATTGTTCTTTTTGTGTGGCTGCGGATAAAGCTCCAGGCTTAATCTTAGGAGCTGCTCTAGGACAACTGTCACCAATCCGAGATAAGATTACTGTTTTAGCCTCGCCTTCATTAGAAAGCTTTCCTGATTGGCTTGAGCAGCTCATAGCCGAAAGCACTGGCAAAGAAGGAAAGGGTTTAGTCCCAGTGGTCAATGAGCCTTTAGCCTCGCTAGAGGACTACGGGCAAGAGCGTTTTTTTGTTTTTCTCCTCCTGGAAGGAGAGCATAATCAACAATTTGAGCGTTTTTTAACAGCTCTTAGAAAAACTGGCCACCCCGTAGTTAAACATACTCTTAACGAAAAATTTGATATTGGCCGGGAAATCTTCTGGTGGGAAGTGGCCGTGGCTTCAGTTGGTTCCGTCCTGGGCATTCATCCCTTTAATCAACCAGATGTCCAGCTGGCCAAAGATTTTGCCCGAAAGGCGATGAAAAAAGCGGTCGAAAAAAGCAGACTAAGACAGGTTGAAGAGGAAACCTTAGCTATTGATAGGATAGAAAAGACGGCCGAGGCTCTAAAAAGATGGTTAAGCCAAGCCCGGAGCAAGGATTATATTGTTCTCCAAGCTTACCTTCCACCTAAGAGGAGGATAACTAAATATCTTCAGAATATTAGGCTTAAACTTCTGAAGCGGACACATTTGGCCACTACTATGGGCTATGGCCCTCGTTTTCTCCACTCTACAGGCCAGCTTCACAAGGGCGGAGCCAATACTGGCTTATTTTTACAAATTATTGATGAACCTGCCTTTGATCTAGCTGTGCCTGAAACTGATTATAGCTTTGGCCGTTTGATAAAAGCCCAGGCTTGGGGCGACTATTTGGCTTTAAAGCAGAAAAAACGCCGTGTTTTAAGGCTAAACTTAAAAAATGATATTAATAAAGGATTGGCCATTTTAGAAGATTTGATTGACCATCTTGACTAAAAGAAGGAACTGCCCATATTTTAGAGAACAAGAAACTCTTCTTTCTTAATCTGGTTTTCGGGAAGGCCTAAATCTTTAAGAAGCTCTTGCAGGGTAGCCACCATCCCTGAAGGATTGCAGATGAAAATATTCAGCTTTAAACCACCGAAATATCTCAGTCGGCTTTCTTCCCTGTGTTTTCTTTTGAATTTCAAAATTATCAACAATGACAACTTTTTTGGCTATAATTATAAGTAAGTTGTTTATACTTATGACCGAAACTCAATCTATAAGGAGAAATAGATGAAAAAGATAGGAGTAATTTTAGTGATCTTGGCTATAACTTGTCTTATGGCCTTGGCAGATGAACAACAAATTATTAATAAAGCCAATCAATATATGAAGGCTAAGAATTATCAAGCTGCCTACCAGACCATAGAAGATGGAATAAAGGAAATTGGCGAAACACACCGCCTCCTGGGCTGGAAATACAACTTTCTTTTTAAAAGCAAACAGTATGACCAGGCTCTTCAAACAGCTCTTCGCAAAGAGGAAATTGCTGAGAAAAAATCTCCTTGGGACTGCGTTGATATTTTTGTCTGTTATCTCAAAAAGGAAGATTATCAAAAGGCCCTGGATTGGCTAGATAAAGGGGCTAATAGGGGTTTCATCCGTTACAACAGCCCAGCCTTGAGGGGCTTTCAAGCGGTTGCTGATAGCGCGAGATACCAGAACATAATCAAAAAAATAAAAGATAGAATCGGTCTCGACCAACCAGCCAAAGATTTTACAGTTGAATTGCTGTCAGGAAAAAAATTTACTTTATCTCATCAAAAAGGGAAGGTAGTTCTCATTGATTTTTGGGCTTCCTGGTGGGCTCCTTGTCGGGCCGAAGTGCCCAATCTTAAGAAGTACTATGCCGAATTTAAAGACAAGGGCTTGGAAATTATAGGCATCAGCCTTGATTTTAAAAAAGAGAAACTTGAAGAGTACCTCAGTCAAGAAGATCTGAAGTGGAAAGTATCTTTTTCTGGCCAAGGATGGAAGGATGAAACGGCCAGGCTCTACAGTGTCCATTCTATCCCTGCAACGTGGCTGGTGGACAAGAAAGGCATTCTCCGTGAGTTTGGATTGAGAGGGGAAAGATTAAGGCAGGCCATTGCTAATCTTTTGGCTGAAGAAAATTAATGTTGTCACTTTGCAACCAATTATCTTTTAAATCTGGGAAATAACTATATCGAAGGATTCCCCCTGATTAAATGGACCAAATTAAAGCAATACAATAATGATTATGTAATGGCCACTTTTATTTTGTATAATGAATGAGGTGATGGTCTTGAGATGAAAAAAGCCACGATTTTTTTGTTGCTAATAATTTTCTTTGTCCCTGGGACTGAGAGTTGGCTTTGGGCAGGGGAGGAGGAAAAAAATAACTTCAGCCTGCAAGAGATGGAAGGAATGGAAAAAGCAGCTCTTTCTCAAGAAGCCCAGAGATTACTCAAAGAGAATGGCTTTG
>Ga0190352_1000319_pt1 | contig 11980 bp, 11 predicted proteins | sample 4872131011_MG_FD_161682 | JGI IMG/M metagenome (GOLD analysis project Ga0190352, IMG submission 161682) | Hydrothermal vent microbial mat bacterial communities from Southern Trench, Guaymas Basin, Mexico - 4872-13-10-11_MG | ecosystem: Environmental > Aquatic > Marine > Hydrothermal vents >...
GGACGCAAGACTATCGCCCCTGGTTTATTTCAATACGACACAAAATGGTCCAGAGAAGAATGGGATATTTTTTGGGCAACTGATGATTTAGAAATTCGCCATAATTTGTTAGACAGATACGAAAAGCCCCTTTATATTTTTATCGGAGACTGGCAGGAGGAATTAAGATTTAAATTTGATCGAGATCCGGCTCTTGTAAAATATAGTAAGAGAGTGTATAAATATAGATAGGAGAAAAATTTTCAATTTTCAATTTTCAATTTTCAATGAATTTTCAATTTTCAATTTTCAATTCAGAAGAGATAAAAAAGATAGGAAAATATATTATTTTTTCCGGGTTAGGTTTAACCATTGTTTCTCTAATTGTTTCCATCTGGCTGCCGTTGGCTCAATCGTTTAGAATTGTTTTTGGTTCAGTTTATGTTTTGTTTCTGCCCGGTTTGGCTTTGTCTTTTGTTTTTTTTAACAAAAAAGAAATTGATTTTATTGAGAGAATAGCTCTTTCTTTTGCTTTATCTATTGCCGTAGTTCCTCTTTTGGTTTTTTATTTGAATTTGCTTGGAATGAAAATTAATTTAGTAAATTCAACTTTAGTTATTGCTTTTATTATTATAGGGAGTTTGGCGGCAATCGCTTTTGAAAGAAAAAAAATTAAAAGAAAGTCAAAATTCGGTCCTGTGGATAACTAGTCTGGACAGATTTAGATTTATAGTGTATAATATAAACAAGCTGTGGATAACTTTTATTTAATCTTTTCTAAATTATTTTTTGGATAAGCAATAGTTTTATTTTTATATATACATTTATCAATTTATTAAATTAAGGAGGAAAACAAATTATGAAAAAAGAAACATCTTTGATTAGCAAACTGCAAAAGAAATTTGAAAATTCGCGCCTAAAGAAAAAATGGCAATCAATAGGCGGTGCTTTTTTAATTGTTGCCTTATTTATTTGCGCTTCAATTTTATTCAATAATGCCGACCTATCCCTAAAAGATGTCGTCTTTGGTTATGGCGGCGGTTATATTCCGCCTTCTGTTTCAGCAAGTCTGTCCACTGTGGAAGCCTCGCCAACTTCTGTGACTGCAGATGGAACATCTACCTCAACAATTACTGTCACTGTTAAAAATACCAGCGGCGGTGTGATGTCTGGAAAAACAGTTAGCGTCTCCTCTGATTTAGGCACTGTTACTCCTTCCAGCGCAACAACTGATTCAGATGGTCAGGCGACATTTACAATTACATCTTCTGCCACTGGAGATGCGACTATTTCTGCCACGGTTGACGGAACAACTATTACTGATACTGCCACGGTTAGCTTTACAGCCGTTGAAGAAGAGGAGACTCCGCCCGAAGAGGAGACTCCGTCCGAAGAAGAAACAACGTCATCTCAAATATCTGAAGGAGATCTTATCAGGGCAATCGGCGACTACAAAGTCTATATTGTCAAAGGAATTTACAAGAGATGGATTCAGACCGCTGATATTTTCGGTTGCTATGGACACTTGAATTTTGATGCGGTTCAGAATGTTTCAACTTCAACCAGAGATTCTTATACTGATGCTTGGCTTATTCGGGCCGACGGAGATACTAAAGTTTATGAAGTTAATGGAGATATGACCAAACACTGGCTTAATATGACTGTTGAAGAATTCGCTGCCACCGGCAGAAGCTGGGATATGGTTTACATTGTTAATTCTTGTGAATTGTCTCTCTACACTACCGGACCTGATGTATGCTACAGGCCGTAGTTAGTTAGAGTTATAATATACCCCCTAAGGGGCAGGCCCCACTAGGGGCAGGCCCCACTAGGGGCAAGAAGGCGACCTTACAAGGGTCGTCTTCTTTTCATTTCTTTGAATTTCTGGTAGAATAAAGACAATGGAGAGATGCCGGAGTGGACGAACGGGGCGGTCTTGAAAACCGCTGTGGCTGCAAAGTCACCGGGGGTTCAAATCCCTCTCTCTCCGCCAATTTCTCAAAATTAGAATTATGATCAAATTCAAAGTTGATAAATCAAAATGCGCCGGCTGTGGAGCTTGTGTTAAGATTTGTCCGTATGGAGCCGTTAAAATTGGCAAAGACGGAAAAGCGGTTATAAACGAAGAAAAATGCCAAAAATGCGGCAAATGCAAAGAAGCTTGTCCTTTTGGCGCCATAGAAGAGATAAAAGCCGGTTAAATTTTAAATTTCAAAAAATGCCAAAACAAAAAACGCTTCTTCAATGGTCAGCTTTAAAATCCGGTCAGGAAAATTTTCAAAGCAAGTGGCTTTTGATTCTTAGTGGCGTAGCATCCATAGCGATGATCGCCAGAGGAATATTAACAAAAGATGCAATCGTCGCAATCACTTTCGGGGTACTTGCTTTAGTATGTTTTATGTTTGTTTTTGAAAAGCCAAGGAAGGTTAAAGCGGCTATTACCGAAGAAGGGATAATAATTGATGATAAGTTTTACTGTTTTGATGAGTTGGAATCTTTTTGGATTGTTAAAGAAGGAGAGGTTATGACTCTTCGGCTTAAAACGACAAAGATTATTCTGCCGTTTATTTTTGTTCCCTTGGAGAATCAAAATCCTGAAAAAGTGAGAGAAATTCTTTTGAATTATTTACCGGAAAAGAAAGAGGAAGAATCATTTGTTGATATATAAAGTTTGGATTATAAATGTCATTACGAGAAGTGATCCTGAGTTCATTGAGGTGAATTGGCGAGGCAGTCCCGAGCCATTAAATACAGATTCTTTGTAAATCTACGGAATCGATTCGTCGTCTTTCGGGCCCATCGCAACGACATCTCTTTTGCCCTTATAGCTCAACGGATAGAGCACGGCCCTGCGGAGGCCGGGATAGAAGTTCGATTCTTCTTAAGGGCGCCGAAAAATAGTTAAAAGTAGAAAGTTAAAAGTTCAAAGTCAAAATTGAAAATTAAAAGTTATTTTTTAAAATTAAACTTATAATTTTCAATTTTCAATAACCAATTTCCAATGAATTTTCAATTACTAAATTTTCAAACTTTCTAAATAGTAAATGTTTGGGAATTGAAAATTGGGATTTGATTGAGAATTGAAAATTTTGAACTTTGTTTAATTCTTTGTGTTTTAATTTTTATGAATTTAGATTTACCGCTTAAGAATTTATCTTATGTAACACCGGTTTATGCCAAAAGATTAAAGAAACTTGGTCTCTTCAATGTCAGAGACCTGCTTTTTTATTTTCCCCGCCGTTATGATGATTTTTCAGCAATTATTCCGATAGGTAAATTAAAAGCGGGCGAAACCTCCACAATTCAGGGAAAAATTTTGGATGTCCAAAACAGAAAAACTTTTCGTCGAAGAATGGTTCTTACCGAAGCCTTGATAGAAGATGAAAGCGGAACCGTAAAAGCAATTTGGTTTAATCAACCGTTTCTGATGCGTAATTTAAAAGTTGGACAAAAAGTTTATTTAAGCGGAAAAGTAACTTATTCTGAAGAAGGGCTTCAAATGTCTAATCCTGTCTATGAAATAGCTAAAAGATATTTAATACATACTGGTCGTCTTGTTCCGGTTTATCACGAAACAGAAGGGATTTCTTCTCGTTGGCTTCGTTGGCAAATTAAGCGCTCATTAAATTTTACCAACCAGATAAAAGATTTTTTACCTTATGAGATAAGGAAAAAAGAGAAGCTGATGGATCTTTCAAGAGCAATCAAAGAGATTCATTTTCCTCAAAGTATATCATTAGCTGATGATGCTCGTCGTCGGTTTTCTTTTAGCGAGCTTTTTTTAATTCAACTTTTAAAATTAAGATTAAAGAAGAAATGGCGTCTTCAGAGGGCTTATTCCATTGGTTTTGATGAAGAACTTATTAAAAAATTTACCCGCAGTCTTCCTTTTAAATTAACCGATGCTCAAAGGAAATCAGCCTGGGAAATTTTAAAAGATTTAGAAAAGACCTGGCCAATGAACAGGCTTCTTGAGGGCGATGTCGGGTCCGGAAAGACAGTTGTCGCTGGAATTGCTCTTTTGCAAACGGCGTCTAAAGGTTATCAGGCGGCTTTAATGGCGCCGACAGAAATGTTAGCGCGCCAGCATTTTTTTGAAATAATAAATCTACTGAAAGATTTTAATTTAAAAATCGGGCTTTTAACAGGAAATGAAGCAAGGATATTTAAAAAAAAGAATAATTCAGTTAGCCGCGAGAAAATTCTTAAGAAAAATCAAGATGGGGATATTGATATTCTTATCGGCACCCACGCTTTAATTCAGGAAAAGGTCGCCTTTAAAAAACTTGCTTTGGCAATTATTGACGAGCAGCATCGTTTTGGAGTTTTTCAAAGAGCGGCTCTTCAAAAAAAATACGAATCGTTCTCTGCTGTTGCGCCTCATCTTTTAACAATGACTGCCACTCCCATTCCCCGCACTCTTGCTTTGGCTATTTATGGAGATTTGGATATTTCTTTTATCAATGAGATGCCTAAAGGAAGACAAAAAATTATTACTAAAGTAATTTCTCCAAACGAAAGAGAAAATACTTATCAATTTATCAAAAATGAAGTTAAAAAGGGAAGACAAGCATTTGTTATCTGTCCTTTAATTGAAGAGTCAGAAAGTTTGCAAGTAAAGTCAGCTGTTCAAGAGTATGAAAGACTTTCAAAAGAGATTTTTCCGGATTTGAGAATTGGTCTTTTGCACGGAAGATTAAAACCGTCTGAGAAAGAGAAAAGAATGAAGGATTTTATCGCCCAGAAAATAGATATTTTAGTTTCCACTTCAGTGGTTGAAGTTGGAATTGATATTCCCAATGCTACAGTAATGATGATTGAAGGTTCAGAAAGATTCGGATTAGCCCAGCTTCATCAATTTAGGGGTCGGGTTGGCAGGGGCCCGTATCAATCTTATTGTTTTCTCTTGACTGATTCTCAAGCTGGAAAAACAAACCAGCGACTGAAAGCTCTTCTGAAGATAAATGATGGAGCAAAATTAGCCGAGAAGGATCTTGAGATGAGGGGTCCAGGTGAGTGCTTTGGGCGTCATCAGTCAGGCATTCCAGATTTGGCAATGACTGGCCTTTCTGATATTTCTTTAATTAAAAAAGCCCGGGAAGCGGCGATTGGTCTTATAGATAAAGATCAATCTTTGAAAAATTATCCCGAGCTTTTAGAAAAACTTAAAGAGTTTTCAAGGAAATTGCATTTGGAATAAATATAAAATTAGAAATCTGTTTCTGTTATTCTGAACTTATTATATTATTATATATTATGAAACCCTATTTTATGAAATAATCTACGGAACTCACCCTTTAGGCTATTATGAAACCCTAAAGGGTAAATTTCGTTTATACATTAATTATGGTAATTTTGGGAATTGAAACATCTTGTGATGATACTTGTGCGGCAATTATTGAAGCCCGAAAAGGAAAGATTAAAATTTTATCTAATGTTGTTTCATCGCAAATAAAACTGCATGCTCCGTATGGGGGCGTTGTGCCAATGCTTGCATCACGCGCGCATTTAGAAAATATTATTCCTGTTTTAAGCAAGGCAATAAAGAAAAGCAAAAAATCTTTTAAGGATATTAATTTTATTGCTGTGACCCGTGGGCCAGGACTCATACCAGCCCTTGTTGTCGGAGTAAATGCGGCAAAAGCGCTGGCTTATGTTTGGAAAAAGCGAATAGTCGGAGTTAATCATATTGAGGCACACATAATCGCTAACTTGCTACCGCAAGTTAGTTCAGAGTCAAAAGTCAAAAGTCAAAAGTCAAAAATACAAATTAAAAATAAAAAAATAGAATTTCCAGTTATATGTTTGATTATAAGTGGCGGACACACGCAGCTAATTTTAATGAAAGATTTTGGAAAATATAAAATTTTAGGTGAAACTTGCGATGATGCAGTTGGCGAGGCTTTTGATAAAGTAGCCAGAATTTTGGGGCTTAGTTATCCCGGAGGTCCAGCTATTGCCGAACAAGCTCGGCAATGGAAGTCTCAAATCTTAAATTCCAAATCCCGAATAAATTCAAAATTCAAAATTCAAAATTCAAAATTTATTATTAATCTTCCACGGCCGATGATTGATAGTAAAGATTATGATTTTAGTTTTTCAGGTCTAAAGACAGCAGTCCTTTATTCGGTTAAAAATTTAACTAAAAAATATTCTTTGGAGGATATTCGTCCGGCTGTAAGTTTTGAATTTCAAGAAGCAGTTACCGAGGTTTTGTGCAGTAAGGCCGTAAAAGCCATAGAGAAATATCAAGTAAAAACATTAATGCTTGGTGGAGGTGTGGCGGCAAATAATCGGCTTCGTCTTGAATTAAAAAAAGAGGCTAAAAAATTAAAAGTAAATTTTTTATATCCGCCGAAAAAATTTTGCTTAGACAATGGAGCAATGGTTGCTCTTGCTGGATATTATCATTGGACAGAGGGAGATTTAAAGGATTGGCGGAATATTAAGGCAGAAGCGGATTTGAGGTTATAACATTGCTTGTTATATTTTTATAAACTTGTTATAATAAAACTGTTGATAAAAAATTAATGGTTGAGTTGTTGTTTTATTATCTTGTTAGATGACAATTTAATAAAACAGCAATTTAACGAAACAATTTATGTTAAAACAAAAAAAATCATTTCTCAGTAGGATCGCCGGAGGAAAAGACGAAGAAAAAAAAGAAGCTGAACAAATTTCTCCTTCGGTTGAAGAACCGGTTGAGATCAGTAAAGAAAAAGGAAACGGAGAAGAGGAAGGGCAGTTAACTATTGATGTTTATCAGACACCATCCGAGATTGTAATTTCCTCTATTATTGGCGGAGCAAAACCTGAAAATATTGATATTTCCATTACTGATAATATGGTTACAATAAAAGGAAGGCGAGAAAAATTCGAAGAAGTTAAAGAGGAGGATTATTTTTATCAAGAGTGCTTTTGGGGGGCTTTTTCCCGTTCTGTTGTTTTGCCAGAAGATGTAGATGCTGAGAAAGCAGATGCAACAATGAAAGACGGAATTTTGACTATCAGAATCCCGAAATTGGAAAAAGCAAAGACAAAAAAGGTTCGAATAAAAAGCGTATAGAATATTGACAAAAGTCTCTTTATGTGATAAAATAATAGAATAAAATGGTCTAGTTCTACTTAAAATTGCATATTTATCCGGTGCCTTTTTGAATGCCACCGCTTGCGACAGGGTTATCGAGAACAAAAATACAATCCTTTCGGCGAGGTTTAATACTTTGTTGAAAGGCGCTAGATTTATTGTATCGGAGTTTTAACTTAGATGATTGAATTTTTTAAAAAAAAACCAAAAAGCTATTTGGGAATTGATATTGGTACAAGCTCTATAAAAGTGGTTCAATTAAAACGTCAAGAAATTAAGCCAAAGCTCGAGACTTATGGTTTTTTAGAAACTTATGGTTCTATTAAATTAACTACAACGCCTATTCAGACTTCGTCTCTTAAAATTTTAGACGATCAGGTAGCCAGTATGTTGGAAAAACTTTTAAAGGAAACAGAAGTTACTACAAACTTCGCCATAATGTCTATTCCGGTTTTTTCTACATTTTCAGCAATTATGGAGCTGCCAGAAATGCCAGAAAGCGAAATAGCTTCAGCTATTAACTATGAAGCAAGACAATATATTCCCATTCCTCTTGATGAAGTGGTTTTAGATTGGAGTATTATTGGGAAAAAGACTAGAAATTCAATCAAGGGAGCGACCAATCCAATTACTAAACTACAAATACTTCTTTTAGCTATTCCTAAAGAATTGGCTCGAAAATATACTAATATTACCGAGATGCTTGGTCTTGAATTGAAAGTTTTAGAAGCAGAACCGTTTTCTTTGGTAAGATCTTTAGTTGGAGAAGATAAAGCTCCGATTATAATTATCGATATAGGTAGGCGTACAACAAGTATTAATATTATTGATAAAGGGTATGTTATGACAAGCAGAGCGATTGATACAAGCGGCGATGAGTTTACAAAAGTTTTAAATCTTGGTTTAAATATTGATTTTTATCGAGCTGAATCTTTAAAAAAAGATATCGGACTTACGGGATGCAATGGAGAAGCTCAAATTTCAAAAATTATGTTTCCGGTTGTTGATATTATTGCTAGCGAAACTCAGAGACTGATAGATTTATATTTTCGTCGCAATAGCAAAAGAATTGAAAAAATAATTTTATCTGGCGGTTCGGCTAGGCTTCCTGGATTAGTTGATTATTTTGCCAAAACATTTGGCCTCGCTTGTTTTATCGGTAATCCATGGAAAAGAGTTATTTACCCGGAGGTTTTAAAACCAACTCTAAGAGAAATAGGTTCTTATTTTTCTGTTGCCGTGGGGTTAGCGATGAGAGGAGTGTCAAACCCTTGATAATTTAGCGATAGTTTGAATTCATCTTTTGATTTTTGTTTTTTGGCAAGCCATAATGACAAGATGAATTCAAAAATCAAAATGAAAAATGCAAAATGACAATGTAAAATTAAAAATTTTAAATTTTGATTTGTAATTTTAATTTTTGCATTTTGCACTTTGAATTTAATAAGTTATGCCTCAGATAAATTTATTGCCAGAAATAGTTAAATCAAAATTTGAAAAGCCGCCGAATTATTTAGCTTTGTTGATTTCGATAATTTTAGTTATTGGAGTTTTGGGAGGTTATTGTTTTTTGGTCAAATCAAGGAATGCTCTTTCTCAAGAACTTGTTGAGCTTGACGGAGAGCTTGCCAAACAAACAGAGTTGATACAGCAAGAAGATGTTGAAGAAATATTAGATTTCCAAAATCGGCTTGACGCGCTTAAGTCATTGTTTGAATCGCATTTCTATTGGTCTCAGATTTTTAAACTTATAGAAAATTCTACAATCAGAAATGTTTTCTTTAAAAATTTTAATGGCGGCTTTACTCAAATAAATAATAAAAAAGAGACTCTCGAAGGAGAAGAGGTAAAAGTAGAATTGACCGGCGAGGCGGCAAGTTTTAACGATTTGGCAAAGCAGATTATTTCTTTTAGAGAACTTCCAAAGATCAAAACCGTTGATTTTTCTTCAGCAGCTCTAAAAAAAGAAGGCGGAGTTTCTTTTAAAATAAAGCTAATTTTTGAGAAAGATGCATTGCTAAAAAATGACATTTAATTTGCCTTAATTCTTCGGGGGATAGCGGCGAAGTCCTGTGAGGTCTCAAGGGCAGGACTTGTGCATTACGATGCCACAGCCATGACAGAACTATGGCACTATCAGATAATACACTATTGAAATTATGAAAATTACAAAATCACTGATAATTTCGTTGCTGCCATTTTTGTTTATTCTTGTTGCTATTGGAATTGGCTTTTTTTATCTTAAACCGCTCTATAAAGAAATTGACAGTTTAAGGAGTCAAGTAGCTGACAAGAGAGAAATTGTTAGTTTAAAACAAAGATCAATTGAAAAAGTAAAGGAGTTGAGAGCTAACTATAATCTTATAGAAGAAAAGAAAAAAAAGAAAGTCTTTTATATTCTGCCAACCACTCCAGAAATTCCAAATCTGCTTGTTCAGCTCGAGGCGCTTGCTTCTGAAAATGGAATGATGTTTGAAGATGTTACTTTTACCGAGTCAGAGTTAAAAAATACAACAAAAAGGAGATCTAAAGAAAAAGAATCTGAGAAGAAGGGCGGTTTAAAAGAATTAACAGTGGATATTAAATTAAACGGCAGATACGAGGCCTTTAGGAATTACCTTAAAGCTCTTGAACAAAATATTAGAATTATAGATATTGTCTCAATTGATTTTTCGTCATCAAAAGAAAACGGAAAAGAATCCTCAGAGACTTTTGGAGTTTTTTCTTATTCCATTAAAATGAAAGCCTACCAGCAGTAACCTCGGTAGAGAACTTTGCTTTCTGCCGGCTTGCGCTGGCCCGTTAGATGTTTGCTATCTAACGACGCTGACGGTGATTTTTTTTAACGAGTAGATATGATTTTAACAAAAGAGCAAAAAAAGAAAAAAAGACAAAAATTTTTATTGATTATTTTGGTTATTGTGGTTTTTCTGGCAGCAATTATTTTGTGGTGGAGTTTTTTAAAATCAGATAAAAAAATAGAAAAAAATTATTTGTTGGAAATAATGAAAAAGAAAATTATTCTTGAGTCAAAAAAGTTCGCCAATCTTGATTTAAGTGTTTTGGATTCTTCCTTATTTAACGAATTAAAAAGCCACGGCGATCTGCCCATAAAAATAGGAGAAGTGGGACGAGATAATCCATTTGTGCCCTATTAAAAATCCAAAACCTAAAACAAAAAACAAAAAATTACAAATTAAAATCAAAAAGTTTATAATATCTCATTTTTTGGCTTTTTGGTTGTAATTTTGGCTTTTTTGTTTTGTGTTTTAGCTTGATATTAATGAATGATAAAAAAACAAAAACTATCACAGATGTTCTATTAAAAGAAGGATTACTGAAACCTGATCAGTTAAAATTTTTGCAAGAAGAAGCAAGGAAATATAACCAATCCGTTGAGGAGTATATTTATCAAAATAAAATTATTAGTGAAGAAAATTTTGTCCAAGCAAAAGCAAAACTTCTGAAAATTCCTTATATTGATCTTAGAAATAAAAAGATTTCTCCAGAAGTCTTGCAGGAGACATCTAAAGAAGTTGCTTCTCACTATAAATTTATTCCTTTTTCTAAAGTCGGGACGCTTCTAAAAGTAGCAATGGTGGATCCCGAGGATATGAAAGCTTGCGAAGCTTTGAAATTTATTGCTTTAAGACATCATCTTGCTACAAAAATTTATATTACTTCTGAGACGAGTTTTGCCTCAGTTCTTAAACAATATAGAGCTATTAATGTTGAGATAAAGAAAGCTTTAGAGAGAATAGAAAAAGAAATAGAAATTAAAGGAACCCCCGAAGAAAAAATTTCTTCAAAAACAGAAATAAAAAAGATAGTTGAGGAGGCGCCGGTAAGCAAGATCATAGATATTATTTTAAAACATGCAATTGAAGGAAAAGCTTCAGATATCCATATTGAACCAACAGATAAAGAATTAAGGGTCCGCTACAGATTAGACGGAGTTCTCCATACTACTCTTATTTTGCCCAAACGGCTTCACCCGGCAGCCATATCGAGAATTAAGATACTTTCTAATTTAAAGATTGACGAGAAACGGAAACCGCAAGACGGAAGATTTCGGATTACTTTTAACGGACGCGAGATTGATTTTAGAGTTTCTACTTTACCCACAGCTAATGGGGAAAAGACGGCGATAAGAATTTTAGATACATCAACCGGGCTTCAAAAATTAGCAAATTTAGGTTTAAAAGGGGAAAACTACAAGTTAGTTTTAGAAAATATCAAAAAACCTTACGGGATGATTTTAATAACCGGACCAACTGGTTCCGGAAAATCAACAACGCTTTATTCTATTTTAAATATTTTGAATCAAGAAGGGGTAAATATTGTTACTTTAGAGGATCCGGTGGAATATTATATTCATGGAATAAATCAGAGCCAAGTTGTGCCAGAGATCGGATATTCTTTCGCTTCTGGACTTAGATCAATTCTCCGCCAGGACCCGGATATTATTATGGTAGGGGAAATTAGGGATAAAGAGACGGCAGAATTAGCCGTTCATGCGGCTTTAACCGGACATATTATGCTTTCTACTCTTCATACTAATGACGCTGTTGGTGTTGTCCCGCGATTGCTTGATATGGGAATAGAACCATTTTTAATCACTTCTTCTTTAAATTTAGTTATTGCTCAAAGATTAATGAGGAGACTTTGTAAGCATTGCCGCCGTCAGGTAGATGCCCCGCCGGGAGTAGAAAAAATGATTATTTCAGAATTCGCTAAAATTCCTTCTCAGCAAAAAGAAAGTTTTAAATTAAAGCATCCTCTAAAAATTTATCAGAAAAAAGGATGTGCGGCTTGTTCCCAAACCGGATTTAAAGGACGAATTGCCGTTTTTGAAATTCTGGCAATGACAAAAAAGTTGGAAGAAATTATTCTGAAAGAATCGTCAGAGTCAGT
>Ga0190352_1000320_pt1 | contig 11950 bp, 11 predicted proteins | sample 4872131011_MG_FD_161682 | JGI IMG/M metagenome (GOLD analysis project Ga0190352, IMG submission 161682) | Hydrothermal vent microbial mat bacterial communities from Southern Trench, Guaymas Basin, Mexico - 4872-13-10-11_MG | ecosystem: Environmental > Aquatic > Marine > Hydrothermal vents >...
TTTATGTCTATCCACCGCCACCTGCTGATGCGGGATTGAATGGCAACTTACAGTACGGGTTAGACCTCGTAGGTGGCTCTTCATTGCAGTTGAAGTTGAATGGTACCTTGGTCGGGATTGATGCGCCCGAAGACGTTAACGAATCCCGCATTGCATCATACCTCAGCGATGCGCTGGATACCGAAGTTAGACCTTACAGGACTGCACGTGGCGAAATAAAGTACGAGATACGGAAGAGCGTTACAACGGAGCAACTGGCGGATGCTCTTAAAGGTATCAACGCCACGATAGCGAAGAAGCCAGATGGCAAACTGGATTTTGAGGAAGGAGTTACACGAGAGACACGCGATGAGACCAGGCGAATAATAGAGACGAAGCTGAATATGCTGGGTCTGGCAAGCACGAGGGTAAGAACAGCAGGCAGTAATTTGCTGGTCATTGACCTCGCGGGTATTGATATAAAGACCGCAGAGTCGCTCGTAGGCAAGCCAGGTAAGTTTGAGATACGAATACAGACGAATGGAACCGGCGGAGAGATAAAGGAGGGGGAGCACCTGAGCGAGATTGAGAACATCACCGAGCATGTTGTCTACGGAAGCGAGGGTATACGCAGTGTGAGTATGGTCCCCGAGAGGAGTAAGAGCGGATCCTGGGGTGCTCCCTTTAGACTGACCGAGAAGGGTGCCACTGCACTCAGGGATGCTGCTATGAAGTATGGCGCTCTTGATAATCCAAGGGACCACGAACTGACGATGCTGCTCGACGACGTGGTTGTTTACAGTGGACCACTGCATCCAGAGCTTGCGGAAGAACTGCGCAATGAGCCTGTATATAGCCTTATATCCGAGACGGGGAGTGGGGATGAGGGTTTAAAGCGAGCAAGGGAACTGATAATACACTTGAAAGCGGGTGCTTTACCGGTGAATGTGCAGGTGATAGGTTCAGGAGAAGTGCCGGCGTATCTGGGCATGAAATTCAAGAAAGGTGCTCTAATTGCGGGTTTACTCGCTCTTATCGCCGTTACAATCGTCGTTGCCGCACGATACCGTGAGAAGAGGATAATATTGCCGATGTTCTTTGGGCTACTCAGCGAGGTAATCCTGATATTAGGGATAGTAGCCACGATGAACTGGCTAACGATAGGCATGATGGGTATTCTACTGGTGGTGTTACTCATCGGGGCACTGCTGAGATGGTGGAAATATCCAGTGACAGACCTGACGGTTGGCGTAGCAGTATTACTGGTTATATCTGTATTTATACTATCGGCGGGCAAATGGCAGCTGGACTTGCCGAGCATCGCGGGTATAATCGCCGTAATTGGTACTGGTGTGGACCAGATGGTGATAATAACTGATGAGGTGCTTTCCGGTGGCAGGTCTTCCTCAATGTACCATAAGCGTATCTCATTTGCTTACGGCATTATATTCGCATCCGCAGCGACAACAATAGTTGCAATGCTTGCACTTGCATTTATGGCTCTTGGCACGCTCAGGAGTCTCGCAATTGTAACTATAATCGGACTCATGATAGGTATTTTTATTACAAGACCAGCTTATGCACGGATAATAGAGCTACTGGTTTAAGTTTGAGTTTAATTTGTTGCAAGCAAATCCCTTTTCTCCACAGCCTGAAAGTATGCATTTACGTTTAAATAGAATGGAGGGAATATAGTGGGTAGTAGAAAAGAGACAGGATGGAACAGAAGAAGCTGATGAAGCTGATGCTGATAATACTGTTGATAGTCTTTAGAGTGGTATTGGGGGCAATGCATGGAGCGACAGGAGACCAGGCAGTGATCAACGTGAGCGTGAATAATGTACCACCCGAGATAACAGAGGTTGTGATAACGCCCGATACGGTATCGCTGAGTCCATGCCCGGATACCACGCCGGTCATGATAGAAGTGAGTGCAGTTGACGACAACGGCGCTGATGATATAGGTAGCGTAGAACTGACTGCATTGACTGACAGCGTGGGTAACGATGCAGGCAGTAACCTTACGACATCACTGCCGGTTGTAATGGTATACAATGCAAGTAATGGCATGTATGAGGTGCCGGTGTATTTGAAGTGCACCACACCCAGCAACTCATATATCGCAGTGGTTTCTGCTACTGACAGCATGGGTGCCTCAAGTTCTGCTAATGCGTCCTTCTCCGTTCAGACAACCCGCGCGCTTCGGATAGACTTCAGTGTGCTGGATTTCGGTGCAATTGATCCGGGTAATACTTCAATCATTGCCGGCGATGCCAATATGAGTACACCAGTGGCGCCAACGATAAAGAATATAGGTAATACAAAGATGGATGTGGGGATGAAGATAGAGGGAGAGCTTTTCCCCATTAATACCAGTTGTACACTTGAAGGAACTACAAGGACTCTTACCACAACCACACAATCATTTGGAGTGAGTATAGCTCCGGGTAATGCCATTGCAGCGGATTTTAAACTTTTCGTTCCTATCGGAACACATGCAGGCACCTATACCGGGCAACTCATCATCGAACCTGTCGCGGCATAAGGCGTAAGTATAACTCTAACTCTAACTAACTCTAACACTAACACTAACTCTAAAGGGGGGAAGAAGAGAAGCATGAAATGGATAATTATGAGATTGGGAATAGATAAAGAACTGCTCTTCATGGCTATTATGGCTATGATTATGCTACCTATACCTGCAGTGGTACAACCCACTTTCGCTATCCAGAATATGGTCTCCTCGAACGCGAGTGTGATGAATGTCGTGCCAGATGTGCATGTGGAATTAGCACCAGACGATGACCCTGAGAGACCGGGTGTGCAGGTGATTAACCCTGATCCTGGAATGAATAAGACCGTCATGATTACCGCGAATATAAGCGATATAAATGGTTATGGTAACTTACAGATGGTAAGGTCAGTGGTAAGAGGTCCGGGAGTGGGAGTAATAGAGGGTCCATTTAATTTGAGCTTTGACCATCCAGTGAGTGTTACCACAGCGGAGTATAAAGGCACGTTTAATCTCTCCAACCATCCAGAGGGCGAGTATAAAGTGGAAGTAAATGCAACAGATAAGGGTGGACTCAGTGGTGTGGGCTCCAGTAACTTCTCTTATCTCTACGCTGATATAACACCGCCGGTAGTGACGAACCCGAGCGCGAACCCAGCATCAGTGCTCGCAGATGGCATTCAGGAATCGCGACTCAATGTGAGTGTCCGTGACGATAGTGGTGTTTATTCTGTGAGGATCAACCTGAGCAGTATAGGAGGACCGGAAGCGAAGGAGATGTTTAATATCCCCGGTACTGATATTTACACCACAACCACCACCGTCAAAGTTGGCACCCCACCCGGGGACTACCACCTTCGGGTTAATGCCACAGACAACAGCACGAACAGAAACTCTAATACCTCAGTGGCTATACAGTTAACAGTGCTCCCGCCTGAAATCGTCACCACCTATGATTTCTCCACTGGTGCAGGCTATAACAGGTGGGCATACCGGAAACAGCATTATTTCAAGCCCCCGGCAACAAACTCTGTACCACGAATCGCATTCAGTCAGCAGCAATATAGCCGGATAAGTGCAAATGATGGCTCTTTTCAGTTTGATCGCAGCAGTTTGAACGGCTATTACGCTATTCACAGGTTCAAATTCAAGTTAAAAGAGCCGGAATCGCGCATAAAAGAGCTCCATGTGCTCTGGGATGGTATGGGTATGCACGACCTTGGCATTCCTGGTGCCACGCTCTACATCTGGAATTATGAATCAGGAGCATATGAAGAACTGGATAAGAGGATAAGAAGGGTTTTCACTCTGGAAGGCACAGTAAGGCATCACGTAGGTGAATATATTGATGATGGAACACTGGTATTAGCAGTGCAGCAGAACTTTCCGCAGTGGGGATTCTGGCGCTGGCGATTCCATTCCCGAATAGGAACCGATTATGTAAGGGTGGATGTCATACACACACCTGTGGGGGTGTAGTTGTAGTGAATGAGCACAATGTCCACAATGTCAATGTAGCAATCATCATAGCAGTTATAGTGGTCATAATCTCATTGCCTGCCCTTATTGGTATTGCAGGCGCTTCGGCTGGGTCGGCTGGGTTACCAAGTAACTACAATCACAATCATAACCACAATCATAACCGCAATCATAGCCACAACCACAATCCCAGCTTAAAGCAGGTGATAATAATCATGAAGGATAAACAGGTAGCAAAGCAGGTAGTGAGGGTACTGAAGCAGGATATAAGCACTTATGGCGGTAAAATTAAGTGCAAGTATAAGTTGAAGCCGGCAGTAGCAGTTTCTCTACCGCCTGCGGTGATACAGAGGTTGAAGAAGAACCCAAATCTGCGCATAATAGATGACCTGCCGGTATATACGGTAGGAGAGAGCCTCGATTGGGGGGTAGACCGGATAGATGCGGATATAGTCCATCCAGAAAACAGAGGAACGGGAGTTAATGTAGCCATTATGGATACAGGCATTGATTACAACCATCCAGACTTAGCTGCCAACTATCGGGGTGGCTATGATTTCGGTGGAGATTACCCGGGAGCGGCGAATGATGATGACCCTATGGACACCCGCGGGCATGGGACCCACTGCGCGGGCATTGTCGGAGCGATAATGGGGAATGGAATAGGAGTTATAGGTGTTGCTCCTGAAGCAGACCTGTACGCGGTTAAAGTGTTCCCGGATAATTCCAATACAGGGAATTACAGTGATATTATCGAGGGACTGGAGTGGTGTATCAACACACACATGGATGATGATCCCGATAACGATATACAGGTAATATCAATGAGTTTCGGCTCGTATGTAAACGAAGGGGACCCGGGAATCGAGCCATGGATTGATGCAGCATACAATGCCGGGATTCTGCTGGTAGGGGCGGCAGGTAACGCAGGCAGTGGAACGGACACTGTAATTTACCCTGCGAGATATAAGAATGTGATTGCAGTTGGGGCAACGGATCAGAATGATAACAGAGCGTGGTTCTCGAGCACCGGTCCTGCGGTCGAACTGGCAGCACCTGGCGTGAGTATCAGATCAACCGGCTTAAATGGTGGCTATTTCGTGATGAGTGGAACCTCGGTCTCATGCCCGATGGTAAGTGGAACAGCAGCACTGGTCTGGTCTGCCTATCCGGGATACGATAATACGCAGGTAAGGCAGAGATTGCAGATGACTGCTGATGACCTTGGTACACCGGGTAGAGATAAATGGTATGGATATGGGTTGGTGGATGCGGGAAAAGCTGGGAAACCGCCAGAAACAGAAACACCACCTGTGGTAGAGAGTGTCAGAATAATCCAGGATAATGATACTGAGTCGGCGGAAGAAGGCGTAAACGTAAGTATAGAGCCTGAACCGGGTGGCAACAGGACTGTTACTGTCTCGGCAGTGGTAAAGGATGCAGATGGGTGGGACGATGTGAATACAGTGATAGCAAGAATAGAGGGTCCTGATACCGTTGCTGATAGCCCCGTTATTCTACACATTATCTCTCATAATGAGACCACCGATATCTTCAGCGGGAGATTTAATATGAGTTTTTATTATCACAGCGGGGAGTATGTGGTGAATGTAACGGCAGTGGATAGGACAGGTTTAAGTGGGTACAACTCCACATCGCTATTCTATCTACCAGCAATCGCGCTGGAACTCGATGCTGATACGATTGCTTTTGGCTCTTTAGACCCTGGAGAGAGCCGAGAAGTGCTGGGTGATGCAGATATGAGCACCCTGGAGTATCCAACGGTATGGAACACCGGGAATGTAGCGATTGATATAGAAGTGAATGGGACGGGACTGAGCACACTCGGAAGCGATGTGATAGCAGTGAGGATAGGCGATGAATATAAGGAACTGGGAGAGTCAAGATGCTTTTACGTGAATATTTCACCTGATGGGAAAAGCGCGGTGGATTTCAAACTCTCTGTACCCTGTGGAACACCCTGTGGTAATTACAGCGGCAGAGTGAGTCTGAAAGCTGTGATGCATTCGTATTCGTGATACTCAGAGGTAAGGTTTCAGAACACGTTCTATCTTCATCCGTACCTCCTCGGTGGGTGTTATCGTCTCGTTCTCTATCTTTCTTAGCAATGAGTGCTTCTCATTGATCATTCTGGCGAGCTCTTCCTGTTTCAAGCCCGCCTTCTCCCTCGCCTCTTTCACCTTGCGACCATAATCCTCCATATCCACATCCATATCGAGCTCTTCTATCTCTATATCCCGCTCCATCTGGTACAGATCCCTTCTCCGTGCAAGTAACGAAGAGCTGTTCTTCTTCTCGGGCTCCACCACTGCTGTTCCATAACGCGCACAGGCTTCGCATACCCTCAATTTTGAAGTCCCTATCCGGATATAGCGTGCATGCCCTTTCTTTATCTCCGCGCCACATATCTCACACTCGGTCATCTCATTTTTCCCTCCTCTCTCCCTCATTATCTATTTATATAGCAGAGTGGAGAAGTAAATAATGAGTGGTAATATGAAGTCAGAGGGCGTTTCCTATGGAGAGGAGTATTCAAGATTTCTACAGGATAAGATGAGGCAGCTGGAGGAGGCGAATATTCTGCTGCGGGATAAACTGGAGAAGATAGAGCAGGAGAGTAGATACTATCAGGAGATGCGAGTTCGATATGAGCGAGAGATAAAGCGGTTAAGGTCGGAACTGGAGAAATTGCGCACTCCACCACTGCTGGTTGGGACCATTGTGAATGTGATAGATGATAAGAGGATAGTAGTGAGGAGCAGTACGGGTCCACAGTTTGTGGTGACATACACGCAGTATGTGGAGCCGAGAGAAGTTGTTCCGGGTGCTCAGGTAGCTCTGAATCAGCAGTCACTGGCGGTGGTGAGCGTGCTCCCCTCTGCAAAGGACCCTTCTGTCTGCGGCATGGAAGTAATAGAGTCACCAGATGTGGACTACTCAATGATAGGGGGGCTGCATGAGCAGATAGAGGAGATAAGGGAAGTGGTAGAGTTACCGTTGACTGCACCAGAGCGATTTGAGCGTGTGGGTGTAGAGCCCCCAAAGGGCGTTCTCCTTATTGGATTGCCGGGTACAGGGAAGACGCTGTTAGCAAAGGCAGTTGCGAAACGTACATCAGCGACCTTTATAAGGGTTGTTGGCTCGGAGCTGGTACAGAAGTACATAGGCGAGGGTGCGCGTATGGTGAGGGAGCTATTTGCAATGGCGAAGGAGAAAGCGCCTTCTATTCTGTTTGTTGATGAGATAGATGCAATAGCAGCGAGGAGGATAGAGGATGGGAGTTCAGGGGAACGGGAGGTGCAACGAACACTGATGCAGTTATTGGCTGAGATAGATGGATTTGATCCCAGGGGAAATGTACGAATAATAGGGGCTACAAACCGACCTGATATACTCGATCCTGCTCTATTGCGACCGGGGCGATTTGACAGGGTTATAGAGATACCGATACCGGATAAGAAGGCGAGAAAGGAAATATTTAAGATACATACATCCCAACTGAAGCTGAAGAAGGATGTGGACCTTGATAAACTGGCTGAACTTACCGAGAATGCCACTGGTGCGGATATAAGAGCGATAGCAACAGAAGCAGGGATGCTCACGGTGAAGAAGAATAAGAGGGCGGTAGGGATGGAAGAATTCGAACATGCGATAAAGAAAGTGATGAGAAACGAGCAGAGGAACTACCCGATGAATGTAAAAGAGATGGGTGTGATGTTTATGTAATGTAATCTTTTTCAAATCTTTTTCACTAAGCATCCTATTTCTTTGGTAAAGGTGAAGCTTTCTTATAAGCCCTTACAGGGCTTGCGGGATCGTGGGGCAGAGCTCCACATAAAGAAAGGTTTTACATCACTTTCTCCAGACTCATATCCAGCATCTTCTTCGTCTCTCGTGCAAGCGCATCAGGTAGTCCAGTGATGTCAACATTCAGGAAACCGCGAATGATCACCGATGTGGCTTCCTCTTCGCTCAAGCCACGTGCCATCAGATACAGTATCGCCTCCTCCGCTATCTTACCCACTGCGGCTTCGTGAGAGAGGTCAAGGTCTTTACGAACAGCTTTGAGTTCTGGTATAGAGGTTATTGCCGCATTATCGGAGAGCATCAACCCCCTGCATTCTATGTGCCCACTTGCATTTGCACCCTCGCCTATCACCTCACCACGTGCGATGACCTCCGCGTTATCGGTAGCGAGCACTCTGGAGATTATCTCCGCTCTGCTTCGTTCGCCCTTCAGCACTGCTCTTGAGCCCATATCTATTCGGGCATTGCCTGATGCATAGATAATGGACTGGAAATTGGCTCTCGCATTCTTACCCTCGCAATATGCAGTTGGATACGTTTGAAGTGATTTCACCGGCGTCATTAAGATATAATTACTTATGAAAGTCCCGTCATCTTCTATCACCACTGCAGTTCTCGGTCTCACCTCCACACCTCCGCTCCAGTTGTGTATCATAGTGAAGGTGATTTTGGCACCGCGCTTCACATAGAACTCAGAAACGCCGAGATGAAGCGCGGATTGGACTGCATGAGCAACGGAACAGCCAGTGATGATATGAAGCTCCGAGTTCTCTTCTGCAATTATGATATTATGAACCTTCTGCCCGGTTTTATCGGTAGTGATGAATAAGCAAGCCTGGACCGGAATAGTTACCTTCGAATTGGCTTTCGCTCTGATAAAATAGCCATTCGTCTCGTCCAATTCAACATCTGCGGTATACTTATCCATGTCAACAGGTATTGCCTTCCATAGATAGTCAGTGGCGAGCCATTCATACCGTTTCAATGCTTCTGTTGTGCTCATGAGCTCCAGACCCGGTGATTTCACACGCGAGAATACCACAGAGCGGTCTTGCAGCAGGAAAGAGCCGGACCTGCCACTCTCAGAAGGTTCAATGCCGGCACGTAGCAGACTCTGCTTATGCTCCTGAGGGACTTCGGCGAGCGACTTGAGGGCATCGTGCTCACTACCCGCTGTATTATAGCGTTCGAGGTTGATGTCATCGCCCAGACCTGCTTTCTTCTCTCGCGCACGCTTCGCACGCTCTATTATATCCCGCATATCTCGTTTATTCATTCACTTCACCTTGCATTTCTCCACACATTTCTCAAACCCCACTTCCATTATGTTCTTTGTTATCTCATCAGGCATACCGGAACAGGCTATACTGCCTTCGAGCATCACGTGCGCACGGTCAGCTTTTATGTAGCGCATGATAAACCCGCTATGGGTAATTATAAGTCCCGCTCGCACTCTCTTACTCGGCAACTTATTCCTGTCCAGGAGTTCAGACATTATCCCGCCTATAAGCTCTATATTTTCCACATCAACACCGGAATCGGGCTCATCGAACATGATGAACTCCGGCGATTGCGCCATAAGCTGGAGTATCTCCGACCGCTTCACCTCACCACCGGAGAAACCGAGATTCACATCCCGAACAAGGAACTCATAGGGGATATTAAGCCGTGCTGCAAGCTCTATCACACCTTCATCTATTGCTGCCTCGCTTCTACCCTGTGCGATATTCACCATGTCGCCGAGCGTGACGCCCCTTATCTGTGGTGGATGCTGGAATGATACACCCATCCCCAGCTTCACGCGCTCGTTGGTCGGTAAATTCGTTATATCAACACCTTTAAACTTTATACTCCCGCTTTTGACCTTATAGGTGGGAAAACCAAGTATAGTCAACAAAAGGGTCGTCTTACCACACCCATTTGGTCCAAATAATACATGCACCTCACCACGCTCGATATTCAGATATAAATCGCGTAGAATCTCCTTTCCCGCTACTTCCACCGTCAGGTTCTCTATTTCCAGCATATTTATGATCTTACCGTTCACATATACCCTCCAGTTCGCAGAATATTCCCGGACAAAAGTCTATCTTATATATTCCCACTATAGTATAAATATTTTAGTTTGGGGGTGAGAGTGTGAGAGATGGAGATAAGATGGTATGGACATGCCTGTTTTGGGGTAACAGGTGAAGCGGGTGAGGTGATAGTTACAGACCCTTATGACGAGAGCATAGGGTATCAAATGCCGGATTTGAGGGCGGACGTCGTCACTGTCAGTCATGAGCATCACGACCATAACAATGTAGCGGCAGTGAAGGGCAATCCAGAAGTGGTGAGAGGACCGGGGGAGCATATTGCCAGCGGGATAAGGTTTCTTGGCGTTAATACATACCACGATACCTCAAGAGGAGCAGAGAGGGGCGAGAATACCGTGTTCCTATTTGATGTGGATGATATAAGGTTATGCCATCTTGGCGACCTTGGGCATGTTCTGGAAGAGCCCCAGGTAAAGAGCATCAGGGAGAGGGATATAGATGTGCTGTTCATACCCATAGGTGGTGTATACACGATAGATGCGAGTGGCGCTAATGCGGTATTGAACCAGCTGGAGCCAAGAATAGCGATACCAATGCATTATAAGACACCGCCTCTGCGGTTGAATATAAATAAGGTGGACAGCTTTCTGCGAGGAAAGGAGCGAGTGATGCGGGAGAAGAAGCTTTCGCTTCGTAAAGCCGATTTGCCACCACCGGGTGAGAAGGAGATAGTGGTGCTGGATTGGAGGCATTGATGCATACGATGAATGCAGTAAAATGGACTGGTGTCACGGTATTTCTCATCGGGCTGCTAACCATGATGGCTTATAGCATGTATCCCCTTTTTTACCAAAATGGAAATTCACCATCTACGGTGCTGTTTGGAATGAAGCTCAGCGTGGTACTGATGAGCATTGGTGCTGCTATTTTAATAATAACCATGAGCATTGAACGATACAAAGATTGGAAAAAGATGAAAGAGGAGATAAGCGAGGAGGATTTGAGACCATGAGCGTAATAGTGGTAAATACGGATTTTGTCCCGGGTAAGGAGATAGTAGAGGTTTTAGGGATTGTAAAAGGAAATGTGATTCAGGCAAAGCATCTCGGCAAAGATATAGCCGCGGGATTTCGGCAACTCGTCGGTGGTGAGATAAAGGAATACACAGAGATGATGAGCGAGGCGAGGGAAATCGCAATGAAAAGGCTGATAGAGAAGGCGGAGGAGATGGGTGCGGATGCGGTCGTGAATCTTCGATTTATGACTTCGATGATAATGAGCGGTGCCGCGGAAATACTGGCATACGGGACCGCGGTAAAGTTAAGGTGAGTCTGAAAGTCAGGTATTTTATTCGGCACAAATGATATGATATGAGATATACAAATGAGAGATGGGAAGATTGGAAGATTAGCAGTGTGTGTATGCTCAGGCGGGATAGACTCGACGGTTGCAGCGACGATTGCATCACGAGAAGGATATGAGTTGCATGTCTTACATGTATCTTACGGGCAGCGTGCGGAATTGAGGGAGCGAGAAGCGGTGAAGAAGATATCAGCTTATCTGGGCGCTGTTGAGTTGAAATTCACCACTGTTGAGATGATTAAAGAGCTTGGGGGTTCTGCATTGACCGATTATAGCAGGGATGTGCCAGCCGGCGAGGAGGTGAAACTGGACAGGAACGAGACACCGCCCACATGGGTACCATGCCGCAATCTGGTCCTTCTATCACTGGCAAGTGCGTATGCGGAAGCGATTGGAGCGGATAGCATCTTCGTTGGCTTCAATGCCGAGGAGGCGAAGTCTTACCCTGATAACAGTAAGGAATTTGTCGAGCGATATAATGCAGTGCTGGAGAAGGCAGTGGCTTCTTTCTCCACCCCTCCTGAGGTGCGAGCGCCTCTTGTGGACTTATTGAAGCCGGAGATAATAAAGAAGGGGATGGAGGTAGGAGCGCCATTAAAGTTCACTTATTCATGTTATCTCGGTGGTGAGAAGCATTGCGGTCTCTGCGAATCGTGTCAGCACCGCCGTAGAGGGTTCAGGGAGGCGGGTGTGGAAGACCCTACGGAGTATGAAGCATTCGCTCAAGCATCTCCCTAAACCTCTTTATGTC
>Ga0190352_1000321_pt1 | contig 11926 bp, 14 predicted proteins | sample 4872131011_MG_FD_161682 | JGI IMG/M metagenome (GOLD analysis project Ga0190352, IMG submission 161682) | Hydrothermal vent microbial mat bacterial communities from Southern Trench, Guaymas Basin, Mexico - 4872-13-10-11_MG | ecosystem: Environmental > Aquatic > Marine > Hydrothermal vents >...
ACTGCAAAGCGCTATTAGTTTTCTACAAAAAAAAGCCAAACACGAATTGCTTACTGGCCAGGAACAAGAAATTTTAAATTTACTTGCCAGTTATTCCAGGACACTTACGCTTTTAGAACAATATGATAAAGGGAAATTATCGCTTATTAAAAAAACAAGGGGGAAATTTACTATAACTTATGATGAGGTAGGGAGAATTATTCAAGAGATTCAGAAAGATTTAATTTCTAAAAAAGAGGCGAGTAATTTATTCGGGCAAGAGAGCGGTAATAAGTTTAAGGCAATTTTAGGAAATATTTATCAATCATTCGGAGGCAAGAAATTGTATCCTTCGCTGGAGGAAAAAGCGGCCCACCTTTTATATTTTATAATCAAAGACCATCCGTTTATTGACGGCAATAAAAGAATTGCATCGTTTTTATTTGTTTATTTTCTGGACAAAAATGATTATCTTTACAGGGCAAGCGGCGAAAAGAAAATTAATGATAACGCGCTCACCGCGCTGTCGCTCTTAATTGCCGTAAGCGATCCTAAAGAAAAAGATGTTTTGATTAAGATTATTACCAATTTATTGAACGGATAATATGCTCTACGAAACTTTCAATTCAATAAACCCCGTTAGAAAAACACATTTTTCTAACAGGGTAAAAGGATCTTTGTAAATTCCAACCAAACAACCCCGAAGGAGAAATAAAATTTCCCTGCGGGGCAAGCAATTTTAATTAAAATATTATAATTCGTTTATCACCAACAACCGGATTAAGTTTATTCAAAGAATGCTCTCGTTGTTTAATGAATTATGATGTCATTAATTATAAATTTAATTAACCATCTAACATATTTAGGTATTTTTATTGGCACATTTATAGAAGGGCCGACTGTTGGCCTGTTGGCAGGTTTTTTAGCCAGAATAGGTTTTTTAAATTTATTTTTAGTATATGTAGTTCATGTTTTAGGTGATTTAACTGCTGATTTTTTTTATTATTTTATTGGCTATCAAAGCCAAAAAAAGCTTTTCAAAAGAATTAATATTTCTAAAAAAAACATAATTAGGGCGGAAAAAATAAAAAAACTTTTTCATCAACATCCGAAAAAAATAATAATTTTAGGTAAATTAACCCATATATCTGGTTTGCCGATTTTATTAGGTGTTGGCATGTCGCACTATAATTGGCGCAAATTTTTGCTTTTTGATTTTTTAGCTACTATAATTAAATCGGCTGTCTTAATATCCGCTGGCTACTATTTAGCTGATTTTTGGACAAAGGCAAATGATTTTGTTTTCTGTTTAAGCTGGTTTGGCTTATTGTTTTTATTGATAATAATTATTTATTTTGCAATGAAGAAATTAATAAGAAATTTATGGAAAAATTAAAAATATTAATAGCTAATGAAACATATCCGCCAGACATAAACGGAGCGGCAAAATTTAGCAGTCAATTAGCTGTATCTTTAGCTGATAAGGGGCATCAAGTCGCAGTGATCGCTCCAAGCGTTACAATTAAAGATGAAATTGAGATTAAGAACAATTTGAAAATTTTTAGGATGAGATCAATTAGCATAAAAAAAATTCATCCATATTTTCGCGTTATAATACCTTTGGATATAAATAAAAAGGTTGAAAAGATTATTAAAGATTTTAAGCCTGACATAATTCACATTCAAAACCATTTCATTTTAGGCAGAGCTTGTTTAAAAAGCGTTAAGAAAAATAATATACCAATTATTGGCACTAATCATTTTATGCCGGATAACTTATTGGAGTATTTACCAGCTATTGTCGCTAAGAAAGCCAATGATATAATGTGGAAGGATTTTGTTAAAATTTATAATCAACTTGATTATGTTACCTCACCGTCGTTAGCAGCTAAAGCTTTAATAAAAAAAATTGGTTTAAAAAATAATATCGCAGTTATTTCTAATGGCGTTAATTTAAATAAATTTAAACCGACAAAGGTTAAAACTGAAGATTTTGTTAAATTTAATCTAGATAAAAATATTCCGATTTTTATTTTTGTGGGACGTTTAGAAAAAGATAAGAATGTTGATTTAATAATAGAGGCTACTAAACTGGTTTTAAAAAAGAGAAAAATTCAGGTAGTGATTATTGGAAAAGGCAAGGATGAAAATGAATTCAGAAGAATTGCTCAAGACTTGAAATTAGGAAAAAATATTATTTTTGCCAATGAAGTTAATGATAATGATTTACGAAAATTATTAAATTTAGCTGATGTCTATATCGGTTCTGGTTCAGCGGAATTGCAAGGAATTGCAGTAATGGAAGCTATGGCAATGTCTTTGCCAATTTTAGCTCTTAATGCGGTAGCTTTGCCAGAATTGGTTAAGTCGGGAGTAAATGGTTTTCTTTTTGAATTAAATAAAAATGATTTAGCTGATAAAATGTTAAAAATTATTAGCGATCAAAGCAAATTAGAAAATATGGGCAAACAAAGCCGCTTATTAATTGAAAAACATGATCAAAAACGTGTTATCGAAAAATTTGAAAAATTGTATCAAAAAATAATTAAAGATAAGCGTATTCTCTAAATCAATAATTGCTAAGAAAAAAACAAGCAGATTTTTTGTTATTCAATAAGAAACCAAATCACCCAGTTAAAATTTCACTATAGATAAAAAAAGTTGGCAAAAAACAGAAGATAGTTGTTTCTTGGGTTTGGTTGCCTCGGGTTTTAATTGTGGTATAATAAAATAAAAGACGTAGGCGCGCAAAATTTTGCGTCCGTACGGGATCAATAACAGGAGATAATTCAATGAATAAAAAAGCAGTAATAATCATTGCTTTTAAAAATTTCAGGGATGAAGAATATTTTGTCTCAAAAGAGATTTTGGAAAATAGAGGAGTAGAAACAAAGACTGCTTCAAACGAAAAAGGAACTGCTCTTGGAGCTGATGGCGGCGAGGTAAATGTTGACCTGACGGTAGAAGAAATTAATGTCAGTGATTTTGATGCGGTAGTTTTTGTCGGCGGTCCAGGGTGTCTTGAATGTCTTGACAATGAAAAGTCTTATAGATTATTAAAAGAGGCAATAGAGAAAAATAAAGTTTTAGGATCAATTTGTATCTCGCCGGTTATTCTGGCAAAAGCGGGGGCGCTTAAAGGCAAAAAAGCGACAGTTTGGTCATCGCCTTTAGATAGAAGCCCGATAAAAATCTTAGAGGCTCAAGGAGCGGAATTTGTAGATGAAAAAGTAGTTTGGGACGGAAATATTATTACTGGAAATGGTCCAGATGCGGCTCGGGAATTTGGAAAGACAATAGCTGATGCTTTAGAAGCGTAATTTGCCAATGGGGCTGACCTCGTTAGAGAGACTGGAGCATAACCCAAAATCAATAAAGATTTTAGAAAGAATTAAATTTATTAAATTGTTCAGATTCTTTAATTCTCTACGGGCTTGACAGAATTTTTAGAGGGTATATAATACGACTGAAATTGAAAAATAAGTTAATTTTTAAAAAATATAAATTATCCACAGACAGCAGGCCCTTTGGCAAGCTCAGAGCAAGCTTGTTTAAAAATAAGTCCTGCCGAGGTAGAGTAATAAGTAATAAGTTAGAAGAAAAGAAATAAATCTTATTATAAAGTCTGTGGAGAACAGATTTTTTTATTGTTTTTAAAAGTTTAACAAATGGGCTCCAGTCAGGGGATTGGAGTTAGCAAAAAACCATTTAACCGTTTAGCAATTTAACCTTATGTTAACTCGCAAGCAAAAAGAAAAAGTAGTTAAGGAATTAGCTGATAATTTTTCCAAAGCTAAAACAGCAGTCTTTACCAATTTTCATGGTTTGAAAGTTGCCCAAATGGAGAAAATGAGGAAAGAGTTAAGAAATGAAGAAATGGCTTATAAGGTAGCAAAAAAAACTCTTATTAAGCTCGCTTTAAAGGATGCGGGTTTTAAAGTTTCTGAAATTGACTTTTTAAAAGGGTCAATCGGAGTGGCTTTTGGTTATGAAGATGGAGTAAAGGTTGCTAAAATTATTTATGATTTTGCCAAATCCAACCAAGAATTGAAAATAATAGGAGGCATCTTTAATAAAAGTTATATTAGCGATGATAAAGTTGAAGAATTGGCTAAGCTTCCTTCAAGAGAGGAATTGTTGGCTAAATTAGTTTGGACCGTTGCCAGTCCCATCAGTGGATTTGTTAATGCAATGAGCGGAAATCTAAGAAGTTTAATTTATGTAATTAAAGCTATTGGTAATAAATAATAAGAGATTGTTATTTTGTTGTTGCTTTATTGTTAGGGAATCGGCAATATAGTAATGCAACAAATGACAATATGATCATTATGGCAGAAGAAAAAAAATCTGAAAAAAAACAAGAAGAAGAAAAGAAAGTAGAAGTTCCAGAAAAGTTTAAAGATTTAGTTGAGAAGATTGAAAAACTAAGTGTTTTAGAATTGTCCGAATTGGTGAAAGTGTTAGAGGAAAAATTTGGAGTATCGGCAGCGGCGCCAGTCGCAGTTGGCGCGTTTCCGCAGGCCGGAAAGGAGGATTCTGGTCAGAAAGAGGAAGAGAAGAGCGAATTTGATATTGAACTGAAAGCGCCGGGAGAATCCAAGATCGCTGTCATTAAACTTGTCCGTGAAATTACCGGAAAGGGCCTTAAAGAAGCTAAAGATTTAGTTGACGGAGCGCCAAAAGTAATAAAAGAAAAAGCGCCCAAGCAAGAGGCGGAGGAACTTAAAAAGAAATTAGAAGAAGCCGGGGCAAGCGTGGAATTAAAATAAGTTTCAAAAATGATTTCAAAATTTATAAACCCCGTTAAACGTTTACTGTTTATCGGAGTAAAGTTTGCTTTTATATTTGGAGTTATTCTTGCCGCGGTCTTTGCGCTTCTTAATTGGCGGGCTTTATATTTGAGATTTTTTTGGCAGCCGCCAAATAATCAAGAGATTGAAAAAAAGATTAACCAGGCTCCGTTTTTGAAAGATAAAACAGTTGGCGGCGACAATAAGTCCGAAGACCGGGAAAAGCCTAAGACATCTTCGGTAAAAGAGAAAGAGAAAGAAAAAGAAAAAGAGAATCAAAATATTCAAGATATTTGCAAGGACAGTTGTCTTGTTATTCCTAAAATCGGGGTTACCTCTCCGATTGTTTTTTCCAAAAGTAGGAAAGAAGAAGATATTCAAGAAGACTTAAAGAGGGGAGTAGTCCATTATCTTGGTACGAGCCTGCCCGGAGAAACTGGCAATTGTTTTATTGTCGGGCACAGCTCTAATTATAGTTGGCGAGGCGGTGATTACAACACCGTTTTTGTCTTTCTTGATAAATTAAAAAAAGGAGACGAAATTTTTATTTATTACAACGGAGAAGTTTATCGGTACGAAGTTATTGAAAGTTTTTTGGTTAATCCAGAACAAGTTGAAGTTTTAGAAGGGGGCTCTGAACCGATTTTAACCTTAATGACTTGTTGGCCCATTGGAACAAATTTAAAAAGATTAATTGTTCGGGCTAAATTAAAGTAATTATTATCCACAGCATTACTATTGACTTTTTAGAAGATTTATGATAATATAATAACTGTGGATAAATAATAAATAATAATATGAAGAAAAATATGACTGACAACGGAGAAAAATTAACCAACAGGTTTTTGTTGGCAATGTTGGGTTCTGGAATAGTCCTCGTTCTAATGGCTATTGTTTTTCTCTTGCTTTCTAAAATGACCTAAAAATTATGCCTAACAAAGAAGGAGATTTTTCAGAAAAACTGTTTCTTTTGTTTTTATGCTTATGTGCTGTATTTACTTTGATGCAGATAAGCTTTTTTATTATTTTAAGAATGGCAACATCGCCGCTTACACCTGTTTCTCGCCCTTCAGGCCCGAGTGTAGTTGTTAAGGCTCCGGAACTGCCGAAGTGCGATTCCTGCGATGATCTCAAAAATAAACTCCAAGCTTATTATAAAGAAAGTGAAAAAAAAGGCTGGTTGTATGGCGGTTGGGCTAACTACCGCGGTATTCGAAAAATGGCTCCGATGACAGAAGAAGCTCCTTCTGCGCCAGGCGGCGTTGAAGTTGATTATTCTGAAACAAATATCCAAGTTGCCGGCGTTGATGAAGCTGATATTGTCAAAACAGACGGAAGGTATATTTACACGGTCAGTAAAAATACTTTGACTATTTCCGAAGTTTATCCGCCAGAGCAAGCTAAGCTGTTATCCAAAATAGAATTATCAAAAGGCAGCAGCCCGAATGAGATTTTTATTGACGATGATAATCTTTTGGTTTTTGGAAAAAGAAGTTATTATCATTATTATCCAAAAATGGGATGGATGGAAGAAGAAGCGCCGGAAATTTATCCTTACCCATATCCAAACAATTTAACTTTTGTAGAAATTTACAACGTATCTGACCGCCAAAACCCAATTCTCAAAAGAAAATTAGAATTTGCCGGTAATTATCTTTCTTCAAGGAAAATTGATAATTATGTTTATTTTGTTTTAAATAGTTATCCTGATTACAGAATTTTTGAGAAAAATAAGCGAGATTGGCCAATGTCGCCTACAACTGATGAAACCAAAGGGCTTGTTCCGGTTTACCGCGATCTTAAAGGAAAAGAAATAAATAAAGAAAAAGAATTTAAGCCTTTAGTAAAATGTTCTGAAATTTCTTATATTGAACCGATTAATGACGCCCGTTATATTTCTGTAATTGGTCTTCCGATTGATAATTATACAAAAGAGCCGGCAAAGGAAGTTATTCTTGGTTCAAGCCAGAACATTTACGCGTCCCTGAAAAATCTTTATATTGTTAACGCGCAATACCAATACAGTCGCGGTTTTCTTAAAGAAATTATTGACAAAGTTGGAGAATCCAGAGAGAAAACCGAGATTTATAAATTTTCTTTAGATAAAGACAAAATTCAATATCTGACAAAAGGCGAGGTTCCCGGCACAATTTTAAACCAGTTTTCAATGGATGAATATAATTCTTATTTCCGAATTGCCACAACCAAACGCCTGCTTACCGGCCGAAACCAGACTTCTAACAATATTTATATTTTGGATACAAATCTCAAAAAGGTTTCTTCAATAGAAGACATTGCGCCGGGCGAAAAAATTTATTCAGCTCGTTTTATGGGTCCAAAAGCCTATTTGGTTACTTTTAAAAAATTGGATCCGTTTTTTACTTTAGATCTTTCTAATCCCAAAAAGCCGAAAATTTTAGGCAAACTAAAAATTCCCGGATACTCTGATTATCTTCATCCTTATGACGAAAATCATATTATTGGAATCGGCAAAGAAACCACAGAAGAAAAAGGTTGGGGAGTGGTGGATTTAGGAATTAAAATGGCTATTTTTGATGTTTCTGATTTTAATAATCCCCGCGAGATGCATAAGGTACGAATTGGCGACAGAGGCACACAATCTCCAATTACTCAAGATCACAAAGCTTTTCTTTTTGATAAAGAGAAAAATTTATTAGTAATTCCAATTTTAGTTGCTGAAATTTCTCCGGAAAGAAAAGCTGATCCTGATCTTTCTCCTCATGCTAGGGGTGATTATGTATTTCAGGGTTCTTATGTCTATGATATAAGTTTGGATAAAGGGTTTGTTTTAAAAGGGCGGGTAACTCATTATGAAAGTGATGAGATATTTAAGAAAAGCGGAAATTATTTTAGCGGCGGCAATCTAAGCATCAAGCGCAATCTTTATATTGATAATTATCTCTATTCAATTTCTGACGGAAAGATTTTGATTAATTCCCTTAATGATTTAAGCGAAAAAGGAAAAATAGAATTATAGAATATAGAAATCAAAGTTTTGATTTTTATGGTTCAATATATAAGGTTCAATTAAGATAATTAAACCAATATAAGATAATTGAACCAACAAAAATATTTCTGATTTTCATAATTAAATTCAGCCGGAAATTACTCGGCTTTTTGTTTTTTTTGACAAAAGTGTAAAAAAATGATAGTTTAAAAGCAGAAATTTAGCTTGAATTAAATTTGAAGCAAAGACAAAAAATTATGCTTACTTTTTCTCAGGTTAAAAAGAATCCTCAAGTTTTAGAATTTATCCATCAAACTGAAATAGCTCTTGGGGCGCTTGGCTATGGCGAACATGGTTTGAGGCATAGTCGTCTTGTAGCTGACCGCGCAAGAAATATCGCCAAAGAGACAGGGCTTACAAAAAGACAGCAAGAGCTTTCAGCTATTGCCGGATTTTGCCATGATATGGGAAATTTTTTAGGGAGGACTCAGCATCATTATTGGGGAGCTTTTTTGTTTCACGAGATTTTTTTCAATGAGGATCCGGTAGATGTCAGCGTGGTAATGCAAGCCATTGCCAATCACGATAAAAGCCAAGAAATGAAGCTTACCAATCCAGTGTCAGCAGTAGTAGTTATCGCCGATAAATCAGATGTTCATCGCTCTCGAGTGAGGATAAAGGACATTAAAAATATTAAATCCGATATTCACGACCGAGTTAATTATGCGGTGATGGACAGCAAGGTGAAAATTGACAAAAAGAAAAAGAAAATTATCCTTTCTTTAAAAGTTGACCGAAAAATTATTTCAATTATGGAGTATTTTGAAATTTTTATTGAAAGAATGGCTTATTGCCGCAGGGCCGCAAAATTCCTTGGTTATAAATTCAGTATTGTTATTAATAAGATAGACTTGCTTTAAAGATAAAATTGAGATTTGGAATCATTACTGTTAATTTTTTAAAAATTATTAGCAAAAACACAATAAATATGATAACCAATAATAAGTCGTCAAAAGATAAAGCGAGAAAAAGATCTCAGACGCCGCTTCGCCGTCCGCCTCGGCTTAAAGGAGAAGTTGCCAAGCTTGGAATTAAACCAATTCGCAAAAAAGCGAAAAAGAAATAATTATGTCTAAATTAATTTTTGACATTGAAACAATCGGAGAAGATTTTGACTCGCTTGATGAGACAACTCAGGAAGTTTTAACGCGCTGGATTAAAAAAGAGTCAGCCAATGACAAGGAATATCAAACAGCCCTTGAAGATTTTAAAAAAGGGCTTGGCTTTTCGCCTTTGACCGGCGAGATTGTAGTGATTGGCATTTTGGACTGCGAAAAGGACCAGGGAGTTGTTTGCTTTCAAGCTCCGGGCGAAAAGATAAAAGAATTTGAAGAAGATGGAATTAGATTTAAACAGATGACAGAAAAAGAAATGCTGGAAAATTTTTGGAAAGGCGCCCGAGAATATCAGGAGTTTATCAGCTTTAACGGCAGGAGATTTGATGTTCCTTTTCTTGTGGTTCGTTCAGCAGTCCATAAAGTTAAACCGACTAAAGATTTAATGAGCAATCGTTATCTGACCAGCCAAAGGTTTGACGCCAAACATATTGATTTATTTGATCAGTTGAATTTTTATGGAGCGGTCCAGCGGCGGGGCAATCTCCATCTCTGGAGTCGGGTTTTCGGAATTAAAAGCCCTAAAGCAGAAGGCATAAGCGGCAATGATGTAACAAAGTTATTTAAAGAAAAGAAATTTCTTGAAATTGCCAGATATAATATCAGGGATCTCAAAGCTACAAAAGAGCTTTATGAAGTTTGGAACGAATATATTAGGTTCTAAAAACAAAACAGGCGATGAAAAACAAGAAATTACTCAGAAATTTTTATACAAGAGATACATTAATAGTTGCCAAGGAACTTTTAGGGAAATATATTGTTAGAAAAACAGAAAAAGGAAAATTGATTGGAAAAATTATAGAAACTGAAGCTTATATTGGTCCTCAAGATAAAGCTTCGCATGCCTACAAAGGAAAGCGGACAGCGAGAAATGAAGTTGAATATTTGACCGGCGGACACATTTATATTTATTTGGTTTATGGAATGTATTGGCAGTTGAATATTACAACGGCCGGGGCGGGTGAGCCGGAATGCGTGTTGATAAGAGCGATTGAACCTATATTTAATGATTATAAAAGTCCCAAATCCCAAAATTTGAAATATATTAATAGTTTAACTAATGGACCCGGAAAACTTTGTCGGTGGTTGAATTTAGATAAATCTTTTTATGGCGAGGATTTAACTAAGAGCAAAAGGATCTGGCTGGAGGATAGAAAAGCAGATGTTGAGCCGTTTCAAATTATTGCCACTGGTCGGATTGGCATTGATTATGCCGGTCCTTATTGGTCTCGGAGAAAATGGAGGTTTTTATATAAAAGAAAATAAGCGCCAAATTCAAAATCTAAAGTTCAAGACTGTTTCAAATATTGTTTTTTTATCGCATATTATATTTATTGGTTTTAAAAAAAATAAATAAAAGGTTGAAAAAGTATGTTTGACAAATTAAAAAAAATAAAACAGCTTAAAAAGCTTCAAGATTCTCTTGCTCAGGAAAAAACAGAGGTTGAAAGAGAAGGGATTAAAGTTGTGGTTAATGGAAAAATGGAAGTGGAGCAGATCCAGATTAATTCTGAATTAGAAAAAGAAAAGCAGGAAGAAATTTTACGCCAATGCCTTAATGAAGCGATGAAAAAAGTTCAAATGGCTGCGGCGCAAAAGATGTCGCAAATGGACGGATTCGGTCTTTAGATTATCTTATTTTCAATTAAAAAGTCTTTTACAGTCTCAAATATTTTCTGGTGTCCTTTTGAATTTGGATGCAAGCCGTCTTCTAATAATTTTTTGTAATCAGTTTTTGCCCAATCTTCAAAAATTTCAACAAAATAGATTTTATTTTCTTTACAGACAGATTTTATAATTTCGTTATATCTTTTAATATATTCGTTTTTGTATGATTTATTTATATCCCAGGGAATCGGAGTTGTTTTTGCTTCATCGACAAGAGTCAAACCGACGAAAATTATTTCAGAAGAAAATATTTGAGCAAGTTTTATTAATTCACAAACATTTTCTTTAAATTTTTCAATAGGAGTCCTAAAATCATTTTTGCTATGAAGAAAATATGAATCATTCGCTCCAATAGCAAAAATAATGAAAGTTTTCTCTTCTTCTTTAAACCTTTGCCTTATTTCAAAATCAAATCTTTCTAATAAATCTTCTGTTGTATCTCCTGAAATACCGAGATTATAAACCAAAAAATAAGAATTTTCTTCAGATAAAGTTTTCTTATCTAAAAATTTTCTCAATCTTTGCACCCAACCGCCTTCTTTGTCCCAAGCTCCATAAGCTATACTGTCTCCAAAAACACAAATTCTTGCCATAAAGTTTAATTAAGTTAGATAAAAAATATTTAAAAAAAATCAATCTTATTTTTATCATTGTACCAAATTTTCAAAATTTGTAAATCTTAGGTTGAGCCATTTAGTAAAATCTGATAGAATATAAACCGTAGGCGGCATTCATTTATGGATGTTGCCCGCGGAAATGTTTTTAATTCTTTATGACACATCGGAAATTAAAACAATTTACCATCGCTTTTATTTTTTTTCTGATTTGCGCCTCTTTTGCTTCTTTGATTTATCTTTTATCCTATGAGCCCCGTCCTTCCTGTTTTGACGGAATTCAAAATCAAGGCGAAACAGGGATAGATTGCGGCGGTCCCTGCAAAATTTGCCCGCCGCCGAAAGAGATAAAAGACCTCAAAATTCTTTGGACAAAAGCCATTCCCTCTGGTCCGATAAGCTATGATTTAATCTCAAGCATTAAAAATCCCAACAAAGATTGGGGAATTGGCTCTTTAAATTATCAATTCACTTTATATGATAAAGAAGGAAGAATTTTAGGGCAAAGAGAAGGCTCATCTTATATACTGCCAAATCAAGAAAAATTTATAATAGAAACTTTAATAGATACTATTATCACTCCCGACAAAGTCAGCTTAAGTTTTGATTATATTTCTTGGCAAAAGCTTCAAAATTTTAAAGGATTAAAATTCCCTGTTAAAGAGAAGAAATATAAATCTATAGCTGACGGCTCGGCGGTTGGCGAGGTTTCGGGAATCGTTGTTAATGATA
>Ga0190352_1000327_pt1 | contig 11792 bp, 12 predicted proteins | sample 4872131011_MG_FD_161682 | JGI IMG/M metagenome (GOLD analysis project Ga0190352, IMG submission 161682) | Hydrothermal vent microbial mat bacterial communities from Southern Trench, Guaymas Basin, Mexico - 4872-13-10-11_MG | ecosystem: Environmental > Aquatic > Marine > Hydrothermal vents >...
AATAAATCAAATATTGCTCCAATACCTAGTAAAATAATACGCTCGGGTCTTTCCACCAAACCTACATTACATTTGGAACCTAAAAATATCTCGGCCCTGGCCCGCGCATAAGAAGTCAGTAAACTACCAGCAATTGTGAGGAAAACACAGATAAAAAGGAAGATTTCTCGGCTGTGATAATAATAAAAACAGAGGCCAAAGAAAAATAATAAATCCGCATAACGGTCAATAACTGAATCCAGAAAACCACCAAATTCAGAAACCTTACCAGTAGCGCGAGCAATGGCACCATCGGCCATATCAAACAAACCTGCCAAAAAAATAAGGGTTCCTCCTATCTTAAAATAACCAAATGCCAGAAAAAAACTAGAAATAGCAGTAACACACAGTCCTAATAGGGTATAAGTATTAGGAGAGTATTTTTTAGGTAGTAATTTTATAATGTATTTATCCAGTCTTCCACTTAATTTAGCACTGAGCATGTCCCCATAAATAACATAAAGCCATCTAAAAATAAAGTCTGCTTAGCCACTCTAATACCATTTTTCGTCTATTTTTAAACTGGGGCAAAAAGAAACCCTGTTTCCAATGAGCCTGAGTTAATAAATCAGAAACTACTAGTAAAGAAACAGAGCTAATGCCTAAATCAGAGCTTCTACTAAAAATGGCCTCTGTTTCCATATCTATGGCCACAATCTCTTGTTTCTGATAATTATAGATTTTTTCTAAATCAAGGACATAGGGATTATCTACGGAAATAACGGTGCCTGTATGAAAAGAAAAAGGTATGTTTATCTGAAAATTCTTAAATAAAACAGGAGAGACATAAGAGGATGTTTGATATTCACTAATAGCAGTATGAGGTAATATAATATCCCCTATACTTAAAATGGGGCTAAGCCCTCCACACCAACCTAAAAATAAAAAGGTTTTTCCACCCCAAGTTTTAAGGTGCTCTAAAATAATCAATAGTTGAGGTCTGCCTAGACAAGGACCAATGACTGATAAAGTAGGGAAAATATAAAGTTTGGCTAAACAAATGGGGATTTTTTTAATTGGTTTGGGCATGAAAGATAAGAATAAATTTAAATCTAAAGGATGGGAAATGATGAAAGCCATTTCTGGGAGTGCTGGACCAGGAGGAACTTTTATATACATGATAAAGAAAACAGAATAATAAAAAACATGATTATACTTATAAAACCATTGACCGTAAAAAAGGCCATGGTAAGTTTAGAAAAATCATAAGGTTTGATAATCAGGTGTTCATAAAGAAGAAGTAAACTTACCACCCCTAACCCATAAAAATAGAAAATATTAAGTTGAGCAGCCTTACCTGCATAATAAAAACAAATAATAGTCAATATATGAAAAAAACTAGAAAGATAAAGGCCATTTTTAATACCAAATCTTACTGGTATAGAATGAAGTCTCTGTTTTTTATCAAATTCATAATCAAGACAACTATATAAAACATCAAATCCTGCCACCCAAAAGGCAACTCCCCAAAATAGCCAAAATGGAATAGGGCTAAACACAGGCTTGATAGCTAACCAACCCCCCAAAGGGGCAAGGCCATCGGCTATACCTAAAAATAAGTGGGTAAGCCAAGTAAATCTCTTGGTGTAAGAATAACCAGTTATTATAAAGAGTGCAACAGGAGAGAGATAAAATACCAGGCGATTGAGATTGTAAGTAGCCACAAAAAACAATAATGTCCAAAAGATAATAAATCCTATGACCCATCTAGGAGTAAGTAGCCCTTTGGGTAATGCTCTATTTTTAGTGCGAGGATTTTGGGCATCAATATTCATATCTACTAAACGATTAAAGGCCATAGCCACACTCCTTGCGCTGACTACAGCTATTAAAATCCAAAATAGTTTGTCCCATGGAGGGAGATTCCTTTGGGCCAAAAAGGCCCCAATGTAAACAAAAGGAAGGGCAAAAATACTATGTTCAAACTTGATCATTTCTAGGACAGTCTTGATTTTTTTAAACATGGTTAAGACTGTTTGAAGAGTTCTTCCCAAGATTCCATTAAATTATGTGCTAGTCCCAAGTGGTCTAATACCCTAGCCACTACAAAGTTTACTAAATCATCAACAGTCTTAGGTTTATGATAAAAACCAGGCATAGCCGGTAAAATAGTAGCTCCTGCTTGAGTGAGGGCAAGCATGTTTTTTAGATGGATGATGTTTAAGGGCGTTTCTCTAGGGACCAAAATCAAAGGTCTTTTTTCCTTGAGCATGACATCTGCCACTCGAATAATCACATTTTTTGTTAAACCATGGGCAATAGCGGCTAATGTGCCCATAGAGCAGGGTATGATTACCATGGCCTTGGCCTTTACACTTCCACTAGTTATAGGTGACCACCAGTCATTCTCAAAATAAATAGTAACTTCAGGGGGTAAACTCTCAGAAATAGAGCTACCTATTTCCCATTCCCAAACTTTCTCACCTATATGGGAAACCAAACAAGTTAAAGGTGACTTATTTTTATAAAAATACTCTATTAATGTTTTGGCATAAATAACCCCACTGGCCCCTGTAATAGCTAGAATATATCTGGACTTATCTTGGGTGGTTAGATGTTTGTTACTCATTTCATTTTTAGCCAATTTTATACTATGTCAATCAACCCAATTTTGTCAACCTGATGAAATTTACTACAGCCTTGAAGAATCATTTTTTCGCACCTTGGAGTCCAAAATATGCTGAAAATTTACATTTTATGCTTTAGTACATTCCATTTTGCTAACCAGCCAACAGAAAAATGGCTCTTATAATGGCCAGACATGAAATAAAAACGGGTCTCCCCACTAATATAAGCTAGATAGGCTACACAGCCAAATCATTTTACTAGTTGAATCACTGCTAGACTATTCTCCTAACACTACCAGACATACATAGAGTAATATACCAATGAGAGAAATACATATACCTATAAGATACCACCAGTGGACAAAGGGAACTGCTTCTGGAGCGCCATAAGGAGCGCATAAAAAAGACCAGGCAAGAGCAAAAACTAAAGTTCCCAGACAGATAGCCAACAAACGGTAAAGTCTGAGTATCAGAAGAATAAATATACCTAACAAAAGGATTATATCAAATAGGGGATTTTTAAACAAAGGAATAATGGTAAACTTAAATTGCCCCACAGTAGTGAGAGATTCTGAAATCTTCTCCCAGTGGGTCTTAACCCATTCTTGAAACATTTCTATTACCTCCTTTTAAAAAAAGGCAAATCTTTTAGGGGCGTTTTTTCAATTTGTTTTTCCAGAACCTTTTCTAACTTCTTCTGGGCTTCCTCCTTTACCCTCTTACCAATAGCCTTTGTATTTAATGCTATTTTAGGTGCGTTAAACTTTCCTTTAATCAGCAAAGGCACGAAATAATATCCCTCTTCATTTCTAGGTACAATTTTAAATATCTGTTTTGCCTTGGAGTTTTGGACTAAATTAGCATTGAGAGTTATATCACTCTGTAAATCTAGTTTCCCTGTAACTGTAGAACTTCCTTGTAAAAAAAACCCATAATCTCTTTCCTTCATCTTCCCTTTTATGTTTATCTTTCCATTTTCTACTTTTAAATTGCTTTTAAATTCCTTGAATTTAGGATTAATCAATGCTTTTATATCCAAAAATTCAGCTACTTTCTGCAAAATAGGATTGCCTCTAAGTTCTCCGTTAGCGAAAGAAGCATTTATCCAACCATTAAGATATTTTTCCAAACTAGGTGTAGTTATACCTTTGCCCTTAATCTTTGTAATTAAGCTTCCTTTACCTCTTAATTCGCCTACTGAAGGAGATAAGAGGCTCTGAGTAAAATTATTTATATCTATTTTATCTAAATTCAAATCTAAGTCATAAATAAAACCCCTTTTACTCAAATCTAGTTTTGTCTTTCCCTTTATTGTTCCTCCCTTTTGAAATTGGCCATAAATGGGTTTTAAGACTAAAATATTATCCTTAAAGTTATAAGTAGTGGTAAATTTGGACACAATTATTTTTTTGTAAGATAAATCATAAATCCTTATCTGACCACTAGCAACAAAAGGAAGATTTAGCGGTGCTGGCTCTTCATTTTGTCTCTTGGTTTTTGGCTTGAGTTTATTAAAATTGGCAGGAGCCAACACTTGAGAAGAGCTCAAAGCCAACCACTCTTCTAATTTTAATTTATTAAATTCTGCATTTAAAGTAACTATTGGTTTATCAAAAAACTGTTTGACCTTCCCATTTAATTTGAAGTAAGTATTACCTATTTTTCCTGACAAAGGAGTTACAAAAACAGCATCTTGCTTTTGAAAAGAAAGTTTACCCTTAACAGATGAGATAGAAGGCATATCTTTTAACTTTAGGGAAACATCTTGTAAAGAAACATCACCATTGAGTTCCAAACTAGTCAATTGATAAGGATTGCCTTGAACAGCCAAATTAGCACTGATTTGGCCCTTTTTTACTTTAATTATTTCAGTCTCAGTAGTTAATTTAATTAAAGGTTTTAATGATTGCAGGGGAATATCAAACTTTAATTCCATTTCTTTTTTACCAATAAAACCTGCCGTATTTAGAGAAAAGCCATTTAGCAAGCTATGCACTTTATTCAGGGTAACTTTTTGTTGAGAACCATCCCAAAGAAAGTCAAATTTACTCATCATATTTAAATTCTCATAAGCCCTTTTTTGAGAAATAAAGGAAACATTTTTGGCCTCTAATGCCCCTTTTGCTTGTGCAATGCCTATACCTTCAGTTTTCAAATCAACTTTTAAACCTGCTTTTCCCTTCAAATCATTTAATTTCCCAGGAGGTAAAACAGGAAGTAAAGATGACAAATCTGAGGCAAAGGCCTTAACTTCAACATCTGTTTTAAAATCAGCCAGATTCAGCTTTCCTACAACATTTGCAGAAATCCCATTGAAAAAACAATTAAGCTCAATAGGAAAAGAATGAGTAAAGGAAATATCCCTGGCTATAAAATCTGTCTTTTTTAAAGTAATACTTGTTGCCTGTTTTAAGTCCCTAAAAACTGCAGTACCATCTTTTACTTTTACCTCAGAGATGAAAAGACAAACACCAATTTCAGGTTTTTGGCTCCTTTCTGAAAGAGGTGAGGGCTTTTTCTTTTTAAATTTAGAAACAATATCTTCAAAATTAAATCTTCCTTGAATGTTTTTTATAATTTCCACATGTGGTCTTTCTAAAACCAGCTTCCCTATTTCTATCCTTTTTTTCAAAAGCGGCCAAAATCTATATCTTAAAATAAGTTTCTCACAAGAAATAAATTGCTTTATAGGAAAATCAGTGGACTCTTTTACCGAAAATTCCTTTACTTCCAGACCTTTAAAGAGGTTGAAACGAATTTCCTTTATTTCTACTTCTCGTCCCAAAGCTGCTGTTAATCTGGGAACCACTAAGGCCTTAAGTCTTTGTGGGGTAAAATAAATAGAAAAAAAGCCATAAATGCCAATCAAGACAACAATAAAGATAATAAAAACAATCGCTAAATATTTAATCCATTTTTGCATTTTAATCACAAAAAATATAGCATATTATTTGTTGACTACCAAATTTGCTCATGTTATCTTTTAAACAATGATTCCCTTAAAGGACAAAATTCCTTCTCAAACCTTTCCTTTAATTACACTTTCATTAATTACTATCAATGTCGTGGTATTTTTTTATGAAATCTCTTTAGGAGCCTATTTAGAAAAATTTGCCTTTATATACGGGATAGTGCCTAAAAGGTACTTTTTCTTTTCTGGTTTTAGACCCACAACTATTATGGCTAAATACCTACCTTTATTCACCTCTATGTTTTTACATGGGGGCTGGCTTCACCTTATCGGCAATATGTGGTTTCTTTGGATTTTTGGGGATAATATAGAAGATAGCGTGGGACACAAAAGATTTCTCCTTTTCTACCTCCTTTGTGGATTAGTAGCTGGTTTATGTCACATTTACACTAATCCCCGCTGCACCTTACCCACTATTGGTGCCAGTGGAGCTATTTCAGGAGTAATGGGAGCTTACCTTATACTATTTCCTCATTCTCGAATTATTACTTTGGTTCCTATATTTTTCTTTTTTACTTTGATAGAAATCCCTGCCGTATTCTTTCTTCTCTTTTGGTTTATGATTCAATTCTTTAATGGAGCCTTTTCTATCATGGCACCAGCAGGTTTTTATCAAGGTGTTGCCTGGTGGGCTCATATTGGAGGTTTTATATGTGGCACTATATTAATATTTTTCTTTAAAAAAAAAGATAATAGGCGTTTTTATCCGGATGAATACAAACCATGGTAGGAGGTAAAATATGAATTTTATTGACCTCATTTGGCTATTTTTTATAGCTTCAGCTTTATCCCCAATCATCCAAAGAAAGATGTTAGAATCAGCCCGAATGAGATTAATAAGGAAAATAGAAAAGGAACGAAAAAGCCGGGTAATTGCTATGATTCATCGCCAAGAAACCATGGCTTTACTGGGATTTCCTATCTTTAAATATATTGATATTCAGGACTCAGAAGAAGTTATGAGAGCCATTCGTATGACAGATGAAGCAGTCCCTATTGATTTAGTTTTGCACACACCAGGTGGTTTAGTTCTAGCAGCAGAACAGATTGCCTATGCCCTCAAAGGCCACAAGGCAAAAGTAACTGTATTTGTACCACATTATGCCATGTCAGGTGGCACCTTAATTGCTCTAGCGGCAGATGAAATTGTGATGGACCCCTATGCCGTATTAGGACCAGTTGACCCTCAACTAGGACAATACCCTGCTGCTTCTATCCTTAAGGTATTAGAAAAAAAGGATATAAATAAGATTGATGACCAAACTTTAATTATGGCTGATATTTCCCATAAAGCCCTTAATCAAGTAAAAAATTGTGTGATAACCATCTTGAGCAATAAAATACCAGAAGAAAAAGCAGAGCAAATAGCTGATTTACTCTCTCGAGGTCAATGGACCCATGACTATCCCATTACTTATAAACAGGCTCAGGAGTTAGGATTGCCTGTTTCCACCAAAATACCAGTAGAAATTTATCAACTTATGAACCTTTACCCCCAACCAGTGCAGAGACGACCATCTGTGCAATACATACCAGTTCCTTATAAAGGAGGAGAGGAAAGGCCAAACAAGTCTATGTTATAAGTGCTGCTAAAATCATATAAAAAATATGACAAAATATAGTAGTGTCAATTCTTTTGTGTGATAATATGAAAAAGTTGTGCACTTCTGGAAGTCCTGCCTGCCTCGTCGGCAGGCGGGATAGATGATTTCATATTATTGCTGGTTCAAAGGTTTCAATTTAAATTGTAAAAATTTTGTCTTCCTAAGATGTTTCTTTACTCCTTTCCGATTTAAATTAGGAGATGTTGCGATTGCCTTTATAGCAGCATAAGCACTGGTAGCTATCCAATTAGGGCTGAGATAATAATGAGTTAAAAATTGTCTATTAAACTCATTTTCTAACTTTTGGGGGAAGGTAGGTGTAGCTATGAGTATTTTGTCACTTATCCCATAAACAATTTTTTTAAATTCAGGGTCTGAAAAGCAAAAAGGACCTAAAAAATAAGGGTCAAGACCGATATCTTTAATTTGGGAAATGATTAATGCTCCTGTAACCGGAGTAGTGATAGACACAATGAGTTGAGGCTTTTTTTTCTTTAGATTGGATAACATGTAAGAAATGTGGTTGCTACTTTGAGTATTTAAGGAATAACTAAATTCAGGTTTAATATGGACCATCTCCCTTAGATACCGACTTAGTGTTTCTGCCCAGGGTATATTTTCCCAAAAAATTGCCCAGCTGAGATGATTTTTATTTAAGAATAGAGCCATCTCTTTTGCTTCGTCTTGTGTTTTTAAAATAGGCACCACCCAGCCATCAGACTGAGGGAATTCTTGAAAACAACCAGGGCTAATTACAGGGATATGGTTTTTTTTAATAAGAGATAATATACCTTCTAAACAACTACACTTTAATGGGCCAATAACGGCCAAAATCTGTTTATCATTGATTAAACCTTCAAAAATCTGTTTTGTTTTAGTGATATCACCCTGGTTATCAAACACCGCCAACTGAAGTGCCTTATTCTTTTGCTTTAATCCCAACGTTACTGCTTGCTCACACGACTTACCCCAAGGAGCTAGAGGACCACTTAAAGGAACTAATAGAGCTACCTTGGTCTTTTGGAAGTTTTCTTTACACCCTAAACTAATCAGACAAATAATAAGTAATGTCCAAATATATATTTTCAACCTTTTCTCCTTTCCCTAAATAATAATTTCAAAGGAATGGAATTAAAATCTAATTGACGTAATTGATTTATCAAAAAACGCTTGTAATTCTGGGGTATTGCTTGGGGATAATTAGTAAAAATTACAAAAGTAGGTGGTTTGATATCTACCTGAGTAATATAATATAATTTAATAGGCCGATTTTGATAAAGTGGTGGCTGGTATTTACTGCAGATATCTGCCATAAACCGATTGAGCTGACCAGTGGATATCCGATGAGTGTATTCCTGATAAAGGATATTTAACATCCTAAAAATCTGTTTTAATCCTTTACCTCTTAAGGCAGAAACAGTGATCACTGGCAAAAAAGAGGCAAATCTTAACCTTTGTTTGATATTTTCTATGTATTCCCTTTTAAACTCAGATGTAGCAGGCATGAGGTCCCATTTGTTAACTGCTATTAGAACACATTTTCCGCATTCTGTAGCATAATTTACAATCTTTATATCTTGGTCAGTAATGCTTTCAGGTGCCTCTATCAATAATAAAGCAATATCTGTATGTCTGATAGCCCTTAATGCCCTTTTTACACCATATCTTTCCAGGTGAGTTTTAATACGAGTTTTACGGCGCAATCCAGCAGTATCCATGAATAGATAGGCTTTGTCACCATATTTAACAAGGGTATCAATGGTGTCTCTAGTAGTTCCTGGAATATCACTTATTACGCTGCGTTCATCACCCACTAACTGATTAAATAAAGATGATTTACCTACATTGGGACGGCCTACTAAAGCTACTTTGATAGCGGTTGAAATCATTTGTTTTTCTTTTGTCTCTTCTTTAGCTGAGACAAGCGTTAAGGCTTCCTGTATTAATTCGTATACTCCATGTCCGTGTATGGCTGAAATAGGCCAAATTTTTTCCACGCCCAGTTCATAAAATTCAGATAAATCCTGAAGCTGTTTTTCACTATCTACTTTATTCACTGCAAACAACATGGGTTTTTGTGTCTTTCTCAAATATCTCATAATTTCTATATCTATGGGTGTTAACCCTGTCTTAACATCAGTCAAAAAAATAATTACATCGGCTTCTACAATAGCCTTTTGGCATTGAGTAATCACCTGTGGCAAAATAGGTGTTATTTCATCTGGAGGTAAAAAGCCCCCAGTATCAATAATAGTTAGGGTTTTACCTTTCCACTCCATTTCTCCATAAAGCCTATCTCTGGTAACCCCAGGAGTGGCATCTACAATAGCCTTAGGTCTCCTTATTAAACGATTGAATAGAGATGATTTACCTACATTAGGACGGCCCACTAAAGCAATAGTTATCTTTTTTGCCATAATGAATAAGCCTTTTTAATTACATTTTTTAATTCTTCATTAATATCTAAATCATCCAATGCTTCTACTGACTGCCATCTTACAGCTAAGGCATCAGATTTGGCTTGGGCCTTCCCCTTTAAAAAACGGCATAAAAAGTCAATAATTATAAAATGATACATTATTTCACCTTCACTGTCAGGAAAGATACGCTCTACTACTTCTACCAGCTCTTCCATAGAACTTTCAATGCCTGTCTCTTCTTCTACTTCCCGCACTACTGCTTGTTTTAGAGTTTCTCCTAGTTTTACTAAACCTCCTGGAATGTTCCATTTTCCTTCTCCAGGAGGATTTTTCCGCTTAATAAGCAACACCTTATTTTTTAAAAATACTATCCCACCTACTCCTATTAATGGTTGTTCTGGATATGCTCTTTTCATGGCCTACACTTTCGACATGGGCTATAACCTTGATAAAAGGCATCCCATTTTTTCTTAAAGAGTATGCGCTGGGCTGGTAAAATTCGTTGTCCATATTTGCAAACAGGACGATGGAATTTATGTGAATGAGTATTGCCCACATAATAATCACAAGTTTCTTTAAGAAGAACTTGCCAGATATTTCTTTTGTTTTTCATGGCCTGACGCTGGGCGGCTAATAATTTTTTAGCGTATTTTAAATGGGGATTTAAAAAAAGCACATATGCATAGCCTGCTTTGACCATTTCCAGATTAACAAATGTCCCATCTTTTAAAAACACATATCCCAACAAACGTCCATAACGGTCATAGGGTTCAATGTCTGTTTCTATCCGGACCTGTTTGTGTTTAACCAGATAAATATTATAATGTAATGCTTCTTCACCAAAAGGTTCTCCTGGTTGTTGATCATGGGCAATTTCTGGGGCATTTATCCCCAAGTATCTCACTCTTTGTCCATTCTCTAATACAATGCTATCTCCATCTGTTACCCAAGACACATAATGCCATTGGGCATCACAGGCAAAACACAGGATTAATACCAAAAAAATGGCCAGGCGAAAGTATCTTAACATAATAGGCAGCTTAACTTAGTTTAAATAAGGATTCAAGCCTGACCCTTGACCAAAATCCGTGATTGATTTTTGGATAAGGGTGTTTTTAATATGAAAGTCCTCTGTGTCTTTTGCGGTGAATGCTTACAAAAATTATTTACAGATTTTAATGATCATGATAACTGTTTAAATAATGAAGCAGTCAATAAAAATCGGCAGAGACACATTAGGCAGAATAAATATGGCCTTTTCATATAACCCTGTTTATATCGAAAAAGTCGAGGTTATCAAGGATTACAAATGGCACCCCAAAGAAAAAACACTGGAGCTTCCCATATTCAGAAGATATCTTAAGGAAGTTTTTAAATATTTTTTGATGGAGAAAAATAAATATCGATTCCTCTCTGCAAAAATTAACGGGAAAATGCGGACAAGTAGGATTTAAGAAGAGAAGTAAGATGCCCAAGCCCGCCTTGAAAAGATAATATAAAATTAGAGGATGTAATAGCATATAAGCGGGTAATGCTATGAATAACGGAAAGATAACCTTAAGACAGCTCGAGACACATCTTTTCAAAGCTGCCGACATCCTCAGGGGCAAGATGGATGCCTCTGAGTATAAGGAATATATCTTTGGTATGCTCTTTTTAAAGCGCGCTTCGGATGTCTTTGAAGCGAGAAGGCAGGAATTGAAAGATAGATTCAAAGCCCAGGGATTTTCTGACACAGGCCCTACATGCTTACCACAACGATAACTCCCTGACAATGAAAATATAGTGGCAACAAAATTGAGATTAAAATAGAGTTAACTTACGTATTTTCCAATAGAATATCTGTTTGGAAGACCGGAAGATTCGTTATAAAATTGGTTCCTTGTTGACATGAAATCTATCCCATTTGTCATTTCTAGGATTTGCTATTCTCTCCATTATCTCTTAATCTTACAAATCTCAATTTATCTTCTCCTAATCAAATTTTTTTACTAACATATATATTAAGTAAACAATAATCATCCCGGCAATATCATCAATCAAGTAGTGATAGCCTAAAATCAAACTGCCTATAATAATAAAGCAGAGAAAGAAAAAGGAAATCGATATGAGCCATCTTTTGCCGAAATCACGTGAGAGTAAAAATAATTGAAGGGCATAACCTACATGGAAACTAGGGAAGGCAGCAATA
>Ga0190352_1000328_pt1 | contig 11784 bp, 7 predicted proteins | sample 4872131011_MG_FD_161682 | JGI IMG/M metagenome (GOLD analysis project Ga0190352, IMG submission 161682) | Hydrothermal vent microbial mat bacterial communities from Southern Trench, Guaymas Basin, Mexico - 4872-13-10-11_MG | ecosystem: Environmental > Aquatic > Marine > Hydrothermal vents >...
ATCATCTGTCCCCATGAGAGCCACAATGGCTTTAAGCGCTGGCGGATTGCGCATGGCCATCTGGACGGAATTAAACGCCCCCCAGGAGATGCCAAACATGCCCACTTTACCTGTTGACCACGGCTGTTTGGACAGCCAATCAATCACCATCTCCCCGTCTTTCAGTTCCTGATTGGTATATTCGTACTCGATCAGTTTGCCTTGGCTGGCGCCAGTACCGCGGATATCCACCCGGGCCACAACATAACCCCGGGCGACAAAGTATGAGAAAACTGCGAATCGTCCCTTGCGGCTTTCGTCTTTTCGATAAGGAAGATATTCAAGAAGTACAGGGAATTTAGCCGATTGGTCTCTATCTGCCGGCATAAAAAGACTGACAGCCAGCCGCACCCCATCAGGCATAGGAATCCAGGCTTCCTTGATCTCGATTCCTTCATAGGTGAGGTCGGGCAGTCTTGCTTGGTTACTGGCAACTGCAGTGAGGGCCAAGACAACTATTGTTAGTTCGATTAATAAATTTTTTCTCATCTTAGGCGTTAAAAAGAACCATAAAAATTTAATTTTTGGCTTTGACAATTTCCCCTCTTTGGTTTTCAATATCTAACATTTTAGCTGTTCTAGCTACCATATTACAAAAAATAGATTTATTTAGCCAAGAAGAAGTAGCAAGTGAATAAAAACTTGATTTTGTCCCAAAGTGACGGGAATGAGTTACTACGTTAAGGCGAAGGAAAATGTCTCCGCTTCGGTTCAGATTTTTCAGCCAGCGAAAATAGGTTTATCAGCCTGCACTAAACACCGCAATCCTACTCCAACCAGAGCAAACACCGATCCAGTTGCCAGTACGGGCACCCAGCCAAAAGCTTCGGCTGTAATCGGGACGAGAAGAGCTCCGATACCACCTACAGCATTACCACCTGTGCTCATTACTCCAGTGGCTGAGGAAGCCTGAATGCCAGAAACATAAATTGCTGCGGCCCAATATTGCTTTAACCTCTCAAAAAGGCAATCGGAAAAAGTGGGAAGGCCTCCATCATGTCTTATACTTTTAAATTCTTTCTTCTTTTTCCAGAAACTCTGTCAAAGAGAAAATCATGAAAAGCAATTAGGCGGAGCCTCAAAATTCAAGAAGAATTCCTGCGAGACCATATTAGGGGCGGAGGTCTCTCGGCGACAAATGTCAGCTGGAGATAGTTGATGATCCTGTCTAAATATGTAAGCTGGCACTGGTGTTATAAGCTGGCATTGGTGTCACCGATTTTCGCTAGTTCTTCAGTTTCGAGCAAAAAATTAGGTAAATATGTGAACTGTCACCAATTTTCACCAATTTTTTTCACCAGTTTTTAGCCTTTAAATTTAGCTGGTTGGTTGACGAATAACGTCCAGCAAAGTTCCATCTCTCCACTCGATGGCATGGACAATCTCTCCGGTTGTTTCCCGGCGAGGTGGTATTTTCCCCATCTGCTGGGCCTTGGCCACCGACCGCTGGTGGAGCTCCTCAATGGTCAGGACTTTTAGACCAAATTGTTCAGCTTGGGCCAGGATGGATTGTTTATAGGGGCTTTTACTTTGGGGATTTACCGCCACAAATTCTTCGGTAACTACCACATCAATTACTTCCCCAGGCGTGGCTCGGGTGTAAACCTTTTCCACCACTCGAGGAAAACCCCACTCACCTTTTCCACTAGCCAGGGGCAAAAAGATAATGGTGAGGGCCGCCCCAGCCGCTACATCTTGCCCTCCCCCGATGCCCCCTATAATCCGACCATTGGCACAAACAGTGTTGACATTAAATTCCAAATCAACCTCTAAAGCCGACAACACAGCCAAATCAAGCATATTCACGGCACACTCTTTATTAGCCACGGAAGCATAATAACCAGGGGTAATTTCTAAGTGACGCGGATGGGTTAACAAAGATTCAATTACTTTCGGGCTGGGCTCAAATAATTGCCCATGCATTAAATATCTCACCAATCCTTCTTCCAACATATCCACGTGGAAAGAAGTAATACCCCCAATCGAAAAATTGGCCACAACTTTCATTTCTCTAAGGATTTCCCTTATGTTTTCCAAGACGATCAAACCGGCTCCGCTGCCCACTTGAAAAGCAAAGTTTTCTTTTACTACACCCGCCGCTTTAACTACCCGGGTAACATTCTCGGCAACAGCAGCATTAAATGGATTAGCTTTGGCTTTATTCATATCCAGAGTGCCACTTCCGATTCCTGCTGCTAGGCCTGGTTCTTTAACCGGGACGACAAAATCTACGTTCTCCATCGAGATAGAAACGGGCATAATCAGATGCTCGCTCACTTCTCCAGCCAGAAGACATGTATAATCAGCAAACTCAGCATCAGCAGCAAACAAACCTAAGGGACCACAAAGATGTTCAGGTTTCCCCATCAGGCCATTGGCATTTCCATAAACATCAGCTATCGGAACCGGCCCAAAAGCAACTTTAACTCTCACCTCTCCTGTTTGAAGCTTCCGAACGCGGTTGCCATGAGAAAAACCAATGCTCACCCAAGGCAACAGTTCCCCAGCGGTGACATACGCCCCAAATTTCCGATAGACATTTCCGTATAACCCTCTCAGCGTTCCATCGCGGAAAGCTTCAATCAACCAGGGATCAGTGTGATCAAAAAAGGCATTTCCATAGAGAAGCAAGTCCTTTTTTCTCTTCTCGCGGAGTTTTTCGATGACTAGCTGGAGACCTTTGTCACCCGCTCGATAATAATGGGGATACGAAATCACATCACCATCATTGATTAAGTCCACCACCTTTTCCAGGGAGGTCACTTTATTCTGTCGATGGGGGATGGGCGAAGCTCCTCGGCGGCCAGCAATAAAACTGGCATAGGTTTCATCATTAAAGGCACTCTTAAACGGGGAATAGAAATGATTGTTGATCTTCATGGTTACCTTTCATCCTTACGCATAATTTTATTTTTTTTTGAATCTAAATTATTTTCGGGCTTCTGTTTTGTTATATAGCAACCACTTATTTTTTTCTCTGTTAGATGGTAATTCTTTAGGCTGACTTCTTTCTTCTCCCTGAGGCCTTCCTCTTTCTCCCCTACTTCGCTTCCTCTTTCTTTTTCTCAAGTTGAGGATTTTTAACATATTTATCGAAAAAGGCCAGCCATCTCGCCCAGAGGTCAAAATAGGTCTCTAGACAGCGTGGTCCGTGCGATTCAAAGGGGTAAACATAGAGAACCGCCTTTTTTCCTAAGCCAGTGAGGGCTTGAATCATTCGTTCCGATTGAATAAGGAAAGTTCCACTATTATTGTCTTTGGCCCCATGATACATGAGAAGAGGTGTTTCCAAATGGTCAGCTTCAAAAAACGGCGACATCTCAATATAGACATCTTGAGCTTCCCAGATAAAACGACGCTCATTCTGGAAAGTCATTGGAGTCAGGGTCCGGTTGTATGCCCCATCTCCAGCAATCCCAGCTTTGAAAAACGGCGTATGGGCCAAAATATTGGCAGTGGCAAAAGCCCCATAGCTATGTCCGCCATGGCCAAGTCGGTCAACATCAACATATCCCAGCTGATCAACCTTACGAATGGCGGCATACATCGAATCAACTAGGTGAGCAATATAATTATTATTGTATTGATTGCCGCGACCGAGGATAGGAATATCGGGAATAACCACGGCATAACCCTGGGTAAGCCAAATCTGAGAAGCGTTGCGCGTACTGAAATGACGAAAAGCATTCAAGTTATAAGAGCGAAGCACCGAGCTATTATAGTCTTTAACTGATTGATATTCACGGGGATAGGTCCAAAAAACAGCCGGGACTTTTTGTCCGGCTTGGTAATCAATAGGAAGAAGAACCCAAGCATGAATTTCCAATCCATCTCGGCGAATAAAGGTGAAGTGCTCCCTCTTGGCTGCGGTTATCTCTGGATAAGGATCTTTATTGGAAGTCAGTTGTTTGGTTACTTTCCCCTTTTCCCAAAGATAACAATCGGGAAAATCAGTCGGGCTTTCTTGCTGGATGATCAATTTGTTTAAGTTTTCATCCAATGGCAGCAAGGGTTGTTCATAATAATCCGGTGAGCCTTCAAAAAGACGAGTTTTTTCCTGGGTTTTTATTTCAACCTGGTCAATAAAAGGCCGCGGTTTTAAATTTTCTTGATATCCCCTTCCTTGTAAAAATACTTTTTTCTTATCAGAACTGAGAAGAACATAAGTGATTCCGTTGGCTGTCCTCTGAACCATAACATTGCCGGGGTGGTGGAGAAGGTCTTCGGGGTCAATGTCTTTGACCAACACATAAGCTCGTGGTGGTTTACACCTTAAATCGTAAGCTACGATTTCCTGGCGATTCTGGCCGTCATCGTTCCGACCACTTAAAGTAGCTAGGGCAAAGGAACCATCACGAGTCAAATCAACGCTCACGAATCTTTTTTCGGTAGCCACTAGGGTAATAGCTTTATCGAGATCAAAAGGAGGAGGAAGAAACATTAATCTGTCTTTAGGTTTACTTGGGGCTTTTTCTTTTTTATCTTCTTTTGCTTTTTCTCTCCACAGGAAAATCAGCCCTTTTCCGTCAGGCCGCCATTTGACTTCCCGTGGCCAATTTCGATCCGATCCTCTCTCCCGCGACATAGCTTCTTGGAGGGGAATTTGCCTAATGGTGGCTATTACTTTCCCGGTTTCATTCAAAACTTCAAGGGAACGAGGGAAACTCCGGTAGCTTACCAGATAGGAGAAAGGCTCCGTTAACCTCTCAGCGAGAATATATTTTCCGTCAGGACTGACTGCAATGCTTTCAAACATTCCGGGCTCCCCAATATAGTGAGGCTCTTGCCCCGGGTAAAGAATAGCCAATTGGGAGGTAGTATAAAACCTAAAGAGTTCTTTATCATAAGGAGTCCGGATTAAAAAAGGGAAAGTGCGGGTCGGCGTGGGTTTTTCTCTTGTCCGGCGAATTAAAGGGCTGGAGGGAATAGTGGGTGGTTGAGGCTCAGAGCCTCTGTTGGAGGGTACCAGTAAAGTTACCAAACTGCCATCGGGGCGCCATTGAAGCGTTTGAGATGGGGGACTCCCTGAGCGCCGATAACCTCGAGCGCCACTTATCGTCACCATGACCAACGCCTTAGAGACAGCCTTGGCTTCTCCGGTGCTTACATCAGCCACCCAGACTTCGCTCCCCTTCCCAAGATGAGCCAGAAAAGCAAGCTTATTTCCCGCCGGCGACCAAACAAAATCAGATACCAGGATGTTGGCTGGCAGTTGAACTTCCCAGGCTTTTCCTTGGCGGTAAGAATATATTTTTAATCCTTTCACCCCGTAGGTGGATAAGCGCCACTCGCGATTAACATCAGGACAAAATTCTAGCATGGCTAACCGCAATGTCCGCTGCGCCATTCGTTTAAGGGAAGAAAATTCTTCCTGGATGGGAATTAAGAAGTGATCTTTATCCGGACTCAGATTGGACAAGACATCATAGTGCCGATCACGGAGCAGAAGCTCTTTAACTTCCTCCGGAGGTTGAAGATAAGTTTCTCGATAAAGAAGCTCATCAGCGGCTTCTTTCTGGTTATCAAGACACCATCCTTGGGTATTGTAGAAAAAAGTAATAAGCAGCAAAAAAAGAAAAATTTTACTGATTTTGATTAATTTTAAATTAGACATTTACCCACCTCCTTAACCAAAAGCAAAAAGATTGGAGACCCCTTAACCAATAACAAGAAATTAAAAGATAAAAGTTGGGGTAAGAAGTTTTTAACCAAGTCAAAAATCAATCACCTCTTTGAAGAGGACTTTTTTTGTCTAGATATCTCAATAACTTTTTGTTCTGCACCGGGACAAGTTTTAAAACCTATTTTCCTTACTCACCATCAGGGGATTTTTAACACAATCAAAAATCCAAGTCAAAATAAAGATGGACTGATGGCCAAAATTGCCTCCAAACTGCGAAAACAAATTGTCAAACCTTGCTTGGCGAAAGGCACTGATCACATCAGTAAAGACAGCCTTGAGAGCTGAAAAAGAAGGGCCTCGATGGTCATCTCGAAATGTTTGGGCAAAATCCTCATCAGCATATAATCCTCTTGCATGATTGATGAGCACTTGAGCAAAATCAGTATAGATCCGCCAATCACGAGCCTCATTCGCATGAGCCAGAGTGTTTCGAGATGCCCTTCCACGAACCCCCATATGGAACAGTTCATTTTGCCTTGACCTGAGACACACCTCGATTTCTCGAAGACTCTCTCGATAAGTCAGCTGAGCAAAAGCCATACCCAAAAACTGGCCCAAACAGGAAAAACTCTTGACTTTGTAATTGCCCCGGTAGCGTTTAACGCATTTTCGGAATTTATGCCTAGGGAGATAATCCATTATCTGAGAAAAAACGGTTCGTCCTGTATTTATGGCTACTCCTTCCCGTCGATTGACAGAAAGGTGACCTTATCATAAAATTGAATCCAAATCGATTACAGTGAAATTCTTCTATATCTTAATTAATATAAATAAATTACAAGGATTTTACATTCAAACGTTGGGACAGCAGTTCACCGCTGCCTTCTTTTGCCACCCTGAGATCGTTAGGATCTTACTAGACAACGGTGCTGATAAAAATTTAAAGAATAACGCCGGACGTACTGCGCTGGAAACCGTTTCAGTTCCTTTCAATGAGGTCAAAGACATCGACGATCAATTCAGAACGTTCTTTAGACCGCTGGGAATTGACCTTGACTACGAGAAGATTAAAATGACCCGCCCCAAGATTGCGGAAATGTCGCGATAGAGGTAACTTCACAGGGTGATTGATTAAAAAATCTTATATTTATATTTCCAATCCCGTTTGAAGGATTATACCTATTTTCCTCTGTCTGGAGTTAGCTTCCAGATGATGTAGGTTTCAAACAGTTCCTTGCTTTCGGCCAGAGTCTGAAACCTCCAGCCGAACTCATTCGCTATCCTCAATACACGCTCTGGTTCAGCAATTGATGAGTACGCCATTTGGACGAATCCATCAGGTTTCAGGTAGTGTGACGCCTCCTTAAAAAATCTTTTTATCAGCGATTTGGCAGGGTCGTAAAGGGCAAGCCCCAGGTTATCCTGGGGTATTCCTTCCAGATAAGGGGGATTAATGAGAATGACATCAAAAATCGAACCAGAAGGTAAGGACGAGAAGAGATCTCCTTCAATCACCCTGACAGTGGATTCCAAACCATGTCTCTTAATATTTTTTTGGGCAATGCGAACAGCTTCAGGGTTGATGTCCACGGCAAGTACTCTTCGTGCTTTAAATCCAGCCACTATCGCCAATATACCTGACCCTGTACCAATATCCAGCACCTCGTCTTCTGGAGTCACGCATATATGCCTGGCCATGAACTCGCTGGTTCGGAAGTATTTTGGATTGAACACATCTTTCGAGGTGAGATATTTCCTGCCAATCACTTCAACTTCATGAGGACCATAGTTCTGTAAGGCACGGATGATTAAGACTACAATGTGCTGCCAAAGTTTATTCATTTAGTTTTATAAAAAAAGTCCAAGTTCTGACTCAACTGTTATGTTGGGGTGCCCCTTGAAATACACCGGACTTTCATCAAACTGAATAAAAGATATATCTTAAGTATTTTTCTACAATTACTACCATACGAGGACGGGATCGTCAATCGCAGCGATACCACTATATTTATATAATATTCCTAATATGTTGACAGTTCCGTCTATTTTGTGAATTTTATCTATATATTAATAATTTACCCCCGAAGTGTTCAATCCGTACTCAAGCAAGGAGGCTTAAAATCTTTGATAATTCCAAGTCTTTAGCCTTTTTATCCATGAATAAGAAAAAAAGTGAGCATCACATCCCCTGCCTGGTCGATGAAAAAGGCCAATTTTTGGCAGAAAAAGAGAAGGAAGTTTGCCATGCGGGCGACGGGCTGCTACACAGCACCTTTCTGGCTATAATCTTCAAAGAAAGAATGAATTGATAATCGCCCGGAGGAGCGCACAGAAGAAACTCTGACCGGGTTTTTTGGATGGAACAGTTGCCAACCACTCTAATGCTGAGTGCTCACTAGTCAATATCGTCTCTTACACCTTATTTTCTTTTGGAAAAATTGGTAAATATGTAAACTGTCACCAATTACTGTCACCAATTACTTCCGGTACAAGGGAAATTTCTTTTCTTTTTAATTCTCTATTACGCTAATTTTCTGATATTCTCTATTTTCTGTGGATTTCTTGTTGACTGGCCCCAAGTTTCATAAATATGATGGATAATGAAGTTACTTAGTAGAAGAGAATTTGATTATATCAAGTGAAATACAACACCAAAATAAGATCGAAATTCTAATCATTTATCATTTGACAACAAGAACATAACACCATTGCTTAAATTTGCAAGAAGACAAAAAGCAACGTATGGTCAATATGACAAGACATGAAGGGAGTATTTAAGTATGCACATACTCTCAGGAAGTTTGATAGTAGTAGTGGGCCTTTTTATGGTGATATGCGGCAGTACAAAGAGCAAATTTACTATTTATCGGCTAATGGTGGCCCGGTCCCGAATACTGTGGGGTGAAAAGGTGCACCGCTTCTACCAGATTGCTGGAACCATGGTCATTGTCTTCGGAGTATTGGTTGCTCTTGGTTACATTTGACAGTAAATAAAACCGCCCAACAAAGGACTGCAAATCGACCCCGCTGCGCGTGGCAATTGAACTCTGGCATTAGACCTCAATAATTTCGTGGGTAGAGGATGATAAAAGCTGACTAACAACCTCCTTAAATCTCCACTAAGTGCCGCGGCCTCTTCCGGAAATGGCGAATTCTCTTTCTATTTTGCCATTTCTGACTCCGTAGGCCTTATCATGGATATTTAATACCAGGCTAGCACTGTTGGGCACAATTTGTAATCGCTCTCCAAGGGTAAGTTTCTGGGCATTTTCTTTATAGTAGACCAAGCCGCTTTCGGCGCCGACTCTTCCCAGCCATAAGTCATCACGCCCCTGAATGGAACCGAAACTAGGCATTCCATTCCAAAAGAAACCAGGGACCTCCCGGCACCCAATAATAGATTCGCCACCCAAGGCTTTAAAGCCCGCGTCGATAACCACACAAGTTGGATGGGAAGTACTCACTACCGTAGTCAGTACGGTAAGGGCACACCGGTCAAGAGTACAACCGAGAGAGTAGCTGTAGATAATATCCCCGATGACGCGCTGTCCGGGGTGGATTTCTGTTATCTCTTTAAGCACCCCTTCTTTCACCCAGCGGCAGGTGGCAAACATTGTCGGAGAAGCTCCTGTGGAGACGTCTCTTATATTGAAGCCTTCTCTGCGGAGAAGGCGGGCCATTTCACACATTATTGAACCAACCTCAAGGGCTACCCGGGAAACGTCTTCTTCGGTGGGCATGGCTTGAGCGCTTGTCTCGTGGGCATAAATACCCACCAGTTCAATACCCGGGAGTTGGCTAAGCTTCTTGGCCAGCTCCAGCGTTGGGGTGCCGGGTAAAACACCGTAACGCTTTGTGCCGGTATCAATTTTCATATGCACCGGGATTTTCTTCCCGACTTCTTGACCGACTTTGGAAAGCCCTTCAGCCTGTTCCACCATGTCCACCACGATGGCCAATTTGAGCCCTGGTCTGGTGACGAGCTTCTTGATCTTCTCCAATTTTCGCTCACCGTAGAAAGGATGAGCAACGATGATATCATTAATGCCTGCTTCGGCCATAACTTCTGCCTGGTCTATTAAACCCACTTCAACGCCACAAGCTCCCGCTTCAAGCTGCATCTTGGCTATTTCTGGACACTGGTGCACTTTAACATGGGGGCGCAGCTTCACTCCTGCCCCAGCGGCGGCTTGAGCCATCTCCTTGATATTTGCCTCCAATGTATTCATATCAATGAGAACTGCCGGAGTGTCTAAAGATGGATAGGGAACATTATTTTTCATCAGTTCAGCCTCCTTTGACAATTAGTTACTCTTTGCCCATCAAAAAAATTCACCAATGGGAAATGTACTTTCTGCCAAGCCGACTACCCTACTACAGTAAACATGAAATATCCAGCCGACCATATCCCTCCCTGACCATAATATCTCTTCTATGTCTTCTGGAGAAACCTCAGGAGAAAATCAAGCTTCTCTTATATCGCCTTCCCTGGTCCGGAAGGCCGTTAATTTTTGAGCAAGACTCTGCCATTCAGTGTCCCGTTAAACTTACCCTTTTCCACCGCTATTTTTCCATTCACAAGCACATATTCCACCCCGGAAGCATATTGCAACGCATTGTCGTAAGTGGCGTTATCACGAACCGTTTCCGGGTTAAAAACAGCGATATCAGCTTTATATCCTTCCAGCAGCAATCCTCTGTCCTTCATTTTTAGAACCTGGGCGGGCAGAGAAGTCATTTTTCGGATCGCTTCTTCTAGCAACAAGAGCTTTTCCTCGCGAACATACTTTCTCAGGATAATTGCCTGACTGCTGAAATCCCTCGGGTGGCCGCGTACCGGTTTATCTGTCTCTTTTATGATGGGATAGGCCATCCCGTCGCTACTGACCATAACCCAATTCTGGATCATTGCCAGACGGTTGTCCTCAACCGATTGAGAACTGGAAGCAAACAGGATATCCGGCTCGTCCAGGATCAAATCTGCTATCACATCAAAACCATCTCTTTTTTGTTCCTGGATGAGATCGACCAGCAATTTATCCACCAACCGTGGATTCTTTCGGGCTACTTTTATTCTGAAATCCTGCCATCCCCAACGCGCCACTGGGCTCGGATTATCAGGCCGTTTTTCATAGGTGGATTCCCGGAGGCGTTCTCTTTTGGCTGGATCACGCAAAGCGTTCTGTAATTCCTTGACATACTGCCTTCTGACCTGTTCCCGTTCTGTCTTCGGCAACTCCTCGTTATATGCTTTCTCCCGGAGCTCGGCAAGTGGTTGCATATCCGGGGGTATATCTACCAGTTCGGTTATAAAATCAATAGGAGCTCCCTGTAAAAACGGATATTGATCCGCAGTGATCTGAATTCCTCGGTCTCTCGCATCTTGTATAAGCCGGACGGCCTCCTTCATCAATCCCCAATTGTCCCGGCCGCAGGCTTTCAGATGCGATATATTAACCGGTACTCCGGTTTCTTCGCTGATACGAATGATCTCTTTAATCGCTTCCAGCAATTGGCAGGCTTCATCGCGGATGTGTGAATTGTACAGTCCCCCGAACTCCGCTACCGGCCGGGTTAAGGCAATAACCTCTTCCGTGGTCACAAATTGATCATATCCTTCATACTCCAGACAGGTACTGATTCCCCAGGCTCCTTCCTGCATGGCTTGCCGGACCAATTTCTGCATCTGTTTCAGCTCCCCATCCGTCGGTGATCGAAGTTGATCCTCCCCCATCACAGCTCTCCGCACCGGAATATTTCCCACTTGCAAAACAGCATTGGTGCCGATCCCCCGTTTTTCCCAATCCGCCTTGGTCTCGGCGATTTTGTAGGTCCCCATCCCGCAGTTTCCGGTCACAACCGTTGTGGTCCCCTGAATCAGGTAATTCAGGTTCACATTGTAACCCGGTTTTCCCAAGTCTTCATCACAATGAGTATGCAGGTCAATAAAACCGGGTGAAACCACCAACCCCTCGGCATTAATGACGGTATCGGCTTTATCAGCATCCAGAGAGCCGATGGCCACAATGACATCTCCCCGTATTCCCACATCTGCGTAAAACCAGGGATTCCCCGTCCCGTTAACGATCTGCCCGCCTTTAATCAGGATGTCGTAATGATTG
>Ga0190352_1000330_pt1 | contig 11698 bp, 10 predicted proteins | sample 4872131011_MG_FD_161682 | JGI IMG/M metagenome (GOLD analysis project Ga0190352, IMG submission 161682) | Hydrothermal vent microbial mat bacterial communities from Southern Trench, Guaymas Basin, Mexico - 4872-13-10-11_MG | ecosystem: Environmental > Aquatic > Marine > Hydrothermal vents >...
GGAGATTGAGCCTCTACTCATCCCTACGGGAATGGGCAAGCTCGGTCGCTGAAGCAGGAATCCCACTAGCGGGTTTTCCGGGTGGGCAACCTACCGGAAGCTCCTTCCGTAAGGGAGGGGTAGTTCACATGTTCTTCTTACTTCTAAACGGTCTATTTTCTCTTCCATTATCTCTTTATCCTGCAAGACACCTTCCTCTTTAGGTAGGTGATGTAGCGGGAGTTTTCTGGTTTTCTATATACTCTCTTACGACTTCCAAGGGAGCTCCGCCACAAGAACCTGCAAAATAGCTTGGTGACCACAGGGCGTTTTTCCAGTAAAACTGCCTCAATTCTGGATGTACCTGTTTTAGCTTTCTTGACGATACTCCTTTCAGCGAATTAACTAATTTAGATACAGCTACTTTTGGTGGATATGTTACCAAGAGGTGAACATGGTTGCTTTCCCCATTAAATTCTTTTAACAAGTAATCGCTCTCTTTTCTTGCTGAGTTTCAGTCCATAGCCAGATACCATTAACTGAGAAAGGCTATCAGTTTTTATCAATGAGATACCTTCATCAACTCTGAGTTCTTCGTCTTGTGGTTCCTGTTTGACCTCAATAGGAATAGGTTCCAGTTTGTCTGAAAATAAGCTGCGCTGATAATAACGTGTTTTCGCAAATGTAACGCCTGATACCTCTTGGGCTAACCTTTTATGCATCTACCCTCTCCTTTATTTTAGCGATACATAAGTTTTAGCTCAATCACCCTCAGGCTCTTACCATTAGTGCAACCGTTTTAAGAGACTTTGATCGGATAGAGAAAATACTGGTTTCAATCACCCTCAGGCTCTTACCATTAGTGCAACGAGTTACAGGAGCTAATGTAGAAGCTCATGTGGTTTAGTTTCAATCACCCTCAGGCTCTTACCATTAGTGCAACTATGATAATGGACTATAAAAAAATTTACATGTATTCGTTTCAATCACCCTCAGGCTCTTACCATTAGTGCAACAGCTACCACAACTTCCCAACATTTCTGCACAACCTAAAGCTGGGGAATTGCCTTTTTTCCGAAAACCTATTTTCTGCATTTTTATCCCCGAGGTTTGCGAAAAAATGTTTAATCCCAAAAGGCCGCTCATGCCAAGAACCAACCCGACTTTGCAAAAAATTATGATGAAAATTGAAGTAAGTACCTAATGTTTTCACACTTCTTTAATGTGAACTACCCTTCCCTTACGAAAGGGGACTTTCCCGGCGGGAAAGTTAAAAAAATGTAAAGATACTCCATATTCAATTTTCAAAAGAACAAATCTTTCCTATCACAATGTTCACGATAAGTCAATTGATAATTTATCCCCAAATCCTCGTTTCCCCTACAAGAAACCCCGCAAGCCTGTCTGTCCCCGCCTGCCGTCGGGCAGGAACACACAGGTTTTCGTCTTACTTTAAAGCAAATGCAATATTTTTCAAAATAGGGAGTTTGGCTTATAACCTCATTTTCTTATTAAAAATACCCTTCTCCAAAAATCAATGGCGGATTCATCTTGACATGACAACAAATGTATGCTATACACATGATGCATGAGGTGGCTAACGGATCATCAAAGGAATATTTTAAGGTTTATTGTCAAATTCCAAAAAGAACACGGTTTTTCTCCATCAATCCGTGATATTGCAGGAAACTTTGGCTTAAGGTCACCAAGAACAGTAAGGGACTACCTCTCTTCCCTTGAGAGGAAAGGATATATAAGGGTTCATCCAAAAAAGAGCAGGGCAATAGAGGTAATAAAGGACCCATTTTCTGGTATCCCCATCATTGGAGAGATTGCAGCAGGGGACCCAATTGCTCCAATTGAGAAAACGGAGGAGACAATTGATATTGATCCAAAACTTTTTACAACAGAGCCATGCTTTGCCTTGAGGGTAAAGGGGGACTCTATGGAAGGGGCACATATATGTGATGGGGACTATGCCATAATAAAGAGGCAAAGCTATGCAGAGGATGGGGATATAGTATGTGTTGTTATAGGTGATGATATTACCCTAAAGCGTTTTAGAAAGAGGGGTAAAAAGATAGAATTTTGCCCTGAAAATCCAAAGTACAGGCCAATAGCATTTGATAAAAACTTCCCTCCTACTATCCTTGGTATATTAGTAGGCCTTATAAGAAGGGTTTAGAGATGTCCTTTTCTCACCTTCATGTGAGGAGTGGTTTTTCATTTCTCTTTGGAACATTTACACCAGAGACCTTAATAAAAAGGGCAAAGGAGATGGGCCTTTCTGCCGTAGCCCTCACAGACAAAAATGGTCTTTATGGTGCAATAAGGTTTTATTTATCTTCAGGAATGATAAAGCCAATAATTGGAACCGAGATAGATTTATCTGATAGATCAAGTATTGTCCTTCTTGCAAAGGACTTTTCTGGATATAAAAACCTCTGTCACATAATAACAGAAGGAAGACTATCTGGAGAAAGGAAAAGGCCAAACTTTTCAATTGAGCTTTTGTCAAAATACCCTAAATCACTAATCTGCCTTAGTGGAGGAAGGGATGGGAGGGTGTGGAAACTGGTAAAAGAAGGAAAGACAAAAGAAGCGGAGAGGTTTTGCCTTATATTAAAAGAGATATTTAAAGAAAATTTTTTTATTGAGATTCAAAATCATAATATAAAAGGGGATATCGAGATAGTTGAAAAGCTAATTGATATCTCAAAAAGGCTAAAGATAAAGGCAGTTGCAACAAACAGTGTAACATTTCTCAAAAGAGGGGATTATAAAGTGCATAAGGCCCTTATTGGTATACAAAATGTTATCCACCATAGGGCTGTAAGTCCAGTTCCATGTGATGAATTTTACCTAAAAGATAGATCTGAGATGGAAAGGGCCATCCCATTTATAGAGGCAATAGAAAATGCAAATGAGATAGCATCTGAGATACATCTGCACATTCCAATTGGAAGGCTTCATCCACCAGGTATAATAAGTGATGGATTTAAAAGGCTTTCCAGGCTCTGCTACAGCCTGCTTCCAAGGAGGTATAGAAATCTTGACATAAAGGTGGCAAGACAGCTAGATAAGGAGTTTTCTTTTATAAGGGAAAAGGGGCTTTCAGAGTATTTCCTTATTGCCTATGATATCTTTAACTTTGCAAGGGAAAAAGGGATAAGATGCTCACTCAGGGGCTCTGCCTGTGGCTCAATTGTAAGCTATCTTCTTTTTGGTGGTGTTGAACCAATAGAAAATGAACTTTTATTTGAGAGGTTTTTAAATGAGAGTAGATTTGATCCACCAGATATTGATATAGACTTTGATTCAGAAAGAAGGGATGAGGTAGTAGAATATATATTTAAAAAGTACAGTGGAAAGGCAGCCCTTCTTTCAAATTTTTCAACATTTAGGGCAAGGAGTGCGATAAGGGAGATATTAAGGGCACTAGGATATTCTTATAGTAAGATAGATGAGCTCTCATCCTTTATCCCCTATCATATTCTTCCATCTCAGATAGATGAGGCAATAGAGAGGCTTCCAGAGCTAAAGGGAAACAGACTCAAGGAAAAGAAAGAAGCAGTTGATATAATCTCAAGGCTTGATGGCCTGCCAAGGCACCTATCAACCCACCTTGGTGGTGTTGTCATATCAAATGAGCTATTTGACCTTTGCCCAATGGAGATATCTGCAAAGGGATTACCTGTCATCCAGTATGACAAGGATGATATAGAGGCACTTGGCATTACAAAGTTTGACCTGCTTGGCCTCAGGATGCACACTGCCATATCAAATACCATAAATTATCTAAAGCAGAGGGGAATTAATATAGACATTGATAGCATACCACTTGATGATAAAAAGACCTACAGCCTACTTAGATCAACTGATACAGTTGGTGTATTTCAGCTTGAATCACCTGGCCAAAGGCAGCTCCTTGGAAGGCTTCAGCCAAACAGATTTCAGGATATAATCGCTGAGATATCACTTTTTAGGCCTGGTCCTATGCAGGCAAATATGATCTCCCCATATCTAAAAAGGAGGCATAAAAAGGAGAAAGTAACATATATACATAAAAAATTGATTCCAATCCTAAAGGAGACATATGGTGTAATCATGTTTCAGGAACAGGTGCTAAGGGTTGTAAATGCACTATCTGGATTCCCATATGACAGGGCAGATGCATTCAGAAGGGCAATGACAAAGGATAGAGGGAAGGAGGAAATGGAGTCGCTGAAAGAGGAGTTTATAGATGGGTGTGTGAAAAATGGAGTAGATAGGAGGATTGCGGAGGTGGCGTTTAAAAAGGTATCTGCATTTGCTGCATATGGGTTCTGCAAGGCACATGCAGCATCATTTGCAAAGATTGCCTATCAATCTGCATACCTTAAGGCAAACTACCCACTTGAATTTTACGTTGGCCTTTTAAATGCAGGGCAAGTTGGAAGCTATCCAAAAAGGGTAGTACTTAATGAGGCAAAAAGGAGATTTAATATACTCCCACCCCATGTAAACTTCAGTGAGTATGGATATAGCATTGAGGGAAATTGTATAAGGGTTGGGCTATCGGCCATAAAGCGGATTGGTATAAGGACAGCAGAGAGGATAATAGAGGAGAGAAAGAGAGACCTTTTTAAATCCATTGATGACTTTAAAGTGAGGATAAATCCAGCAAAGGATATTTTATCTTCCCTTATAAATTGTGGTGCACTTACATTCTATAAGGAGGCCTTCTGTGGATAAGGGGATGCTCCTTGAGGTATTAAAGGAAGAGAGGTATATGAGTGTAAATGTAAAGTATCACCCAATTATGCCATTTAGGGATGACCTTAAAAAAATGGGGTTTATAACAAGCAAGGAGCTAAGGAAAAAGAAGGATGGTGATCTTGTCTGGGTGGCTGGAAGGCTCATTCTTTGCCATACGCCCCCTACAAGGTCCGAAATAAGGGTTATGTTTATTACTGTTGAGGATGAATATGGGCTTATTGATATTACGGTATTTCCAGACAAACAGGCATTATATGCAAAATTGATACTTTCAAATCCAATATCACTTTTCTTTGGCAGGGTAAGGAGGATGGGAAAGAGGGATGTATCAATTGTCCTTTTGGAGGCAAGAAAAATTGAGGAGCTTTACAAAGATAAACATATCCCAGAGGCTGCTTGATAGAGCAATCTCTTTTTTTGATAAACTTATTGGCTCACTTGACCCATCAGCAAAAAATATAACCATCTATGGTGATAATGGCATAAAGATGGTAGGCGGGGATGGAATCTTAACTGGCTATCTTACAGTAGATCAGAGGATAAAGAGGAGGCTGCCTCCATATATACTCCCACTGGATGTAATGAAGCAGCTAAAAGGAGCTTCTGATAAGGTTGAAATAGTATTTAATGATGAAATTGAGCTATCTATAGGAACTGAAAGGCTTAAGATAAAGGGGCTAAGGGGTGAGAAGGCAGCAGGAATCCCTCACTTTATAAGAACTCACCGGATAAAGATATCCTCCTTTATAAACAATATAGACTTTTCAACCATCCACCTCCTGGAAGGAGAAGAAACAAGTATCCTTATAGCAGGTGAGAGGCTCATCGGTATCTCAGAATCAGATGGCCATGTTGCCTGTGCCATATCAAAGATGCAGGGAAAAGAACAAAGCTACTTTTCACTTCCATATGCAAGCGCAAGGCACCTTACAAAGGCACTTGCAATGGTAAAGGTAGATGAAATAGAGATTGGAAAGGCTGATGGCCTTCCAGCAATAAAGGCAGGAGGGCTTATTATATCAATTGATGCACAAAAAAGGGATGAAACATCTGTCTTTAAAAAAGTAGAAGGTCTTTTTTCCTCAGAGAGTAAATGCCAGTTTTTTGTTGAGATGAAGGAGCTAAAAGGGGCAATCTCCCGTGCAGCAAGGATACAGAGGCTCTTTCCATCAGTGGCAAGGCTTTTTCTTTACTCTGATAGAATTGAGGTAATTATAAAACAGCCCTCCCTCTTCTATGCTACAAGTGCAAGGACCATCCTAGCAAGAAACCCAAAAGACTGTGCATTCACGATAAGCCCTATAAAGCTTCTCAGTCTACTTAGAAGGGTTGGGGGTGAAAAGGCAACACTTATGGTTGTTAAAGACGGCCTTCTTTTAAAAAGAGGAAATATGAGGGCTATTCTTATTACCCAAAGTAACCATTTAGCGTAGGCTGATATGGTGCCTCAATATGCTTTGCATATATCCCCTGCCTTCTTAAGAAATCAGAAAATGTATCATCTCCATGCACTGTGTAGACCCGTTTTGGTCTTGCAAGCATTATATAGGCAAGGAGCTCAGAAAAGTCTGCATGGTCTGATATGGGCACAGCCCTGTCCACACAGAGCCTCTCTACCATCTTTTTGTCCATTGCCCAGCCCGTTGGTGCAATAGTTCTCTTGGTCACATACTTTACAATATCCCTTCTATAGGGTGGGACAATAATTACCTCTTTTCCCGGGACAAATGGGGGATATCTTTTGTAGTTTATAAGGTTTATACCAAGGTCCCTATATATCTCGGTTGCCTCATATATGGAGGATTCAAGCCTTGTTACAATCCCCCTGTCTCCCAGAAGCTTTATTATCTCCTGGGCCTTTCCAATTCTGTAGGTAATTACAACCGGTGTAATCTTTCTTGAAAAGCATGCCTTTATAAAGGATAAAAGCTCATGGGCTGCCTCCATAAAATCAGGGAAGATAAACCTTGGGTCTCCATAGGTACACTCGATTATGAGGACATCACACCTCTTTATCTCTATCCTCTCAGATGTAAGCCCTTTCCTCAGCTTTATATCACCGGTATATACAGCTTTAAGGCCATGCTTTTCTATCATTATCTGTGATGAACCAAGTATGTGGCCAGCAGGAAAAAGTGTTATGGTGGCCCCTCCAAACCTCTGCCTCCTGCCAAATGAAAGGGCAATGATCTCCTTTCCTTTAAAGCCCTTGGCATAAAACCTTGCTGTCTTTGATGAAACTATCGCTACTTCATGATTCTTCAGGGCATGGTCGCCGTGGGCATGGCTTACAAACGCAAGGGGTTTCTTCTGGTGCGGGTCAAGCCATATGTCTGTCCCTTTGAACCTTATGCCAGAGTCTATTTCAAGAAGGCCTAATCCTTCCATCCCATGGCAAATTTTTGGGCTGGATTTAGTTCCTTTATAATTCCTATGACCTTTTTTAGCATAATGGCATTTCTTAATGCCTGCCCCTTTGGGCAGTTGTTAAAGAAAATATACATCTTATTTGTCTTTAAGACTACTTCTTTTATCTGTGATATGAGTTCATCAAGTTCATCCTCACTATAAAAGTAGTCATATCTCTCATCCTTACTTGTATGAAACCAGTTTGGATTTCTTCCATGAAGCCTTAGATATCCTATATCTGATGTAGCAACAGGGCAAAAGGGATGAAGCCTCTTAAGCCTTGGTTCATCAACAATACAATATCCCATCCCATTTTCCCTTAGAAAAGAAAACGCACTCTGCCTAAGCCATGCCTTGTTTCTAAACTCAACTATGATGTCTATACCAGGCAGCCTCTCTTTGCAAAGTGAAAGGTAGTCATATGACTGCCTTGTTGGAAAAAACATATATGGAAATTGAAGTAGAACACAGCCAAATGCATTGTTTTCAATAAATGGTTTTATACCCTCATAAAATTTTTTAAATACTGCTTCATTTTTTTTAATTACCCCTTCTTTCTCATCCTTCCATATATCATGGGTCATATCCTTATGGCTCCTTATGACAAATTCAAAACCCTCTGGCACCTTATCAAGCATCGCTAAAGATGTCTTAGCAGTGGGAAGGGTATAGTATGTATAGTTTAGCTCAACTGTGTCAAATTCAAGGGCCTTTGCATAGTATGAGAGGATATCCTTCTTTTTTAGCTTCTTTGGGTATACTATACCTGACCAGTCAGGGAACTGGTATCCAGATGTACCAATCCTTACCTTATAGAGCTCCATCAGTCACTTTAGCATAAACCAAGTGATAAAATTTGAAAAGGAGTAGATTACATGTTCTTTTTGCTTTACTATAAGTGAACTACCCCTCCCTTACGGAAGGGGACTTCCCGGCGGAGGAATTAAAACTTTTTTTGGCATTTTAACATTTGGATTTCATTTGGCATTTGGATTTTGAAATTTGGATTTTTTATTTTTGTTAAATTACTTATGGCCTGATTTTGACGTAGCCGTGATCCAAAACGCTTAGAAAAAAGGATAGATTGACATTTTTTGGTTGTAGTTTAAATTTAGACCGTGAATATTGATAGGCTTTTAAAGGAAAATCTAAATCCATCCCAGTATGAGGCAGTTACCACAATCAATGGGCCAGTCCTTGTAGTTGCAGGTGCAGGTACTGGAAAGACAAGGGTGATTGAGTACCGTGTCCTCTATCTTGTATCCCAGGGGATTGACCCACGCTCAATACTTCTTCTTACCTTTACAAGGAAGGCAGCAAGGACTATGCTACTCCGGGCAGCAAGACACAACAGGGCCTGTGAGCATGTAGTCGGTGGTACCTTCCACTCATTTGCCTATTCCGTCCTTATAAGGTATGCAAGACTGCTTGGCTTTTCTAGTCCATTTTCATTCCTTGATGAGGCAGACAGTGAAGAGGCACTTCAAAGGTTATCATTAAGGCTAGGTCTTTTGGACAAAAAGAAGAGGTTTCCAAGAAAGTCTACATTAAAGCACATTATCAGTGCCTCTGTAAATAGAGAGGAATCAATTGATGATGTAATCTTAAGGGAATACCCGCATTTTTTTGAGTATAGAAGTGAGATAAAGAGGCTAAAGAAGGCCTATGCAAAATATAAAATAGAGCACAATCTCTTAGACTACGATGACCTTCTCACCTATCTAAGGATTTTGCTTGAAAAGAGGGAGGTAAGAAATGCCCTCTCAAATCGTTATAGATATATCATGGTGGATGAATATCAGGATACAAACAGGATCCAGGCAAGGATAGTCTATGGCCTTTCTGGAGAGCAGAGAAATGTTATGGCAGTGGGGGATGATGCACAGAGTATATATGGATTCCGGGGTGCATGCTATAAGAATATGTTTGAGTTTATTGAGGTGTTTCCTGATGCAAGGGTAATCAAGCTTGAGGATAACTACAGGAGTACCCAGCCCATACTTGACCTTGCAAACAGCATAATAACCCTGGCAAGGGAAAAATACACAAAGGTGCTCAAGGCACAGGATAAAGAGGGAGAAAGGCCAAAGCTTATCTTCTTTAAGGATGCAGATGAGGAGGCAGATTGGATAGCTGATAGTGTAAAGTCCCTAAGGGATGAGGGCATCCCTCTCCATCACATAGGTATACTCTTTAGGTCTACCTATCTTGCAAGGCCACTTGAGCTAGCACTTTCAAAAAGGAATATCCCCTACACCCTATATGGTGGCCTAAAGTTCGTTGAGACTGCACACATAAAGGATATAATCGCTCACCTTAAAGTAATACTGAATCCAAAAGACGAGCTTGCCTGGCACAGGGTGCTTATGCTCATTGAAAATGTGGGGCCAAAAACAACTGAGTCACTCATTGCCTCAATAATGAAAAGTGGATGGGAGGAGGCCCTATCCAAAAGGGAGAGGGGATATAGATATTCTTCTGGCATATCAAGGCTTCTTTCCTCACTAGAGAGGGCAAGGGAAAAGGGACTATCTGATATGCTTGATACACTCATCTCATATTATAGGCCAATCCTTGAGTTGAGGTATGATGACTATCTAAGGAGGCTTGGCGACCTGGATTCACTTAGGCAGATTGCAGGACGTTATAGAGATTTAGAGAGGTTCCTTTTAGACCTTGTTGCCATTGAGCCAGCAGAGAGGGGTATTGATGAGGTAAGGGGTTTTTATCATGATGAACGCCCTCTTGTCCTCTCTACCATACACTCAGCCAAGGGACTTGAGTGGGAGGTGGTATTTATAATTGGTGTATCTGATGGGGCACTTCCTATCTCACACAGCCTTGATGAAGAAGATGAGCTTGAGGAAGAAAGAAGGCTTCTTTACGTGGCAACTACAAGGGCAAAGAAAAGGTTATTTCTCTCCATGCACCATGAGGGCTATAGGGGTGGGATAACTACATATAACAGGCTCTCAAGATTTCTCCAAGAACCATCGGTCTTAAACAGAATTGACCTTAAAGGGCTAGAGATTGATCCATCTACAAGGGATGCCCTTTATAGTAGGGATCAGCTCCTTGAGAGGCTTTAGGTGTTTCTTCATCCACTTAATCCTTTTTGCCTAGGAGTGTTTATGAGAATCAGTGGCCTCTCTTGGCTTGACAATCCTCTGTAATCATTTTCAATAGTCTTGATGAAAGATTATCCCCGCTTTGTTACGCCTGATTTTAAACCCTTTGACCCAGTAGTATTGGCCAGAGAAACAGAGAAGATAGTCTGCTCTGGCAACAAAAGGAAATATACCGACTTTTATGCTACAGGCGTATATGGAGGGATTGCCACAGGCTATACAGTGGGATGCTGTTTAAGGTGTATATTTTGTTGGGTTGACTTTGGAAGGGAATATCCTGAGAGATTTGGTAAATTCTATTCACCAGAAGAGGCATTTAAAAAATTAAAAGAGGCTGCGGAAAAATACAATGTAAGAAAAATGAGAATTTCAGGTGCAGAGCCTACAATCTGTAGAGAACACTTACTTTCACTGCTTGAAATCTTTGAAAGGTCAAATTTTGAACTCTTTATCTTGGAGACAAATGGAATTCTATTTGGCATAGACCCAGATTATGTAAAAGAGATAGCAAAGTTTAAAGGGGTATACACCAGGATTTCCCTTAAGGCTGGCACGCCAGAAGAATTTACAAAAAAGACAGGGGCAGTAGGTGACGCCTTTGAAATCCCATTTCAGGCAATAAAAAATTTGATTAGATATAAGGCAAGGTTTCATGTAGCTGCAATGAGTGCAGACCCAAGGATAATGAAACCAGATGAGAGGATAAACTTAATAAAAAAATTAATGGATATAGACCCAAAGATTGCTTTAATGCTTGAGGAAGAGGTAGTTGATCCTTATAGGACAACAATCTTTAGATTAAAGAAGGCAAATGTTAAACTTGACTGGCCATTGAAAGAGGTTTATACGCCTGTTAAAAAATGGATAAAACAGCTTTAACTACAGCAACTAAATGATTTTGGCAAGAAACTAAAAAAGTGTTTGTAAAAATGGAATGGTTATAAGGGTTTTTGCACAATCTAACGTCAAATGCCGTCTTCCTTAAACCAGAGTATGACACTCTTTATGTCAATGATACAGTAATCACGAATTCGCCATTTATAAAACACATAATGGATGCCCCTATGGCCCAAAAAAGTCTCCACAGCCTTATATTGCCAAGATTAGACAGGGTTGAAGTCTGAGAAAAAAATGGGTCATCTAACACCACATCTAAGCAAGAATTCCAGAAAGAGGATGGTCTTAACAAAGTTGTAACATAAGGAGCAAGATTGTGCATTTTGGCTCCTTAAAAATACCTTCCAGTTTGTTGAAATTTCAAATCTTGCCTAAAGACCAAAGTAAATTTTTCTACTTATTTTTTGGGCACGAAAATTGCCCTCTCAGTCTATTTAAGGCATACTTACGCCCTTATTAGGTGAAATTAATGGCTATTTTAGAAATATGCAGAAGTTTTCCTGTTTTCCCTGATTTACGCTCGTGTC
>Ga0190352_1000334_pt1 | contig 11627 bp, 7 predicted proteins | sample 4872131011_MG_FD_161682 | JGI IMG/M metagenome (GOLD analysis project Ga0190352, IMG submission 161682) | Hydrothermal vent microbial mat bacterial communities from Southern Trench, Guaymas Basin, Mexico - 4872-13-10-11_MG | ecosystem: Environmental > Aquatic > Marine > Hydrothermal vents >...
GTTAAAACCTACTTGGCTAAATTTAATCCTATCCTGCTTAAAGATGTTATTAGCCGAGAAATGCTTAGAGGAGGACAGGTCTTTTTTGTCCACCCCAGGGTGCGAGGTCTTTCAGGTATGGCTAGATTTTTAAAAAGACTGTTACCTCAGATGCGACTAGGTATTGCTCATGGGCAAATGCCAGAAAAACAGTTAGAAGAAACAATGCTTGCCTTTCTTCGCCACGAGATAGACCTCCTTTTGTGCACTAGTATTATTGAGTCAGGTTTAGACATACCCAATGCCAACACCATAATTATTAATCGAGCAGACATGTTTGGGCTGGCCCAACTCTATCATTTGAGAGGAAGAGTAGGAAGGGCTAAAGAACAGGCTTATGCCTATCTGTTAGTGCCAGGAGAAAAACTCATTACTCAAGAGGCCCAAAAAAGGCTTCGGGCCTTACTGGAACATACTGAGCTTTCTTCTGGCTACAAACTGGCCCTTTATGATTTGAAGTTGCGTGGAGCAGGAAATATATTGGGCATAAATCAATCAGGACACATTGCGGCTGTGGGTTATGAAATGTATCTGGAAATATTACAAAAGGCCATTCAGGAGTTAAAAGGAGAAACTGTCTATGAAGAAATAGAACCAGAAATAAAAATACCTATAATGGCTTATATCCCACAAACCTATATTTCTGATCAAACCCAGCGAGTCACATTTTATAAAAGATTAAGCCAAGTGAAAGATTTAAATGAATTACAAGACTTAGAGACAGAGATGAAAGACAGATATGGCCAATTACCTCAGGTAGTAGAAAATCTTTTCCAATTGATACAAATAAAGCTGTGTTGCCGGCGGTTAGCCATTAAACGCTTAGATACAAAAGATGGATTATTGCGTGTTTACTTCCATAGTAAAACCCCTATCTCTTCTGAAAAAATAGTAAATTTTCTTAAAACTCATCCTAGCTACAGTTTTACAGCTCAAAACGCCCTCCTTATACCTTTGAAAAAAGAGCATATATTTAAAAAATTAGAAAAGACCATCCAATCTTTAGAAGAAATGATTTAGGAGTTTAAATAATTTATTTATAAGGGTAGCATAAGTGGCAAAGATGTGGTAAGAATAAAATGTAACTTTTGGTAAGGTTTAATAAACTCTCTGTATTTAATAATGTTTTCATAAGGGAGTCAGAATTGCTATCTTGCTCCTACAAAAACATTATTAAACCCAGGAGAACAAAAAGGAGGATAGGATGCAAGGTAGCAAACTTTATGTAGGAAATTTGGATTACTCTGTGGAGAACGAGGAGTTAAAAAAGCTGTTTTCTGATTATGGTGAGGTCAAGGAAGTTAAGATAATTGAAGGTAAAGGCTTTGGCTTTGTGGAAATGTCTACCCAAGCAGAAGCAGAAAAGGCAAAAAAAGAACTGAACAGTTCTGAATTTAGAGGACGCACTTTAAAGGTTGATGTAGCCCGGCCTCGTAAGACAAGAAGGGATTATTATAGAAGATATTAAAATAAGATAAATCTTTAATAATATATCTCCTTACCCATCTTTTACCCTCCAGAGTATTAAATAACCCTAGAGGATATTGGGAGTAAACTTATATTTAATTTAAAAAAGAAAGGTGAATAATATGAGAAGTTTAGATAAATTTAAAATACTGGGATTATCAGACAACACATTAAAGGCATTGAGGGAAAAAGGCTTTGAAGTGCCTACTCCCATTCAAGAAAAGATTATCCCCATGTTATTAAAGGAAAAAATAGATATTATAGGACAGGCTCAAACAGGCACAGGAAAAACAGCGGCCTTTGGGTTGCCACTCATTGAAAAAATAAAAGAAAGAACAAAAACTGTTCAGGTAATCATTCTTACCCCGACTAGAGAATTGGCTATTCAAATCTCAGAAGAAATAAATTCTTTTAAAGGTAATAAAAAACTTCAAATAGTACCTATATACGGTGGTCAGTCAATAGAACAGCAACTTAAAAAATTGAGGGAAGGAGTTGATATAGTAGTAGGAACTCCTGGAAGAGTGATTGATCACATCCATAGGAAAAGTTTAAACCTAGGAGATATCTCGTATTTTATCCTGGATGAAGCAGATGAAATGTTAAATATGGGATTTATAGAAGATATAGAAAAAATTTTAAAAAATACCAATCCAGAAAAAAGAATGTTGCTTTTTGGTGCTACTATGCCCCCAGAAATATTAAGTCTGGCTGAGAAATATATGAGAGAATACCAATTTATAGGCATAAAAAAAGAGCAGCTTACTCCCGATTTGACGGCGCAGATTTATTTTGAAATAGCACCTTCAGATAAACTAGAAGCATTATGCAGAATTATAGATATGGAAAAGGAATTTTATGGACTAATATTTTGTAAAACAAAGATTGAGGCTGACCATATTGCCACCAGGCTTATTCACAGGGGTTATAATGCAGAAGCGTTACATGGAGATAGATCTCAATACCAGAGAGAAAGAATTTTGAATAAATTTAAGTATCATAGAGTTAATATTCTAGTAGCCACAGACGTGGCGGCCAGAGGTATAGATATTGCCAACTTGACACATGTAATAAATTACTCTTTACCTCAAGACCCTGAATCTTATGTGCATAGAATAGGAAGAACAGGAAGGGCAGGAAAGGAAGGAACAGCCATAACCTTTATTGAACCTGAGGAGTATAGAAAACTTATTTATATAATAAAAATGGCCAAAACTCATATTAAAAAACAAAAATTGCCTGAAATAAAGGATATAATAAATATAAAAATATCAAGGATAAAGGCGGAGCTTGCCCATATTCTGAAATCAAAAAATTACCATGAATATATTAAGATAGCCCAGGAACTATTAGAAGAAAATGAGGCAGAAGATGTTTTAGCGGCTCTTTTAAAATATTCCTTTCAGGATGAATTGGAAAAGAAAAGTTATAATAAAATTAAAGAAGTTTCTATTGATAAAAAAGGAAAGGCAAGGCTGTTTGTAGCATTAGGGAAAATAGATGGTATGAATCCCAAAAAACTAGTAGCTTTCATAAAACAACAAACCGAAGTGAATGAAAGAAAAATAGAAGAAATAAAAGTATTTGATAAATTTTCTTTTATAACCGTTCCTTTTAAAGAAGCAGAAGTAATCCTGAGCATTTTTAAAAGAAATAAAAAAGGCAAAAGACCTATTATTGAGAAAGCTAAAGAGAAAAAAACATTTGCTCCTGATTTGTTTGGCAAAAAAATTATCCAATGTTAATTGTGTTGCCATTGACAGAAAACAGGTGCTGCTATTCCCAAAAGCCATTGATGATTACATTCCTGCCCGACTGCTGTCTCAACAGGCAGGCAGGGATGAAATCAGTTGCAATTTTGCTTGCAAAGTAAAAAGCTACTTATCATCTATGAAAAAGTGGTTTTTCATAACCAACCACGAAGTTTCATTGCTTTAACCACTTGTTCAACAGCAACAACATAAGCAGCCTGCCGCATATTTATGTTATATTTTTGGGATGCATTTAGTACTGAATGATAAGCAGCAGTCATTTTCTTATCCAAACGCTGGTGAACTTCTTTTTCTTCCCAGTAATACATATAAGAATTCTGTACCATTTCAAAATATGAAACTGTTACTCCCCCAGCATTGCATAAGAAATCAGGTATCACGTGAATACCATTTTTATATAGAATATCGTCTGCCTCTGGGGTAGTTGGACCATTAGCTAATTCGGCAACAATCTTAGCTTTAATGTTTGGCGCATTTTTTTCTGTGATAACATTTTCCAAAGCTGCAGGAATAAGTATATCCACTTCAAGTTCCAAAAGATCTTCGTTTGAAATAGCATTAGTATTTGGGAAATTAATCACCGACCCGGTTTTAGCCTTATGTTTACGAACCTCCTCTGGATCAAGTCCTTCCTCTGTGAATATTCCCCCTTTGGTATCACTAACAGCAACTATTTTACAGCCTAAAAGAGATTTAGCCAAATATGCTCCATAATATCCAGCATTACCATAACCTTGCACGGCAACTGTAGCTTTCTTAAGGTCTATACCACATTCTTTTGTAGCTTCTCGGATGGTGTATACCCCTCCCCGTGCTGTTGCATCACCCCGTCCAGCAGAACCCCAAAGGCCAAGTGGCTTACCAGTGATAACCCCAAATTGATTCTTACCTGCAATTTTTGAATACTCATCCATCATCCAAGCCATTATTTGAGGAGTTGTATAAACATCAGGTGCTGGAATGTCTTTGTCTGGACCAATGAACTGATGTATTGCTTGGATATATGCACGACTCAAGCGCTCCAACTCACCTTGAGACATTTCTTTAGGATTACAGATAATTCCGCCTTTCGCTCCTCCAAGAGGTAGATCTAGTAGGGCACTTTTCCATGTCATCCAAGCCGCTAATGCCCGTACAGTATCAATTGTTTCATCTGGATGAAATCTAATTCCTCCTTTTGTGGGACCTCTTGCATCATTATATTGCACCCTGAATCCTTGAAATATTTTGACAGAGCCGTCATCCATTCGGATCGGCAACGATACGTGAAGTTCCCGCATTGGAACTCGAAGGATCGCATGTGCATCAGGATCTAATTTTAGAATCTTTGCACATTCATCCAACTGTTTTTGTGCAACCTCAAATGGATTAAGTTTTGCCATTTCTTTTACCTCCTTTTCTGATTTTGACGTAAATACTTTTCTACATCAATTATTTTTCTCATGCTAAGCCGACCATTTCGCCTAACTTAAAATAACTGAATGAGCCTACTCTGGGAGAACCTAACTTCTTGCGGTTTACTTCTTTTTAATATCATCACCCCCTTTTCCTATGGTATCTAGTGGGCTCTTAATCCGTCCAATGTCTCGTTCATTCACATGGGTGTAAATCTCAATTGTTTTAGAGCCAAATTTTTGGATGTACCTCAAATCTGTCTCATTTTCAAGTAGGTGTGTCTCTGCCGATTTTTATTGACTGCTTCATTATTTTAGCAATTATCATGATCATTAAAATCTGTAAATAATTTTCTTTATATTGCATTTTTGTAAGCGTTCACCGCAAAGGACACAGAGGACTCTCAATATTAAAAAACATGAACCAGATTAAAAATACCCTCCTGCCTGTTCGGCAGACAGGTATCCAAAAATCAATAATTGCAAATTTTTGGGGTTGATAACATCTTGATTTTTGCAAAGATTGGGGATAAAAAGGAAGTGCGATGAGTGAAATAAAAATTACTTGGTTAGGACATGCTGCCTTTAAAATTGAGGCAAATGGCAGAAATATTTATATTGACCCTTGGCTTGAAAATCCACAATCTCCGGTTAAATGGCAAGAAATCAAAGATGCTCATCTAGTATTAGTTACCCATGACCATTTTGATCACACTGGTCAGGCAAAAGAAATTACCCAACAAAGCAATGCCATTTTAGTGGCCAATGTGGAAACAGCGCGTAAATTTGGCAATGAAGGCCTTTCACCAGAAAATATAGCCAATAATGGCTATGGACTCAATATTGGAGGTAGCTTTAATTTTGAAGATATAAAAATCACCATGACCCAGGCCTATCATTCTAGCGCTACTGGGGTAGCAACTGGTTATGTAATTCGTTACCCAAATAACATTAATATATATCATGCAGGAGATACCGGTATTTTTAGTGAAATGGAATTGATTGGTGAGCTTTATCCCCTTACAGTAGCCCTTTTGCCTATTGGTGATACCTTTACCATGGATGCCTATCAAGCAGCTTATGCACTAAAATTATTAAAACCAAAAGTAGTCATTCCCATGCATTACGCCACTTTCCCTATCATTGCTAAGGATGCCCATGAGTTCTCAGAATTAGTGCCCAAAATAAGTCCACAAACAAAAGTAGTCATTTTAACACCAGGAGAAAGTTATACTCTTTAAAAACAATTGGGCAAAGCGATACGCAAAATAGATAAAGGTATTTCTTTATGAGAATTTTATTTGTTAAGGTATATTTATTTGAGCATGACCAAAGAAACTGCCCATAAATATTGCTTTACCGTCTTACTTATTGGAAACAACCAAATTTGCTTGGACTTTTTAAAACTATTTGAAGACTTAACTCCTAATTTGCGGATAAAAGTGGCTGGGGTCATTATTATCCAAGAAAAACAGGGGAACGGACAAAAATATCCTACTATTAGAGATGTGCCTGTTTATTCTTTTCAGAATGTGCCTCTAGACTTAGAGGCTGACTTAATTATAGATATGGCGGGTAAGAAAGAAATAGATGGTTTAATTAAAAAATTGAAAATTCCAGTGATAAATTATGAAGGGGCTTGTTTCTTTTATGAAATCATAAATGAACTTCGAAATAAAATCAACTTCCAAAGGATGCTCAATTATAGCCAAAAATTATCTCTGTTAGCAGCCATAGGACACTCTTTGTCAGATGCCCTGAGAAATCCATTAATGGCTATTGGAGGGTTTACTAAATCTATTTTAGAAGAGGGTTCTCTACCTGCTAAAACTGTGGAAAAGGTAAAAGTTATTTTGGGAGAGATATCGAAAATGGAAAGTGTTTTAAAAGAAGTTTCTGTTTTAGGGAAACCTCCTGTATTGAAAAAAGAAATGGCTCATATTCACCAAATCATTAAACAAGTGAGTGAAGAATTTTCTTTAGAATGTCAAAAACATAATATTAATATTGTTAAAGATTTAGAGCCACAAGACATAGAGATGTGGGTAGATGTAGAATTATTTAAAAAAGCATTATATTGTATTTTTAAGGTTTCCATAAGTTCTATGCCTGATGGAGGTAGATTATCTATTAAAACCAAATTGAGTTGGAATTCTCTTTTTATCTATATTAGTGACACAGGTAAGGGTTTAGAACCATGGCAGGTAGAAAATATCCAACGGCCATTTTCTCTCTGGGAAGAAAATAGGGAAGCATGTTTGATTATGGTTAGGAAAATCGTGGAAGACCACGCGGGTAAGTTTATTATCCATAGTGAACCAAATAAAGGTATACAGTTACAGATTGAGTTACCCATAGTATTTCCAGAGGTGCCTCCGGTTTAAAAAATGAAAACATTAGCTATTGTCCTAGTGAGTGGCGGATTGGACAGTTGTGTTACGGCGGCTATTGCTGCCCAAAGTTACCAATTAGCCTTCTTGCATGTTAATTACGGACAGCGGACAGAAAAAAGAGAATTAAAGGCCTTCATGGACATCGCTGATTATTATAAAGTAAAGCACCGTTTGGTAACCTCTCTTCCTTTTTTGAAAGAGATAGGGGGGTCAAGTTTGACCAATTTTAAAATGCCCATTCCTCAAGGTTTTCCTAAAAATAAATATATTCCTTCCACTTATGTCCCATTTAGGAATACCCATTTTATTGCCATCGCTGTTTCTTGGGGAGAAGTAATAAAAGCAGAAAAGATATTTATTGGAGCCATGGAAGAGGATAGTAGTGGCTACCCTGATTGCCGCGAAGAATATTTTAGTATCTATAATCAACTGATTACCTTAGGTACTCGCCCTGAGACCAAGATAGAAATCGTTACTCCTATTATTCACCTGAAAAAAGCACAGGTAGTTAAAAAAGGTGTAGAATTGGGTGCACCATTACACCTTACTTGGTCTTGTTATCAAAGAGAAGATATTGCTTGTGGAAGGTGTGAATCATGCCAGTTAAGATTAAAGGCCTTTGCCCAAGCAGGGATAAAAGATCCAATCCCTTATTTAAATCAATAGTGAAATTTAGCTTGTTTTTTTCTTTAACTTAGCTATTATTGTTGATACAATGAGAGTCAATACTGTTAGATGTATAATTGTTCGCTTGGTTCGCAGACTGCAGCTACCTGAATATGTATTTCTGGTTCTGGTGGCCTTTATTATTGGTGTATTAGGTGCTTTAGGTAGCTATATATTTATGAAAAGTGTTGAATTTTTATGGCATGGTTGTTTTTTACCTCTGCTTCATTTTGGCCAATCTTCTTCTTTTTTACGTCCCTTTATTGCCTTTATTCCACTTATAGCTGCGACTTTACTTTTTTTGATAGCCAAAATATTTTCCTCCTCTATTTATGGCTATGGCTTTCCTGAATTTTTAGTAAACGTCAATTTGAAAGGGGGAGTGCTTAAAATTACACACTCACTTGCCAGGATAGGTGCTTCTATAATTACCTTAAGTTTAGGAGGGAGTGCTGGTCAAGAAGGCCCTATTGCTCAAATAGGGGGTATAGCAGGCGCTAGTATTAGCCGTTTTTTTGTGGCTTCAGAACAAAGAAGACGCACTTTTATTGCTTGTGGTGCAGCAGGAGCTATTGCTGCGGTCTTTAATGCTCCCATTGCAGGCCTTTTTTTTGCCCTGGAAATTGTGCTTTTGGGTGACTTTGAACTTACCAATTTTATGCCAGTAGTGGTTTCTTCTGGCATGGGCACTATCACAGCTCGTGCTCTTTTAGGAAACCATACAGCCTTTAAAATGCCTCCTTATATCTTTGTCAGTCTTTGGGAGTTATTTTTTTACATTCTTTTAGGTGCATTCATTGGCTTACTTGCTTATTTATTTATACGTATCTTTTACAAAACTAAGGATTATTTCAAGAATTTACCTTGTTCGCCTTATTTGAAACCCTTTATTGGCCTTTTTGCTGTTGGTATAATTGGTATGTTTTTCCCACAAGTATTTGGTGTGGGTTATGAGCAAGTGCAAAAAGTCTTAAATGCAGAAATGGCGCCTAAGTTGATGATTATATTGGTATTTTTAAAAATAATTGCCACTGCTATCACCTTGGGCTCTGGTGGTGTAGGTGGTATGTTTTCACCGGCATTTTTTATTGGCGCTATGGCTGGAGGAGCTTTTGGTGTAACTGCTCACCATTTTTTCCCCCAGATTACGGCTGCCTATCCTGCTTATGCAGCCGTGGGCATTGGTGCTTTTTTGGCTGCCCTTACCCATGCCCCGGTTACAGCGGTATTTTTGGCCTTTGAAATGACAGGGGATTATTATATCATTCTTCCTATTCTTTTTGCATCTATTACTGGTTTATTGGTGGCATATGCCTTTAGTCGTGAATCCATTGACACCTATGAGTTAAAACAACAGGGTATTAATTTGCATGCTGGACATGAAAGAAATATTCTTGCCTCTATTAAAGTAAAAAATGCTATGACACCGGATGTGGTAGTAGTCCCAGAAGATATGACTTTTAAAGAATTTCTAGCCTTTGTGCGAGATAAAAAACATACTTGTTTCCCAGTGGTTAATGATAAAGGAGAGTTGTGTGGAATTATCTCCTTTCAGAACTTTCGTGAAATGCTAGCTGAAGAAGGTCCTAAAGATCGCATCAGGGTGAAAGACCTAGATACCAAACAGGTTATCACTGTTTCTCCAGAAGAAAGCTTAGAAACAGCTATGGAAAAAATGAGATATCGTCACATTGAACGTTTACCAGTGACAGATCCTAATAATCCTAAAAAATTGGTGGGGTTTCTTTCTCAAAGAGATGTCTTGGCAGCTTATAACAAGGCCTTATTGACCCTAATGGGCAGGGAAGAAATAAGTGAAAAAACAGAAAGTTAGGAGGAAATATACTTAATGTTATTAAGGAAACTTTTTAACCCCAAATCAGTAGCTATTGTTGGTGCCTCTACCCATGAAGGGAAAATAGGTCACATTTTAGTAAAAAATCTTTTAACATATGACTATCCAGGTAAAATCTTTCCTATAAATCCCAAAGCTTCAGAAATATCAGGTTTGAAGGCATATTCTAACCTCAAAAATATCCCTGAAAGGGTAGATTTGGCTATCATTGCAGTTAAACCAGTAGATGTTTTAGAGAGTATTAAAATTTGTGGAGAAAAAAATATTGAAGCTGCCATAGTTATTTCTGCAGGCTTTAAAGAAACAGGAGCTAAAGGTGCAAAGCTTGAACAGGAGTTAAAAAAACTGGCGAAAGAAAATGGGGTCCGGATTTTAGGGCCAAACTGCTTGGGTCTTATTGATACTCACTCTAAATTAAATGCTTCCTTCGCAACCGGCATGCCGGAACAAGGGGAAATTGGCTTTTTTTCTCAATCTGGAGCTATGTGTGTAGCTATTTTAGATTGGGCCCTAGGAGAAAGAATTGGTTTTTCTAAATTTGTCAGTTTAGGCAATAAAACAGATATTTCTGAAATTGACATGCTCATTGCCTTGGGAGAAGATAAAAATACAAAGGTGATTTTGGGATATTTAGAAGGAGTAGAAAATGGTCCTGCCTTTATTCAGGTAGCTCAAGAAGTTTCCAAGAAAAAACCTATTGTTATAATTAAAGCTGGCGTTACTTCGGCCGGAGCAAAAGCTGTATCTTCTCACACAGGTGCTCTTGCTGGATCAGAGTCTGCTTATCAGGCAGCCTTTAAGCAAAGTGGAGTTATTAGGGCAAAAACGGTTAATGAATTGTTTAACTATGCTTTGGCCTTTGTAAAACAGCCCTTACCCAAAGGGCCCAGGGTAGCCATTCTTACTAATTCCGGTGGGCCAGGGATTGTAGCCGCTGATGCATGTGATCAGTCGACCTTACAGCTAGTGCGACTAGATAGTGAAACCGCACAAAAGCTGCGTTCTTTCTTACCCTCAATGGCTTCTTTTGTTAATCCCATAGATATCATTGGAGATGCCCATTTTGATAGGTATGACCAGGCATTGAAAGTCTTACTGGAAGCCTCAAATGTTGATGCAGTCATAGTCATTTTAACTCCTACTGCTACCATTGAAATAAAGGAAACAGCCAAGGTAGTGGTAAAACATGCCCAAAAAACAAATAAGCCCATTCTTTGTTCATTTATGGGGAAGATGGAAATAGAAAAGGGAGTGAGATATCTTAAAAAGCATGGTATACCCAATTATCTTTGCCCAGAACATGCAGTAATGGTCTTAGAAAAAATGTGGCAAAGACAACATTGGCTTTATCAACCTCTATCCACATATTTTCAAATCCCAGCTGACAGGGCCCGGGTGCGATATCTCCTGGAAATGGCAAAAAGAGAAGGCAGATTCCATCTCACAGAGACAGAGGCTAGAGAAGTCCTTAAGGCCTATGGATTTAGTTTACCTCAAACCCAGTTGGCCAGAACAAAAGAAGATGCTGTAGAGGCAGCTAAAAACATTGGGTTTCCTGTGGTATTAAAAATTGTTTCTCCAGATATTTCTCACAAAACAGATGTGGGGGGTGTTATTTTGAAACTTGGAACTCCTCAGGCAGTTAAGGAGGCATTTACTGAAATCATGTTAAGGGTAAAGGAAAAATGCCCCAAAGCAGCTATTTATGGTGTTTCAGTACAAGAAATGATTCAAGGGGCGAAAGAAACCATTATTGGTTTTACCCGAGACCCTCAATTTGGCCCATTGTTGATGTTTGGACTAGGAGGTATCTATGTAGAAATATTGAAGGATGTCAGCTTTCGCATTGCCCCTATTGGAAAAAGAGAAGCACTGGAAATGATAAGAGAGATAAAGACTTATCCATTGTTGAGAGGTATAAGAGGCGAGCCTCCAGCCGATGTCTCTGCTTTAGCAGAAGGGATTCTAGCCTTAAATCAAATGGCCTTAGACTTCCCAGAGATTGTAGAGGCAGAAATCAATCCATTTTTGGTAAAAACAA
>Ga0190352_1000340_pt1 | contig 11536 bp, 9 predicted proteins | sample 4872131011_MG_FD_161682 | JGI IMG/M metagenome (GOLD analysis project Ga0190352, IMG submission 161682) | Hydrothermal vent microbial mat bacterial communities from Southern Trench, Guaymas Basin, Mexico - 4872-13-10-11_MG | ecosystem: Environmental > Aquatic > Marine > Hydrothermal vents >...
GAAGATGTTTGAATTCAAGCAGCGATTCGCTGAACTGGCTGATGAGATAGACCTGCTCGTTCTTGGTGAGCTGGGTCTGGGACGCTGAACTACTCACCTACAAGTAGGCGAGTTCCCGAGCTCAAAGGCTCGGTTTCAGACTGGTTCACCGGCAGCCCTCTCTATCTTCTTACCTATATTTATGGCTCCATTTAAATCAGCATTATATTCGCCGTGATAGTTATCCTTCACTATCCTTCTCTCTTTCTGCTCCATTTGTTTTAGTTTGCGGAGCAGTTTCTTCTCCTGGAGCCGTCTCCTCAACCATGCATGATGCCGTCTTATCCCCCCTTATCTCGCGCCCTAAGAACTTCACCACTTTCATTGTGCCGACACGCTCGCCCAGGTCCACCACAAGGATAGACTTGCATTTACGCATTAAGGGGTATTCTTTTTATTTCCAATCATTTCTTTCTCAATATCCTTAAAACATTCACCACGATATAAACAATAACAGCCACCACAACGATGCGCATCACATTGGGATAAGTAAGGAGAGGGGCAATCTCATAGAAAAAATTCAATAATGGCACCCAGAAAATAATCACCATCACAACACCTGTAATAGAAGTAAAAGCTATGAAAGATCTCTTGTAGATTTTTCCATATATATCCTCTAAACCCCTAACTGACCACCTGCTTATTAATGAAATCACCGCTGTTCCAGGGAGTGTAATGGCAAATAAAAAAGCAAGACCAAGTATTTCTTCTCCTATAACCAGGGAATCTACCCATCCCAAAAAGAGCCAGAATATGAACCAAAAGATGCCGAAATACAGTATGCTCTTCGCTCCTCTCACACGAGTTCTTTCTTCACTGCGTTTAAATGCTCTTGCACCCATTCCCAACAACGCACATGTTCCTGGCAAAATAAAGAAAATGGAGAGGATGAGAAGGAGTCCACCTTTTCCGTAAGAAGGAGTGGCGGCTAAATCCAATATCAAGAATAAAAAGAAAGAAATAGCAAACCAGCAGACGCCAGCCATTACATATCTCCTTCCTCTTTCTTCCGCCGAAATTGGTGCTTTCTCCTTCTCTCCCACTATTTTATATTTTTCTTCCCCTCTTATTTTCTTCCCCCAAAAATAACCTGCAATAGCGAATAGAGGAATTAGGAAAATGGGTATGAACAATTCGCCTATTTCTAACTCCTCGGCGATTATAACACCTAAAACTGAGCCTGAGATGAATCCGAAAACAATATTTAAAAATGGGAGCGCAGAATATACTGGATACCCTAAGATTGCTATTAATACTTCATGGTACTTAAGATTACTACTAAAAGCAATCAAAATTCCAATAACTTCCCCAATAGCAGCACACGAAGCTATATAAATAGTCCACGCTTTCCACCTTTTCCTTGACTTTCCTCTCATTGGCCAATAATTTTCAAAAATAAAGGCTGCGAGAAGCAACAAATAAACCAGGCTGAATCCGTAACTAAACACAAATATACCAAAGGACATAGGATGCACACCAGAAACCGCACCAATTACTCCTCCTATGGCGACTCCTTTCTTGATGCTACTTATGTCCTCAGAAAAAATCTTTGCGGTAATCCAGCCATAAGCACAGCCGGTAATCGTGCCCAAAATGAGGGTGTTTAGTATAATAAAAGATTCATTCCTGAGAATAAGCGAAAATAATATCCCTATCAAACCTCCAATACATCCTCCAACTAAAGGTAAATGTTCTGGCTTTATACTTTTCTTCCTTTTCATCTTAACCCCTTTAATCCCCTTAACTTGGAAAGCATCATAACACTCTTTCAATGTTATTATTACACTCTCTCATTCATCTCTTCCTCAATATCCTCGCTACACTCACCGCAATAAAGATAACCACTGCTATCACCGTTGCGGTCAGTATGTTATGAGCCATCATGCTCATTTCCGCTTTTTTCTTCGCCTGTCTCGCAAGTCCTGTAGCTTTGCTGTAATCTCCATTTTCAAAAGCTTGCTCCGCTTCCTCTAACAATAACTCAGCTTGTGTTAAGTCAGATCCTCTTGAATTCGCCTCCGAAATCTTAGTTTCAGCTTCTTCAATAGCGTTTTTCGCTGGTGTAGCGGATCTAATAATCTCTTCTGCTTTATTTTTAGCTTGTTCAGCCAGATTCTTCGCCTCTTCATACTCACCATTTTCAAATACAGATTCTGCTTGAGAAAGAAGGGCTGAGGCAGTGGATACATTATAGCCTTCTGATTGTAAGTTGCTTATAGTGTTATTTGCTATTGAAATTGATGTGGAAGTCCGAATCTTATTAACCTCTGCTCCTGCTTTTATCATTGATTCATATCCTCCCTTATAATCCCAATTTTTAAAACAGGATTCCGCTTGAGAAATGAGCTTGAAGGCAGGAGAAAGGTTCATCCCCTCAGAAGTTTCAATTTCTTTTATCATCTCTCTTGCTGATTTTATACAGAGTTCACTCTCTTTTATATGCGCTTCTAATTCGAATGTCGTTTTCAGATTGTGACATGACTCACAACCTCTTTTCTCTTCTGATACTCCAGATAACCACCAATCCGGTTTGTATTCAACTTTTCCCATTTCTAAACCTGTTCCTGGATGGCAAGAGCAATAATCCGCTTGAGATATTCCACTTAGCAAAAAAACGAGTATTGTGAATAGCCCTATACACTCCAATATTTTTAGAGACATCTCTTCTTTCTTATCCCCACCATTCATCTCTTCCTCAATATCCTCACAACACTCACCACAATAAAGATAACCACTGCTATTACCGTTGCAGTCAGTGTGTAATGTGCCATTATAGCCATTTCAGCCATTTCCTTAGCCTGTTCTGCAAATTCAGTGGCTTTGTCGTAATCTCCATTCTCAAGAGCTTGCTCCGCTTCCTCTAATAATAATTCAGCTTGTGTTAGGTCTGACCCTCTCGAATTCGCCTCCGATATCTTAGTTTTGGCTTCTTCTATTGCTGTTTTTGCTGATGCAAATGTAGGTGGCGATGTTGTTGGCACAGGAGTTATGGTTGGACTTGGTCGTATGATAGGAGGTGGAGTTGGTGTAGGCGTGGTTTTAGAGCCAAAGCAATAGATTTTAGCATCGTCAGAACCAACAAAAACCTTGCCATCTGCTATTGCGGGTGATGAATGCACATAACTTCCAGTTTCATAGCTCCAGAACAGTTTCCCAGTATCTTCATCCAGGCAATAAATCTTATTATCACCAGACCCAACAAATACCTTTCCATCTGCTACTGCCGGTGATGAGTGCACAAAACCTCCAGTTTTATAACTCCATAACAATTCCAACTCATCAGAAATGCTTTCATTTGTGTAACCGGTATGCCTTGCGTCATGATGAAACATACGCCAGTCGCCAGCTTGTGCTACGCTAATTAAAAGAAATAAGATTGCGATTATCCTAACTATTTTCACCGGTTTATTCAGTAGCGATAAGTTCTTCATTTTAACCTCCTTCCTGCATCTCACAATCATCTCTTCCTCAATATCCTCACTACACTCACCACAATAAAGATAACAACTCCTATCACCGTTGCAGTCAGCACATTATGAGCCATTACAACCATTTCCGCTTTTTTCTTCGCCTGTTTCGCAAGTTCTATGGCTTTATTATAATCCCCATTCTCAAGAGCTTGCTCCGCTTCCTCTAATAATAACTCAGCTTGTGTCAGGTCTGACCCTCTCGAATTCGCCTCCGAAATCTTAGTTTTCGCCTCTTCTATTGCTGTTTTTGCTGATTCAAATGTTGTTGTGGTTGGTGTTAGTATTGGCGTAGGCGTTTCAATTGGAGCCGCTAAAACCCGCGCTAAAACCCGCTCTATCGTCTCTTGTGGTATGAACGAACCGCCCTTTCCGAGTATATTACCCTCGCAGCCTTCACAGAGCACTTCTGGGTTTCTGTGACAGAAAGCGCAGTCTTTTGCCTTATCTGTTACCGTGTGCGAGAACCACTCGCCATATCCCATATGGGAGGCATTATCATAGAAAGCCTCCATCTTGACGAACGTTTTTATCTTGCCATCAGAAGCCACGCCAAGATAGAACTCGTCAGACACGGGCTTCGCACCTTTACGGGTATCTAAGTGGCAATTTTTGCAGTTCAGTGTCCATCCCGAATGGCAAGCGATGCAATCGAGTTTATCCCTATGTATCATGTGTGCATCTATATCGGTTGAATATTGTGTCACCGTCATATTTTTGACTGTCTTTCCTGGACTGTTGTGGCAGTCCTCACACTTTGTCGTCACTGCTTCAAGCTGGCTCGTGTATACGTTTCCATCTCCGTGTAACTCAGCCGCATTATGGCAGTCCGTGCATATTAGTCCCTTCGTATAATGAATGTCAGGTGCTGGTCCTTTTTTCTTATGTGCTGGCATATCCCCTACAAAGGTCGCTGACTGCTTCTTCTTGTGGCATTGGTCACATGTCGAGATATTTTTGCTCATGTCCTCCTCATGTAGGTCCTCTCCATGGCACTTTTCGCAGGTGGTAGCATGGCATTTAGAACAGTTCCACTTTGCGTAATACTCATCCATGTCTATACCGAACTCCTTTGCCGCAAATTTCTCATATTCGCCCTTCATTCCCGCACCGGTGTAGTGCAGCGATGTACTGAAGTTTGCTTCTATGTCTGAATGACAGGTACAGCCAAAATCTTCTTCTGCTGTCGCCACACATACCAGCGATATTGCTATGACAGAGATTATCACCAGAGTCAGTATTCTCTTCGCAACCGCTTCAATATCTGATTTTACCATGTTTCTTTCCTCCATACTTTATAAAGCCTTTAAAAATTAGATGCGAATATTTATAAAGCCTTTCGTTTTTCTCGCATCCATGCACCCTGCCTTATATCCATCCTATTCTTCACCACGCTATCGCCGTGTGATAACAACTTATGATGTATATTAAGTTCCTTTTTTCCAATAATTTCTTCTTTCCTTTTTGTGCCTTTGCTTTGTATACTTCTGTTTTACTTTCATATCCTCTCTTACGTGCTCTTCTGTTTACAGTTGCTTTCCAGTAAATAATTAAAGACAGTAGAGCAATCATAGCGACGATTAGGCCAGCTTTTAGATTTTTATCATTATCTTGTCCGGCAGTTACATGAAAATCGTAACTGCTTACACAACCAGGCTGATTGTCCCCAAAACTTATATCTTTCTCTTTGGACCACGTGATCAATTCTCCTTCTTTATAAATGCATATTTTATGAACACAAAAATCATCTAAGTTCCCGTCCCTATCCGTGTCTTCCACTGTGACTGTGATAACAGAAGGCAGGTAGGATATTGCTCCTACATCCCTTTGCTCAAAGTTTTCTGCATCTCCTGCACAGCTATCAGGTCTAATGTTGCTCTGGTAGTTTAAGTCTCCAATATCCCCTCTATCTGTCTTGACAATTTTATTATCAAGAGCTCCGTCAGTCCCTCTAACAAATATTTTCACTTTAAATTGAGGACTTTGGGCAATGCTGGATGAAATAAATACCAATGCCAAACACAGTAACAATATCCCAACTAATACTTCTCTCCTCATGCTATTACCCTCCTCCTTACCCCCTCATTCATACTCCTTGTAAGCCTCCTCAATCTTCTTCTTTATATTCTCATAGAACTGCCAGCATTCCCAGAACGGATCGCCTTTTTCATTGCATACTATCGGATACCTTCCGCTTTCATATTCGCCAAATCCAGTAAATGAGTAGCCCACTATAACAATGCAAAACCCCTCCTTCTCTAATTCGAGTTCTTTAACGAGATCAAGGGCATCGTTCATCTCAGTACTCTTAATTCCGTTTGAACTCATGTAATCTCTCGCTTCTTCCACAGTCTTACAGAACTTGGCACCTAATATGCGATACCTAAATTCCATTTCTGTCCCTTCGGGAGGTTCAACTCCTGAAATTTCGTAGATCATCTTCATCCATTCAGAGTAAGCTCCTACTATACTGGAAAGTGCGCTAAGGTCTTCTTCGACTTTTTCTTTTGCTTTTTCTTCTGGTGGGACACTGATGGTTTTTTCTTTGAGGGTTATTACCATTTCATTCAGAGTGCTGATGATAGCATCAAGATATTCATGGAAAATTTTTTGGAGATTAGGAGCTGGTTTTTCTTCTTTAAGTGTATTTTCTATGATTTCACTATCTTTTACTTCTATTGATTGTTCAAATATTATAGGCCGGTCCCAACCGGATTGTAACATTATGATGCAGGACCCATCTTTTATTGTAATTTCGGCGTGACCATCTCCATCTGCTCCCCAAGGCCTAAGTCTTATCTGCTCCTTATTCCCTCCTTCTGTAGCAACGTCAATAACAAGGGATGTAATCACTCCTGAGGGGTCAACTCCAAGTTCGCCTTCTTCTATTTCGATTCCTACATTTGCCGTCAGGATATTATAAGCTAAATTTCCATTCTCCATCACACCGCCTCTAATCAGATAAATAATGAAAGGTCGCAGGTCTTTTTTCTTATTATTCCACCATTCATTATATAAATGAAGTTTACCATTTTCATCATAATAATAGTAATAACCAAACTCTGCTCTTTTCGGATGGAATCTTATAGTGGTAGAAGATTTTATTTTTTTTAATTCATCTTTTGTGACTCCGGACATTTTTTCAGCCGATTTTTCTAATCTCTCCATCATTGAGAAACCAGGAATCATTTCCCCCGCGCACACACCTACAAACTTGCTGAAAATTGTGTCCACAATGTCTTGGTCAGATTTTATTATTACAGTAGCATCTTTAAATACCCTGGCGCTGTCACTTACATATTCATGATTCCCCTTTACGTACTCTATTTTTACCTCCTCCCCTTCAATAACAATACAACTGCCAGTAACTGTGGGCTTTGGTGGTATTCGAGCTTTGCTCCCGCGACCCAAAATAGTATATCCTAACTCTATTTGATTCTCTTTTTGATTGTATATCTTTTCTGTTATCTCCCTTGCTACATTCAAATTATCCGCTGTAATCGTTATAAAATATCCCTGTCGACCAGTAAATCCCCTAGGATTCTTAATAAGAGGAAAGAAGACAATATATTCTCCTGAATCTTTGTAATAACGAGGGGGATAATTAGGAACGGGGATGTCAGTCTTTAAGATCTCTCTATACACTGGTTCACCAACATAAGGGATAAAATAGAAATAAGAACGAAGAGATGGATTCCATTTAAAACAATCATAATATATCATTGGCTTATACTGTTCTTCGTAAAAGAAACAATCTACTCGTGTCCCTCTTGTATATACTGCCCCTTCATACTTATCACCTCGACGCTCATTAAACTCGCTTTTATATTTGTTAAGGGGATTGTTATGTTTTATATTATTAATATTGCTAATCTTTTTATCAAATTTTTCTCCATTATTGAGTTTATTTGGCACTATTAATCCTAATAATCTACATTCTGGTATTGGCGTGGGTGTTGTATCAGGCCAATCCTCTTCTGACAAATAACGATGCCATGCTCTCCCTTCATCATAACTGCCCTCTGCTGCGGATACTATTACATGATTTACTTTATGAGTTACTTGGAAATATTTCCAACTTGGACCATCTGGTATTTTGCCTTGATAAACACCATCGAAAAAGACATCGAGCTCAGACCACCATAGATTATTACAAAGTCCTATCTTATACCCTCCTTCTGTTTTAGAAATGGTAATGTCTTTATCCTGTATCATTCCCTCAAACTCAATTGGAGGACTTGGTTGAGCAATAGTAGTAACCGGAATAGCCTCCAAGACCAGACAAACCAACAAAATTCCAACCAATACTTTTCTTCTCATTTTCTATTTCTACCTCCTATCAATATACAACAGCGTAGCCAAAGAAATCAAGAAAGGCATCGCAAGAAGCAGTAGGATATCCCCTATTATCGGTATTATAGAGAGAATAAAAGCTATCGCTATTGAAATCAAAATTATGATGACCGAATCTCCTAAATTGCTCATTACAAACCTGTAACTCGCTTTAAGCGAACCTATTGCCCCTTCATCGTCTATCATTATCGCCTGCGCAACGAAGTAGAGAAGAAACGTCAATATTAATCCGGGAATGATTAAACAGGTGTATCCCAAAAACAAAATTATCGCAACCAGTAGCGACGCAATTAGCAAAGCTCCAATTTTACCCTTCGTAGATTCCCAGGCACCCGACAAATCCGCACCTCCACCTTCAAAAGCATCCCTTACCATCACAATCGTCATTCCCTCTGCCAGGATGAGCAAGATGATAAATACGGTCACAAAAACGCCTATTCCTATTATTAAAGTCGTAAAGAGTTCCTCAAAATCTCCATAAAGAAAGCCTCCAGCTATTGCTCCATAAAACCCTGCGAGTATTGTAAATGTGGCTATAATCGCCCATGCTATTGGTATTAAAGAAGGGACGATTATAACCGGGTTCTCTTTGTAAATCTCGAACGACCTTGAGAATATGTCGCTGATTGTCATTCCTCCTGCCGAAGGTCTGTATCCAACCTTGTTCATTTGTGCTGCACCACCTCCCGTATAGCAAGCAGATTTAACTTCGACTGTGGTCTTATCGTCTTCTTCAATGGGTCAACAAACAACACGTTCTTCTTTACAAGGAATGCCTTTGATATCTCATCCACTTCGTTCATATCAATCTCATCACGCTCAACGAAATGCTTTAACGCATCAATCAATCTCTCATAATGCACCGCATAACTGCTGCCCTCTATGCGTATCTCGCTTCCCAACTCCTTAACTCTTTTAAGCACCGTTTCTATCTCCCCGGTTCTGAATGTAAACATCTCTTTGACTTTTTCTTTCCTGTTTTCACAGTTCACGAGTTCGACCAGACACACTGGCTTTCCACCGCAGTATTCCCATGCAACTTCCTTCTCTTCTTTACTGACTCTATACTTATCCAAAAAATTCATCGTTGTTGCTTGATCAAAGTCATCCACCAAAATATGCCTGCTTCGCCCCTGCAGCATCGCCTCGCTGTAAACTCGTTCGATGAAGAGCGAATCAGAAGTTATTGCAAATACATGACACAGATGCAACTCCTTCGTCAGCCTGATAAACAGATTGAACAGTTCATATATCAAATAGGTATCAATCTTTACATCGCCTATCTTCTGCAGTTCATCCACTATTAACACGGGAACTTTATTCTCGGCTATTTTCATGAAATAATCCTCTAAAAATTCAAACACGTCTTCAAACGTTTTTTCTCTGAAAAACAGGTCTAAAATACTTTCTGATATGGGTATGCCCGTAAATTTCAAACCTTTTAGCGATACTTCTGAAATCGTCTTTAATATCTCTTTATACTCCTTCTTCTCACGCTCTAATTTGAACAAAGCCCTTACAAAATCTTTGTAACTCGATATAAACTTCCCTCTGAGATTTATATAGAAAACAACATATTCCTTCGGTAGTTGGTTGATCAGGTGGTTGACCAATGCGGTTTTTCCACTGTTTATCGGTCCATAGACGAATGTGATCAGGGATGGTTCTGCAGCCAGTAAATCCATGATCTCTTTTTCTTCTTTTTCCCTGTTGTGAAATTCAATTTTTTTAGCCATTTTATCCCCCCTATTTTGAATAGACTACGATATTGCTATCTATGATACACATCAAACTCTTTTCCCCATTTTCTTTTCCTCCTTCTTAGGATATACGATACTGCCAATAATCCCGCAATTGCGGATACTGCTTCAAATCCAGGTATCCCTTTTTCTTCTGCTGGGATTCCATTTGAACTTTTTGGACTTGGCTGTTTTTCCATACCTATTCCCATTTTTTCAGAAATATGAACGTTTATTTCTTTAGTCCATACGCATGTGTCACGACAATCAATTCTAGCGGGGCTAAATTGGATGAGAGGAACTATTCTATACTCGCCAGGTTCGGGAAATTCCATGCTTTCCACGTAAACTACAACATGTGTAGCGGATACCCAAGTTTCAAAAGTTGTATCATATTTGTTCTCGTCTATATCTATCTCCGAAGGATGTTGTCCGCTATGAATCACTTTCCCTTCGCCAAATACACCAAATACAAAATCAAAAAATGAATAGACATTACCCACATAAGGAATTAAGCCTACTATTGTATCACCGGCCTCCTCAAGGAGTTCTTTTTTCTTTATTGTCGTAGAGTCTGGAATGTAGAATGCCTTGTACTGGGGATAAATTCCAAACGACGGAATTTTTTGTTCTTTGACTTTTAAACAAGTTAAATCCTTATTTGAAAGCCAGATTATGCCGGGATGGTACGCATCTACCGACTCATCTTTAGTAAAACCGAAGACACCTCTTTCAGGAAGTGGGATTGCTATCTCATTTAGTTCTACGTAAAATGTATTTTTTAAGGGGTCGTCAGGATTGATCCATCTCCAGACAAATATCACATATTCCCCTTCGCACACTTCTGTTTCTGCGGTATCAAGTATCTCATTTACCAAAGGCACTTCTATTACTTCTGGAAGCTCTCCCATACTTTGTAGATCTATTCTATTGAACCACTTACCCTTATTTACTGTTATTAAATCGCACTCTTCCCCTTCTATATCAACTGAAGGGCAGTAAAAACCTTCTGAGTTCGTTTCTCCACTATCTATAATCCTTAAGTATATACTTTGGTAAGTCTCAAAGTATTTCAATATCATAACTGATGCACCCTTTACTGGCTTTCCGGTAACATCAATTACTCTTATAGCAAATTCACCCGGCGTTGGCGTGGATGTTGTTGGTGTCGGCGTAATAGGAGTTTTTGGTGCAAGTTTTATTAACCAGACGTCCCTACCACCAGATCCATAAGAGCTGGTTGTGCCAGCTATAATGTATCCTCCATCCGAGGTTTGCTGAACTGAGCTGCCATAATCATCACTTTTCCCTCCAAAAGTTCTACTCCATTCTTCTCTACCTTTAGAATCTGTTTTTATGAGATAGACATCGCGCCCACCAGCCCCAGAAGAGCATGTATCACCAACAATAATATATCCTCCATCCGAGGTTTGCTGGACTGATACACTGTAATCATTACTTCCTCCTCCAAAAGTTCTACTCCACTCTTCTCTGCCATTGGAATCTGTTTTTACAAGATAGAAATCACTCTCACCAGCTCCAAAAGAGTGTGTACAACCAATAATTATGTATCCCTCATCCAGAGTCTGCTGGATTGACCAGCCTTCATCATAATTTGATCCTCCAAAAATTTTGCTCCACTCTTCCTTGCCATTGGAATTTGTTTTTATAAGAAGGACATCACGATCACCAGCTCCAAAGGAATATGTGCTTCCAACAATAATGTATCCACCATCTGAGGTTTGCTGGACTGAGAAGCCATAATCGGTATCTTCCCCCCCAAAAGTTCTGCTCCATTCTTCTCTGCCTTTAGAATCTGTTTTTATGAGATAGAAATCACTCTCACCAGCCCCAAAAGAGTATGTATCACCAACAATAATATATCCTCCATCCGAGGTTTGCTGGACTGATTCGCCACAATCGCTACTTTCCCCTCCA
>Ga0190352_1000341_pt1 | contig 11518 bp, 13 predicted proteins | sample 4872131011_MG_FD_161682 | JGI IMG/M metagenome (GOLD analysis project Ga0190352, IMG submission 161682) | Hydrothermal vent microbial mat bacterial communities from Southern Trench, Guaymas Basin, Mexico - 4872-13-10-11_MG | ecosystem: Environmental > Aquatic > Marine > Hydrothermal vents >...
CAAAGGCGTAAAGCCGAGGGGCATAAAAAAGAAATTAAGCACTTATTGAGTTTAATAGGAAGTTTAGAGAAAGAATTAGCACATATAAAGACAGAAATAATAGAAAAAATTGATAAAAAATCCCCTGAGCAAGTTTTAAAGCAAACTAAAGAACAAAGGAAAAAATTAGAAAAAAAGAGACAAGATTTGGAAAAAACAAGGCAAAAAGCACAAAATGATTACTTAAGTATTAAAGAAGAATTAGATAAAACCAAAGAACAGCTAAGGATTGAGATAAAGAAAAAACAAAAATTAACAGAGATTCTCATAAAAGAGGCAAAAAAGAGGCATCTTGATTTAGCAGGTTTAAAACATCTTTTGCTTTCAGAAAAAGAAATAAATGTCTTAAAGCAAGCTATAGAAAAATGGAAAGAAGAGATAGAGAATATCAAAGGGCAATTAGGACAAATAAAAACTCAGATAAACGACTTGCCTATTCAGACTCTGCCTTTAGGTGAACCTGAAGCTACTTCTGAAAAACTGGAAAAATTAAAAGAAGAAATAAGACATTTGCAAAATCAAGAAGGGGCATTAGAAAACGAAATAAAGAACTTAGAAGAGAAATTAAAACAAAAACAAAGACTTGAAACAGAAGTCAAAAAGGACCAAGGAGAAATTAAAATAGCTTCTACTTTAAAAGACTGCCTTTATGGGAAGGCCCTGGTAAAATTTGCTGCCAGACATTTATTTCAAAGTATCTTATATGAAGCCAATCGCATTTTGAAAGACATAATCGGAGAGAGATTTGTCATTCAAATGAGTAGGGAGGGCTTTAATTTTTCTGTTTATGACCCCTCTATAGGACACATTCGTCTAATTGAAACCCTTTCTGGAGGAGAGACCTTTTTGGTTTCTTTTTCATTGGCTCTGGCCCTTTCTTCATATATCCAAAAAACAAAGGCGCGTCCTATCCACTTTTTCTTTATTGATGAAGGTTTTGGAAGCCTTGATGAAGATTTATTAGATGCAGTCGCAGAAGTGCTTAACCAACTAAAGCAACAAGAAAGACTAGTAGGCATTATTACCCATTTAGAAAAATTTAAACAACTTTTGCCAGCCTATATTTTGGTAAAAAAAGATTTTACCTCCACAAGCATGGTAAAATTGCATGTATAAAAATGGCAATCAAAGTATACAGACACCGCTAACTTCTTAACTACAAAAGTCTATCTTATTTCGTCTTTTTCATTGTAACGAATCTTCCACATAAGAACTAGTCCCATTTTGATTGTATCTACCGAATATTACTTTCTTTTCCTGAAACTATTCAGTTTCTTTCTCGTGGCAACATGTCTCCCGATAGGGTAATACCTCTGGCAGGGTTACATTGACTTGTTTAAGTAATTCCTTACAGGCTTTGTCGGGCCTTGGAACGGTAACAAGCTTCTTCTCTCCAACGACTATCACATTGCTCGTTATCCTGGCCAATCGGCTTATGCCTTCCTTTATGGTAATATCTAAATCCTCCCAGGCAGAACGTAACTATCTCTCCATCTTGTAGGCCAGCATGATTATCAATAAGTGGGCAATGGTACGCTCTCTCTTACGCACATATATAGGCCTTACTTGAAGATATCCTGTCTTTTGTGTCCTGAACGCCCATTCTACCTCAGATAAGCCCTTATAACGGTCATGAATTATTTCCTTAGAGGCAACCTCCCTGGGCAAGTCTGTCTTTAAGGCATAACATTCATCCAATTCCTCTGCCCTGCATAAGGCTTCTTTGTCCACATTTAACTTAAGCTGCTTCTTCCCTTCATCGGCCTCTACATCTAAAAGACCATCCAGTTTGAGCTTGACAATATACATCTTTATATGTCTCATCTGTGTCGCCTTTGGGACTATAAAGAGGTCGTTTAATCAGGGATATTTTCTTCTGAAGGGCATTAAGGAAGTAGATGCAGAGACAGGCCTTTCTGTACTTGCATATAATATCAAAAGGGTCATTAATATAATCGGTTTGAGAAAACTGATTATGTCAGTGAGGGGATTAAAGATAGATTACAGGCGATGGGTGATAGAAGGATAAGGGGTATAAGTTTCTATAAAGAAAGCTTCTGCTAGTTTCTAAACCTGCTTTGGAAATGGATAACCTGCCGGCCAGCCGTGTCTGCTGAGAGGGAAGGAGGAAATCAGTTGGAATCTTGCTTGCAAAGTGGGCAAAAAAGCTCCTTATCACACAGCCTGACGTATGAGCGGGTCAAGTCCACTAAAGGGTTCATCTAAAATAAGGATTTCAGGGTCATTAATCAAAGCCAGGGCAAATCCAACTCTCTGGATCATTCCTTTGGAAAACGTTCTTAAGGGTCTTTTTTTTACATTCAATAAATTCATTCTGAAGAGAATTTCATCAGTCCGCTTTTTTATTTCCTGAGAACTGAAGCCACAAAGCCTCCCTTTGAATAAAAGTAACTCCTTTGGGCTAAGATTATCATACAAATAAGGGTTTTCAGGAAGATAACCCAGATGTTTGCGCACCTGAGGATTGCTTACCTGCTGACCATTTATAGTTACTTCACCTGCGTCAGGGAAAATAAAATTAAGTAAGATCTTTATGGCAGTGCTCTTTCCGGCTCCGTTTGGGCCTAAAAAACCAAAGACTTCTCCTTTTTCAATCTCTAAAGAAAGCTCTTCAAGAGCCCGTTTTTCCCCTCTCAGTCCTTCCTGATATGACTTGGTTATTTGTTTAAAAACAATAACAGCCATGGGTTTGCTAAAATTGCTCTTTCAACAGATTTATCATTTGATTACCCAAAAAGAAAATTTTTTCTAAATTGTCTCGCTTTTTTCAATTTTTATGGCTTCTTCTATTAACATAATAGGAATGTCTTCTTTAATAGGATAAAATAATTTGCACTTATCACATATTAGACCTTCGCCATAAGAGCTTTCTTTTACATACTTTAAATCCCCTTTACACTTAGGGCACGCTAAGATTTCAAGTAATTCTTTACTAATAGGCATGTTATAACCTCCTTAATAATTTTTATATAGTTTGTATCCATTTCCTAATCCATCAGATAATCCCACTTGTATTTTTTCTTCTAAAAGAGCAGCTTGATAGCCTTCTTCCAATAATGCTTCTGTCAGATGTGAGTCAATAAAACCAGCCACACCTGTAACCAGATATCTCATTGATATTTCTTCACTGCCTCAATTACTTCTTCCACCTCAATCCTTTTTAAACAGTCTTTAGTGATACAGTGTTTTTTAAAACAAGGCTGGCAGGGAAGAGATTTATAAATCACGGTATGGTCTTTACCAAATGGCCCTGTCCGCCAGGGAGCAGTGGGGCCAAATAAGGCAATGACTGGTAACCCTGCCGCTACTGCCAGGTGCATGGTGCCTGTATCTATTGAAATAGCTAATGTAGCTTTTTTATATAAAGAGATTAAAGTATTTAAAGAGGTTTTTCCAGCTAAATTAATGCATTTGGTAAATCCTTGGCAAATATTATGGATATAATTTCTATCTTTTTTTGTCCCCGTAAACACTATTTTATATCCCAAGGAGGAAAGCCTTTGGGCCAAGGTGCGCCATTTTTCCTGAAACCACATCTTGCTTTCCCAGCGAGCTATGGGATTAACCACAATATAAGGAGGTTTAATCTTCAAATCTGAATCTATTGCTGGAGGAAGGGGAAAGACAATATGGTCAAAATCTACTGGCACATTGGCAAACCTTACCAGTTTTAAATATCTGATAACTGCATGTTCATTATAATTGGCCCTGAACTTTTTGGTTAACACAAAATGACTGCATTCATGGCCATTGGCAAATCCAGCTTTTTCTTTTCCTTTTGCTAGAAAAGTAACTAGGGCACTTTTTAATAAACCCTGGAAATCAATGACTATATGGTATGGCTGAAGCTGGTTTTTAAAAGTCCTAAACTCTCTAATTACCTGAGCCCACTTTCCCTTTTTCAACTTCTCTGGCCAGCCGTATCGTTGATAGACAATAATTCTGTCAAGATAAGGATGTCCTAAAAGTAATTCTTTTCCTATCTCTTCTGTAACCCAATCAATTTGAGCTTGAGGATAAGCTATTTTCAAGCTATTGAGAGCAGGCAAGGTATGTATGATATCTCCTAAGGAACTCAATTTAACCATCAGAATTCGCATCTTTTATAACCCATTGGGCAGCTTGATATAAATCCTGGGCTACAAAATGGGGTGTTAAAGGATGATGTGGAGCAATATATCTTAATTCTCCCTTTCCATAACCGGTTAATACCAATATTGCTTTAGCTCCCACATTATGAGCAAGTTCTATATCTTTAAATCTATCCCCAACCACATAGGATTTATTTACTGCCAGATTAAGTTCTCTTTGAGCCTTATAAACCAAGCCTGGTTTGGGCTTTCGGCATGGACAATCTTTTCTATATAAAGATACACTAGCCTGGGGATGATGGGGACAATAATAGATAGCATCCAAAGTGGTGCCCTCTTTGAGCAGTCTTTCTTGAAGAATCTCATGGAGTTCCTCAATTAACTCTATAGGGAAATATCCTTTAGCTACCCCAGCCTGATTACTAACAAGGATCACTTTAAAATTATTTTTTTTAAGCAACCCAATAGCTTCTGGTACCTTGGGTAAGATGATAAATCTGTCGGGATGATTAATATAACCCATTTCTTCATTTATGGTACCGTCTCTGTCTAAAAACACTGCTCGCTTTGACATGGCTGAGGTTTAAAAGAAAAACTCATTTATGTCAACAGTTATACACTCTTTAAGTCCTGAATTTTTAATTTTATCCTAGTTTCTCCCAGCCAGTGGTCTTCGTAAGGAACAAATACCATTTGCAAGGGAGAGGGGGGAGGATAAAAAGAAGAGAGATTAAAACCAATGGCTTCAAATGACAAGTTTTTCTGACTTACCAAGAGTTTCAAGTGTTTTTCATTCACAATTCTAGATTGTTTAACATCTAAGGCCTCTGAGAGAAAAGTAGGCTCAGGATTACCTATGCCATGAGGGGATAAAAGAGAAAGATACTTTACAAACTGAGGAGTTAAATCCCATAAATTTATCTTTGTATCTATATAAAACCTGGGCTGTTTACATTTTTTAAGCATAGGCTGAACTATTTGTTCAAAGGCATGGATAAATCTTTCTAAGTTATCCTCTGTAATACTAAATCCTGCTGCTAATTTATGGCCACCATAAGAATTCAAATATTCTGCACATTGAGAAAGGGCAGCAAACAAATCACATCCTTCAATACTTCTCCCTGATCCCTTTCCTCTTTCATTTTGTAAGCCGATTAGGAGAATAGGCCTTTTTAATACTTCTACCAATCGTCCGGCCACAATACCGATTACACCTGGATGCCAATTCCCTATTAAAACACTATGATTGGTTTTTTCAAATTCTGCTTGGGCTTCCCGCAAGATTTTTTCTTCTATTCTTTGGCGCTCTTGATTTAGTTCATGTAATGTTTTGGCCAAACTTTGAGCCTCTTGTTCTTCTTCAGCGAGTAATAATCTTAACGCCTTGTCAGGGGAGGAAATACGACCTGCCACATTTAATCTAGGAATGAGCCTGAAGCTAATATTTCTCACATTAGTGTCATAATTTAAACCAGTAATGGCTTTTAATGCCTTTAAGCCCACTCGATTTGTTTGGGCTAATACTTCCAACCCTGATTTAACCAAAATCCTGTTTTCGTCTATCAATGGAACCATATCAGCTATGGTTCCTAGAGCTACCAAGTCTAAATAACTTTTTAAATTAGGTATTTTCCCTGTTGACCAAAAGCCCTGGTTATGTAAGAACTGACGTAAAGCGATAAGTAAATTAAAGGCCACTCCCACACCGGCTAATTCTTTAAAAGGAAACAAACAATTAGGCTGTTTGGGATTAATTAGAGCATAGGCAGGAGGCAAGGAAGATGGGACTTGATGGTGGTCAGTGACAATCACATCTATTCCATTTTCTTGGGCAAATTTAATTTCTTCATTATTACTGCTCCCACAATCAGTAGTTATAATCAGGCTGATATCTGCTGCTTTAAATTTTTTTATAGCCTCTATATTTAAGGCGTAACCTTCTTTTATACGATGGGGAATATAATAGCTGAGGTTTTTTATAAGCGGAGATAAAAATAAATATAAAATAGCGGTGCCAGCCAAACCATCTACATCATAATCCCCATAAATCACTACCTTTTCTTGTTTTATTATGGCTTGATGGATTCTTTTAATGGCCTTATCCATATCCTTTAAAAACCAAGGGTCATAAAGATGTTTCAAACGGGGGTAAAGAAAACGATAGGCTTGCTCAATCTCGGTTAATCCTCTATTAAAAAGAATTTTGGCAATAGGAAGAGGAATATTAAGAGTTTTTGCTAGATGCTCAACGCAGCTTCCATCATGTGAGGGCAACCACCAGTCAAACTCCATTTGGCCTCCAAATATAGCGCCTATAATTTTAAAGTCAAGTTAAAAATATAAAACCTTGATATTTATACAAGCTTAGAGTATATGAAGAACAGAAATATTCTAGAAGAGGTGAAGCATGGGAGTTAAACTTCTAAGTGTGGGTTTTGGAAATACAGTGGTGGTGAATCGGGTTGTGGCTGTTTTGGCGCCTAATTCCTCTCCAATGAAGCGCTTGCGTGGAGAGGCTCAAAAAAATGGGCGTTTAGTAGATGCTACTTTTGGTAGGAAGACGCGTTCTATTATCATCACTGATAGTAATCATGTAATTCTTTCTTCCATTCAAGCGGAGACCATAGCCCAAAGATTAGCCTCATTTTGTGATGAAAAATAAGGGTGATATATTTGTTATTTCAGCTCCTTCAGGTACAGGTAAGACCACTTTAATTCGTCTTTTGCTTCCGCGTTTCCCAGGGCTTAGTTTTTCCATTTCTTGTACTACTCGTTTACCTAGACCAGGTGAAGTGCATGGTCAACACTATTTTTTTGTAAGTGAGGAGGAATTTAAAAAGAGCATTGCCAAAGGGGAAATGCTTGAGTGGGCAAAAGTTTATGGGCACTATTATGGCACACCCTTGCATTTTGTGAGAGAAAAAATAGCTGCTGGTAAGGATGTGGTTTTAGATATAGATATTCAAGGGGCACAAGAAGTGAGAAGGAAAATTCCAGAGGCAATTTTAATTTTTATTATTCCGCCTTCTTGGGAAGAACTCCAAAGAAGAATTATCAATCGTTCAACTGATTCTTCAGAAGTAATCAAAAAAAGATTAAAAGCAGCTAAAGAGGAAATAAAGATGGCAAGAGAGTTTGATTATATTGTCATAAATGATATTTTGGAGAACGCGTTGAGAGAGTTGACCTCCATTATCCAGGCCACCAAGGCCAGGACTAGTAAGCGATGGCCAGAGATAGAGAGATTATTGCAAGTTTAATGTTTTTTCTGCAACAAAGCATTTATTTTTTCTCTAAACTCCTGAAATGTAAAAGGTTTTGTTAAAAAGGCATCTACACCTGCAGAGAGAAGTGCCTGAGCTTGCTCATTCTGGTTTCCGCTAATACCTAAGATAGGTAAGCAAGGAGATTTCTTTTTTATTTGCTTGACCAAGTACGAACCTTCTCTGTCAGGCAAATTTTCATCGGTTATGACAAAATCATACCTATTTTTATTGAATAACTCCAAGGCCATGTTTATATTAAATGCAGTGTCTACTGAGTAGCCTAATATGGAAAGAAAATCCGAGATAAGTTTGGCTACTTCTTTGTTGTCTTCTACCAATAATCCCGTGGACATAACTTTATATACCACCATTAGTTGTATTTATCAAGACTCAATGATTGGTTTATAGACCATTACCTGAAATAAAGTTATGAATGATAAAAAATGGAGAGAATCATTACTAACACCGAAATAGGGGCAAAAATAAGATTTTTCCGCAAACAGAAAAGTCTTACCCAAATGCAACTGGCAGAGAAAGTAGGGGTATCCTTTCAACAGATTCAAAAATATGAAAAGGGTCGTGACCGTATATGTGTTGAGCGTTTACAGCAGATTGCTCAAGCGATGGAGATTCCTATTTCTCATTTTTTTACAGATTTTAGAAAGGTTTATGCTGTTCAAGAAAAAGCACCTAATTATGAGCTGATTCTAAAAGACTTACAAGAAATTTTACCATTGACCAAGGAAGAAATCTTAGCCATTAAAAATCTGAGGGTTTTGGACAGAAAGACGAAAAGATGTGTTTTTGAAATCCTTAATTACCTATGTCAAAAGAAAACTTAGCTTGGTTGAAGTCTAGCAAGAAATAATATCTCGGTGGTTTTTCTCACCTTTGATATTGGTTACCAAAACGAATCTCCTATCTAAAATAATAAGAATATTTGGGTTCATATAATTTTGCCTGATGGCTGAAACCTATTTTGGGACGAGATTTGTCAGTTTTATAGACAAAAGTTGAGAGATGGCTAAGTGCCCATTTCCCAACTAGAAAGGTATTTTTCTTGTTCTGGTGTTAAACTGTCTATTTCTATACCCATGCTCTTTAGTTTTAAACGAGCAATTTCTCTATCTATGTGTTCTGGGACAGAATAGACTTTTTTCTCTAACTTATCTCCTTCTTTTACTAGATAGTCAGCAGTCAGGGCCTGATTGGCAAAACTCATGTCCATTACCGAAGAAGGATGTCCTTCAGCTGCAGCTAAATTAATTAAACGGCCCTCTCCCAAAAGATAAATGCGACGATTATTCTCTAAGACATATTCATCCACAAATTCTCTTATCTTTCGAATAGATTTGGCCATTTTTTGAAGAGATTTTTTATCAATTTCTACATCAAAATGACCTGAATTGGCTAATATAGTCCCATCTTTCATCAGAAGAAAGTGTTCTTTTCTAATAACATTCATATCTCCAGTCACTGTCACAAAGAAATCGCCGATTTTAGCGGCTTCTGCTAGGGGCATTACCTGATAGCCATCCATAGTTGCTTCTAAAGCTCTAAGAGGATTTACCTCAGTAACCACTACCTTTGCTCCCATCCCCTTTGCCCGCATGGCCAGACCGCGGCCACACCAACCATAACCACATACTACAAAGACAGACCCTGCTAGAAGCCGATTTGTCGCTCGCAAAATACCATCAATAGTGCTTTGGCCGGTGCCATAGCGGTTGTCAAAGAGATGTTTAGTCATGGCGTCATTGACAGCAATTATGGGATAACCCAATACCTTGTCTTTTGCCATGCTCCTGAGCCTAATCACGCCAGTAGTGGTTTCCTCTGTTCCACCTGTAATCTGTTTTAAGAGTTCCTGATGTTTGCTATGAATAGTAGATATCAAGTCTGCACCATCATCCATGGTAATCACAGGTTTTGTGGCTAGAACGGATTCAATATGCTGGTAATAGGTATTTCTATCTTCGCCCCTGATGGCAAAGACAGGTATTTCATCATATTTCACCAAGGCAGCAGCTACATCATCCTGAGTGCTTAATGGGTTAGAAGCACAAAGGGCTGGTTTTGCTCCTCCTGCCTTTAATGTTCGCATCAAATTGGCTGTCTCTGTGGTCACATGAAGACAGGCCCCGATGCATACTCCAGATAATGGTTTATCTTTGCTAAATCTTTCTCTAATCAATCTTAATACAGGCATGGTTTGTTCTGCCCATTCTATGCGTAATTGTCCTTTTTCAGCCAGATTTATATCTTTGATGTGATAGTCCATAATTATTTACCTACCTCTTTTCTTAAACTCTCTTTCATGTCTGTATTTTCCCAAGTAAAATCAGGATTTCTTCTTCCAAAATGTCCATAGACAGCGGTTTGTTTATAAATTGGCTTCAGTAAATGAAGATTTTTTATAATTATTCCTGGACGCAAATCAAATACTCGCTCAACCAATGTCTCTATCTCTTTCTCTGGGACTGCGCCTGTACCGAAAGTGTTAACCATAATGGAAACAGGTTCAGGCCGACCTATAGTATAAGCAATCTGGATTTCACATCGTTTTGCCAATCCAGAGGCCACAATATTTTTGGCCACATACCTGGCCATATAACCACCGCTACGGTCTACCTTGGAAGGGTCTTTACCTGAGTAGCAACCTCCACCATGTCGGGACATTCCACCGTAAGTATCAACGATGATTTTTCTTCCAGTAGTACCAGTATCTGCTAAGGGTCCACCTACCACGAATCTACCTGTAGTATTGATAAAATACTTTATATCTTTGGCCCTCATTTGTTCGGGAATGACATAATGAATTACCTCTTCAATTATTCCTTCTTTCAATGCTTCATATTTGATCCAGGGTTCATGTTGGGCAGCAATGACTATGGCCGTCACTTCTCTAGGTTGTCCATCAACATATCTCACTGTAACCTGGGTTTTTCCGTCAGGTCTCAAGAAATCCAAAATCCTTTTCTTTCTCACCTCAGCCAATCTTTTGGCTAAGCGATGGGCATAATAGATAGGCATGGGCATTAAAACGTCTGTTTCAGTGCAGGCATAACCAAACATTATTCCTTGATCCCCAGCCCCGATTTCTTCCAGCTTTTCAGTCCGATTGACCCCTATAGCAATGTCTGGTGATTGGCGGTCAATACTGGTAATTATACCACAGGTTTCCCAATCAAAGCCCATTTCAGAACTGTTGTAGCCGATTTCTTTAATTGTTTCTCGTACTACTTGTGGAATTTCCACATAACAACTGGTAGTAATTTCTCCAGAGATAAAAACCAGGCCCGTGGTTACCAGTGTCTCGCAGGCCACTCTAGCCCTTTTGTCGTGAGAAAGGATGGCATCTAGGATAGCATCTGAAATTTGATCAGCTATTTTATCTGGATGACCTTCAGTAACAGATTCTGAAGTAAACAAAAAATCTCTTTTTTTCATTTTTTGCTCTCCTTGTTCAAACGTGGGTATATAAACCTTTCTTAGCTAAAATGTCAACATCTAAGAAGAACTAAAATCCGTGGTTGCTCTAAAAGAAACTCCGCAAGTGGGGTAAAATAAGAAACATATTCACCTAAAAGGTGAAATGGCAAACATCAAAAAGCTCGCAAAAAGTTCTAAAACCTGGCTGCCGACAGACAGGTTGCGAGCAGAGAAAATGGGTTTGGATTTTATCCAAAAATCAATCGCGGATTTTGGGTTGGGGGTTAATCTTGAAAAATGATATAAAATTAAGTAAAGTGCTGAGATTAGCAACCTGCAAAAACTGAAAAGGTTATCTATTGGAACGAATTTTAGTTACAGGAGCTACGGGTTTTGTTGGAAGTCATTTGGTAGAAGGACTTTTAAAGGAAGGCCATGAAGTTTATTGTCTGGTTCGAAACGCACACAATTTAAGGTGGTTACATGGCCTACCTGTAAATTTAATTGTTGGTGATTGCCGGAAAAAAGACTTGAGATTGCCCAAAGTAGATTTCATTTATCACTTGGCAGGTGTGGTTAAGGCCATAAGACCTTCTCTTTTTTATCAAGTTAACTATTTAGGGACGGTAAACTTAATAAATTCAGTATTGAGACAAAAGTTACCTCTAA
>Ga0190352_1000343_pt1 | contig 11436 bp, 12 predicted proteins | sample 4872131011_MG_FD_161682 | JGI IMG/M metagenome (GOLD analysis project Ga0190352, IMG submission 161682) | Hydrothermal vent microbial mat bacterial communities from Southern Trench, Guaymas Basin, Mexico - 4872-13-10-11_MG | ecosystem: Environmental > Aquatic > Marine > Hydrothermal vents >...
CCCCAATTCCACTACAACTGCGAAAGGAGGGGGAAAATGACTTTGCAATTTGCACTTTGCAATCTTCATTTTGCAATTGCCGTAAGGCTATCTTGCCCTTCGGCGACTTCGTGAATACAAGACGGTTAGTGAAAGTTAACCTTGAGGTACCATTATCACCTATTTATCTGAGATTAGTAACTAAAGTGAAAATTTTTTCCAAATTACATTTGCGGTATTCTTATTACTATACTCTTAGAAAGACGGCCCTGATTAACTAGGGAATCTGCTACTGTCTTTGCCTCATCAAATGTCCTATAATTCCCAATCACTACCTGATATTTTCCTTGTTCTTCTGAGATATAAAGCAGGGCCTTGTGTCCTTTTTCCATTACTGATATGAAAAATTGTCTGGCCTCTGAAAAATCGCTTGTGGTAATTATATGAATAGCATATAGACCTTGATTTTTGAAATTAAATGAAGGGGGTAAGGTTATAACTGTACCAGGGGGTAGGTCGTAAAGATCCTTTAAAGAGGGGTTAAGTTTGTTAACCATTTCAAAGAGCTCGTTATTTATAAATCCATATTTTTTTAATAAGCTATAGAGTAACCCCTCTTTACCTATTTTTAAAGTGGGTTTATTGTTTAACGATTTTTTAGAAGCTTGATTTTGCGTTGATGAAAGATAGTTATTATCTTTTTTTGACCACCTTGAAAAATTATCCTTAAGTTGTAAGGGGATAAGGATTATAAATAAAGCTGCAATGGCTGCAACTATCCATCTTGAAATTTTTTTTGACCTGGAGGCCTTATAGCCAATAGCAGAACTGCGTACTACCTCTCTGATAACCTTAGGGTCAATAACCTTTTTGTCCAAGGCATAACCTGTGATTAAGGCATTATGACAAATAATATTAATCAGCCTAGGAATTCCCTCTGAATATTTGTAAATTTTGCTTATTGCCCTCGCTGTAAATGTATCTTCACTCCCACCGGCCCTTTTTAATCTCTCCTTTATATACTCCTCTGTCTCTTTTTTATCTAATGGCTCAATAGTATGTCTAAAACTGATCCGTTGCCTTAATTGCCTTAAGTGTGGTGCCTTAAGCCTTTCCCAAAGTTCTGGCTGACCGGATAACACTATTTGAAGTAATTTTTCTTTGGCTGTTTCAAGATTTAGTAAAAGCCTTATCTCTTCCAAAAGCTGGTCGCTTAAATTTTGTGCCTCATCAATAACAATAACTACTGGGCCTTTGCCTTTGGTATGACAATCAATTAGGAATGTATTTAAATTAAGAAGGAATTCCGCCTTGCTATTTGGTTTGAGAAGTCCCAACTCATCAGAGATTAAATGGAAAAAATCTAAAAGTTCTAATTTGGGATTAAAAACAAATGCTGTGATGGCATTTTTCTTTTCTATTTCTTTAAAGAAAGCATTAATAACAGTGGTCTTTCCTGCTCCTACCTCTCCAATAATAGCTATAATTCCCTTCTGGGCATTTATTCCATAAATTAACTGAGCTAATGCCTCACGATGGGTCTTGCTCATATAAAAGAATTCGGGATCTGGTGTAATATTGAATGGTTCTTGCTGAAAATGATAGAAATCTTTATACATAAAATTGGATTAATTACTTTTTCTAAAATCTGTTGGCTTTAAGCCATATTTTTCTAAAACTTCGTATAAATCAGCCCTATACTTTCCTGCTATCCTTGCTGCTTGACTTACATTGCCCTGTGTGAGTTTCATAACTTGAATAAGGTAATTTTTTTCAAAATCCTCTCTTGCCTTTTTTAATGGCCTTAGGTTATTCTTATCCAATTTTTGGGTCTGGAGAATCAAATCTTCAGTAATTATATCCTCTGTGGCCATGGCAACAGCGCACTCAACAACATTTTCTAATTCCCTGACATTGCCTGGCCAGTGGTAAAGCATAAGCTTTTGTGAGGCAAGTGGTGAAAAACCCTTTATCTGCTTTTTCATCTTTTTAGTGAATTTGTTTAAAAAATGTTTTGCCAGAAGTGGTATGTCTTCCTTTCTCTCCCTAAGAGGAGGAAGTTTAATAGGAATAACATGGATACGGTAAAAGAGGTCTTCTCGAAATCTGCCCCTTTTTATCTCCTCCTCTAGGCTCTTGTTAGAAGCAGCTACTATCCTAGTATCTACCTTTATAACTTTGTCTCCCCCTAAAGGATAAAACTCCTTTCTCTCCAATACACGGAGGAGCTTAACCTGCATCGATAAAGGCATCTCTGATATTTCATCTAGAAAGAAGGTACCTTTATGTGCCTGGGCAAAAAGCCCCTTTTTACTATACACAGCACCGGTAAATGCCCCTCTCTTATAACCAAATAGCTCACTCTCTAACAAGGTCTCAGGGATAGCCGCACAATTTATGACCACAAATGGCCCATCTTTTCTGGGACTTGCTATATGTAGGGTTTTAGCCATCAATTCCTTCCCAGTACCACTTTCTCCCTCAATATAGACATTAGAATCAACCTCTGCCGCCTTGGCTACCTGTTCTAGTACCCTTTTCATCTTTTCACTTTTGCCAATAATATTTTCAAAATCATACCTTTCCTTTACTATATTCTTGAGCCTTTTTATCTCCTTTGAAAGCCTGCTTTTCTCCAAACCATTTTTTATTTGTAGTAAAAGCTCATGATAATCAAAGGGCTTTGTTAAATAACTATAGGCCCCCCTCTTCATAGCCTCTACTGCACTCCTAATGGTTCCATAAGCAGTAAGGATGATAATAGGCATTTCAGGATTTATTTGGTGAAGATCCTCCATGACTTCAATCCCATCTTTTTTAGTAAGCTTTAGATCCACTAAGGCTAAATCAAATGCCTCACTCTTTACTATCCTTATTGCCTTTTCTGCTTGAGTAGTGGTGGTAACCTGATAACCTTTAGCCTCAAGTCTCATCTTTATGACCTTAAGGATATTTTTATCATCATCTACTATCAAAATTTTGCTCATCTCTTTTTTATTATCTGGGTAATACTTTCCTTCTTTCTTCCTCAATTCTTATGTCTATTTTTTTTAACTCCTCTATTTGGATCTTTAAATTTTCTATCTGATTTTGCAAATTATTTATCCTTTTTCTCTTCTTTTCAAGTTCTCTTTTTAAAAGATTAATTTTTTTGTCCTTATTTATAATCTCCTGTAAAAATAAAACCCATACCTTGGCCTTATCCCTTACATCACTTTGAGGAAATTCCTTAATAATTCTTTTAAAGCACTTTAAGGATTTTTGGTAATTGGCATTTGGATTCTTAGGATAGGCATAGATTAGTCCCATTTGAAAAAGGGCTTTATCTCCTAATGTTTGAGGAAATAACCTCAATAATTCCTTATTTTCTCTCAGAGATGCCTCATAATCCTCATTAATCATAAGGTACATAGCCTTTTTAAGACGTCTTTCATCCTGTGTCTTTTTTTGAAAATGGGCACAGCCAAAAATCAGAATTATTATGAAACAGGCAAGGTAAAGGAAAAGGTGCTTCCCCTTCCTGGCTTGCTCTCTACCCATATCTTTCCTCCATGAGCAGCTATTATATATTTGGCTATAGAGAGACCTAGACCTGTTCCTTTCAGTGTCTCTCTTCCACTATCTATTCTCTCAAACTTACCAAATATCCTTTCTAAATCCTCCTTTTGAATTCCACACCCAGTATCTGAAACAGAGACCTCAATAAATCCATTCTTAAAGGAGGTGGAGACAATGATCCTGCCCCCTTCAAAAGTAAATTTTAAGGCATTTCCCAGAAGATTTTCCATTACCTGGCCAATCCTTTCTTCATCTATTTTGACCAAGGGGAGGTTAGGTGAGGGTTTTAGTTTAAGGTTAATTTTTTTTCTTTGGGCGATAAGGGCCAACTTTAAGATACTTTTTTGTATTACTGAGGTAAGGTTACATTCTTTAAAGTGATAATCCATCATCTTGGCCTCCATACAGGAGAGGTCTAGGATTTTATTTACAGAATTTATCAATCTCTCACACTCTTCTTTTATAATGACCAAAAGTTCATGCTCCTTTTTGGGTTCATTCACAAAAATTCCTTCAAGCAGCATGCTAGAGGCCTCTTTTATAGCCGTCAGGGGAGTGCGCAGTTCATGGGAGACATGACTTATAAAATCTATTTTCATCTGATCCATCTCTTTTAGTCTTTCACACATAATGTTGAAGTCATTTGCTAGTTCCTCAATCTCTGGGGGTGAAGAAATATCTGGTACATTTTCAAATTTGCCTTTGGCTATTTCTTTTGTTTTCTTCTGCAAAAGGATAATAGGTCGATTTATACTTCTAGTGTTAAAAAGAGAAGTTAAAATTCCCATAATAACTGCCAACCCCGCTGTAATTGTAGTGAATTTAAGTATATGAGAGCTTATCTCACTTGAGATTTGCATCTTTTTATCCCTATCTGCCCTTGCTATCTTGATAACCTCTTTTAGCCTCTGGCTAATTTCATCAATCATTTTTTCTTTTTCCTCTTGATACCTCCTTTGGGGGTAATCATGACCCCTTTCTAAAAATTCAACTTCCTTCCTAAATAGGGAGAGATAATGGTTATATAGTTTCATTATGTCATTAAATAATTTTCTTTTCTCTGGGGTGTCCATAAAATAACCTAGCCTTTTCATATTCTTTATAAAATATTTCTTTATTTCCCAAAACTTTTGATAAAAATCCCTATCTTTAGAAATAAGATATTTCTTTTCAAAACCTACCTGAGAAAATATAGCATCCAAAAGGTCTTCTGTGAGCTTTATGACAGTGCTATCTACAGAGGCAATAATATGTGTGAGGTGATTTAATTGATTGAGCTTTAAGGTTACATAACCCCCTAGAAATATAATCAATAATATTATGGCCACATAACCAAAGGTTAGCCTTTTGAAAATGGTGAGCCTCATAATGTATTTCTACCATATTAATACTCTAATTTGAACTCCACTTAGGCGCTATCTGCAACAAAAGATAGACACAGAGTTTGCAAAGAGGTTCATCTGTGGTAAGATAGTGCATGGAGGTCGTGTTTTAGTGGCATTAAGGGATGGTGGTTTGGGTTTTGAAGTCCAAAGGCCTCAAGAGACAAAAGTGACCTATACATAAATAAATAAAATGGAGATAGAATTGAAGACTATACTTTTGACAGGGGTAGCAGGGTTTATAGAGGGGAAGACCGCAGAGGAATTATTGAATAAAGGTTTTAAGGTCATTGGGATAGACAACATGAATGACTATTATGATGTGAGGCTAAAGGAGTACAGACTCTCCAAATTAAATAAATTGGATGGATTTAGATTCTATAAGGAAGATATTGAGAATATAGAATTTTTAAAAAAGATTTTTAAAGAGAATGGTATAGATGCAGTGATGAATTTGGCAGCCAGGGCAGGTGTGAGGTATAGCTTAGAAAACCCATTTATCTATATGACTACAAATGCCATTGGGACGCTAAATTTACTTGAGTGTTGCAGGCAATTTGGGATAAAGAAATTTGTCTTGGCCTCGACATCCTCCATCTATGCAGGCTCTCCTATGCCATTTAAGGAAGATTTACCTGTAAATAGGCCAATCTCCCCATATGCGGCCAGCAAAAAGGCAGCAGAGGCTATTTGTTATGCATATCACTATCTTTATGGAATAGATATTACAATATTGAGGTATTTTACTGTATATGGTCCTGCAGGAAGGCCAGATATGAGTATATTCAGGTTTATTAAATGGATAGATGAGGGGAAGCCAGTGGAGATATTTGGGGATGGCAGACAGAGCAGGGATTTTACATACATTGACGATATTGCTGAAGGGACAACCAGGGCCTTAAGACCTTTGGGCTATGAGATAATCAATTTAGGAAATAATCACCCAAATGAATTGATGTACGCTGTAGAACTAATAGAAAAATATTTAGGAAAAAAGGCCCATTTTGTTTACAAACCCTTCCATAAGGCAGATTTAAAGGCCACTTGTGCTAATATAAAGAAGGCAAAGGAGATACTGGATTGGGAGCCAAAGGTCTCTCTAAAAGAGGGTATAAAAAGGACAGTAGATTGGTACAAAGAAAACAGAAGCTGGCTGAAGGATATAGCTATTTAGCACAAAGATTGAGGAAACAGAACCTTTGTTGCTTTGAAGTTATAAAAAGCTGAATAAATCTTAATTCCAAATGTCAAAATCTTTTTAAGTTTTAAGTTTTAAGTATTAAGTATTAAGTTTTCAGTTTTAAGTTTTTACTTAACACTTAAAACTTTTAACGTGCCAACGTGCTAACGTGCAAACGTGTAAACGTTCTAACGTGCTAACGTTCAAACGCTATCCACTAGAATTGACTAAGCACCAGGGACCACAGACTAGGGACTAAGGACGTTTTAAAGCAGTGGCCAAGGCTTGATTTTTTTCTTTTTTTAAGTATATTTTTTGCAAGGAGGAAGAGAATGGAACTAAAAGAGATTATTACCAACACCTTTAAGGAGCTGATTCTACCTGAATTGGGGAGGATTAAAGAAGAAAATAAAGAGATAAAGAATTATCTTTCCTTCATTAACAAGCGACTTGATGATATAAACAGAAGGCTTGATGATGTAAACATTCACTTAGCAGACCAGAGTAGACGGATTGATGAGACAAATAAAAGGATAGATGAGACAAATAAAAGGATAGATGCCATCCATGCTGACTTATTAAAAAGGATTGACGAGACAAATAAAAGGATTGACAGAGTAAGGGAAGAATTAAATGCAAGGATAGATGCTATCCATGCTGACTTATTAAAAAGGATTGATGAAGTAAACCATAGATTAAATAGGCTTTATGAAGTAATTGTAAGACGGGATGAACACACACAGCTTGAACAGCGTGTCCTTCGTTTAGAGCAAGAGGTAGAAGAGATTAAAAGAAAAATTGCCGCTTAATAGATAGTAAAACCGACTTTTAAGTTTTGATATTCTAATGTTAAACATTATATAAAAAATTTTAGCGATTTAAGTCTACAATTTTTATGACAAAAAACGCTGAGGGGCTAAGATGAGCAGAATTAATAGAATAATCATAGATAAAAACATAAGACATGGCAAACCAGTGATAAAAGGAACAAGAGTGCCTGTAGATCTGATTGTTGGCTCTCTAGCTGGAGGGGCATCTATGGAAGAGATATGTGAAGATTATGGGATTGAAAAAGAAGACATTTTGGCTGCTTTAGAATATGCTGCCCAAATTATCTCCAATGAAGAAGTAGGTGACTTAGCAGTGGCTTAAAATGTTAAAAATATTAATAGATGCAGATATGCCAAGGGCTGTTAAAAATGTATTAAGTGAATTAAACATTGATGCAGTAGACGTAAGAGACATTGGACTAGGAGATGCTTCTGATAAAGAAATTTTTGAGTATGCTCAAAGAAATAAAAGAATTTTAATCTCTCGTGACCTTGGATTTGCCGATATTTCAAAATATCCATTAGGTTCTCATTATGGGATAGTTGTTTTTAGACTACCACCATTTTTTATAAGAAAACAGATCTTGCAAGTAGCCCAAAAATTTTTCAAAACTGTAGATCATAAAAAATTAAAACAAGCCTTAACGATAGTTGAAGCAGGAAGATATAGGATTAGGAAAAAGCTTAATACCCAAAATCCAAATGCCAAATGAATGCTAAATGACTTAATGTCCAAAATTTAGTCATTTGGAATTTGGGCTTGATTTGAAATTTGAGCTTTGGCATTTGTCATTTTTCCTTGTTTTAACGTTCTAACGTGCAAACGTGCCAACGTGTTAACGTTCTAACATTTACACGTTTTTGACGTTTAACATTATTAAGGCCCACCCGTGGAACCTCCACAAGCAGGCCTTTCTTTTTTTACGTTCAAACGTTCTAACGTTTTAACCTTTTACGCCCAATACCAGCAAGCCCAATTAGGCCAGTGCCAAGGAGAAGTAGTGTGGTGGGTTCAGGGGTAGGCATCTTATCGCCACCTTTGTTTTCAAGGTTAAAATCATTTGACCAATTAAGATTGTCAGCAATGTCTGCAAAAGCTCCTGTTGGAGGACTAGTAGGCCAAATTCCATCATTTACCCATGCACCTGCAACTGGACCAAAGAGGAAGTCAACTTGACTGGTTCCGGGAGCAAGATTATCCCAGCCAAAGGCATCAACATCTGCACCTAAAAGTAAAACAGGGTTACCTGGTGATGCAGTATAGGTGTGTCCTGCTACTGTAATTTCACCTCGAAGAAGCACTTCAACCATATCATAGTTACTTGTATATTCAGGAAGAGCATTGTCAAGATCTTTCCAAGAATAAGTATAACCTGTTACACCACCTGTAAAATTACCATTTTCATCTACATAAATAGCTAGACCAAACCCAACCACAGGATCATAATCCATTTCATCCGTAATGGTTACAGTCGTTCCATCAGGTAGCCTGATTAATTCATCAACAGAGTTTTGCAACTCTAAAAGATCAGAACTAGCATTGTATACAAGATAACCCTGATTATCATACTTCACATCTGGCCTGTTACCTGTATACTGTGCAATCCCCAACAATGTCGCACTTGCCACCCCAGCCACCATTACCACTGCCATAATCACTGCCATTACCATTAATAACTTTCGCATACCTTTTCACCTCCTTTCTTTTTTATTTTTTACAACAAATAAACAAATAACCACTAATAACTACCCAATAACTAAGTCCTTTGCTCACCTCCTTCTTTTTTATTTTCCTTCACATTTAATGTAAAAAATAAAGAAAAATCTTTTCATTAACTATACATACAAAATCTGTGCCAAGATAGATTTTAAGCATTTACAAGGAAATTCAAATCTTAGGGCAGGGAAAAATGGAAATCATTTTCCAAAAAGTGGAAAATTTTTTCCCACTGTTCCTACGATCAAAAATAACTCCTTAAAAAGCTGAATAAATCTTAATTCCAAATGTCAAAATCCAAATGCCAAATGAATGTCAAATGACTTAATGTCCAAAATTTAGTCATTTGGAATTTGGGCTTGATTTGAAATTTGAGCTTTGGCATTTGTCATTTTTCCTTGTTTTAACGTTCCAACGTGTTAACGTGTTAACGTTCCAAATGTCAAATGATTTAATGTCCAAAATATTATTAGTTTTCAGTTTTCAGTTTTTACTTAACACTTAAAACTTAACACTTAAAACTTTATTAACGTTTTAACCTTCTTCGTCCAATACCAGCAAGGACAATAAGGCCAGAGCCAAGTAAAAATAAAGTCCCTGGCTCAGGGATAGGGTCATCATCAGAAACTTGATAAATCACATCTGCATAATCACGATTATTGTTGGTAAGTGGGGAGTCTTCCCAGGCCAGATAAAAATCACCTGTATCACCAGCTGAAGAAAGACCAGAGTAAAACAGGGCATGGGCCTCATTGTTGTTATTTAAGCTATCCTCTGAATACCAAGTCCAGCTAGGAGAAGTAGTTGAATCTGTTAAGTAAAATCCAAAACTGGTAGTGGGAAAGGTAGTGTAATCTATAATGTTACCAAATGGAACTCCTCCAATCCAAAGTAATTGGTAAGAAGCAACATTCCATTGAGTTCCTGATTTAGTAAATTTAATATTTATTGTTTCATCAGCCCCTGCATCAGCAGGAACTACTACTAATTTATTATCAGTATACCCATAAGGATAAATACCCAATATATCATTAGTTGAGTTTTCCACCATAATAGTCACATCAAAGGCCGTATCACTACCTGGAGTGAATATAGCATAGGGCAATTGGTCATTATATACATCAATTGCACCTGGACTAAATCTATCATCAAAATAATCTTGTAGTGTACTACCATCTATAACTACTGGCCTTTGATTTGTAGGATAGGCCAAGACATTAATTGCAAATATTCCTATACCTAAAATAAGCACTAGAACAATTCCTTTTTTCATTTTAATACCCTCCACCCTTGTGCCTAAATCTTATCATAAGACCATACAAAATCTGTGCCAAAGCAAATTGTAAGCATTTACAAGGAAATTCAAATCTTGGGCCAGAAAAAAATGGAAATCATCTTCCAAAAAGTGGAAAATTTTTTCCTCATATCTTGATATCCAACGTTCTAACGTTCCAACGTGTTAACGTTCCAAATGTCAAATGATTTAATGTCCAAAATTTAGTCATTTGGAATTTGGGCTTGATTTGAAATTTGAGCTTTGGCATTTGTCATTTTTCCTTGTTTTAACGTTCAAACGTGTAAACGTGCAAACGTTTCAGGCCAGAACCAAGGAGAAGGAGCGTGGCCAAGGCTTGATTTTTTTTCTTTTTAAGTATATTTTTTCCAAGGAGGAAGAGAATGGAACTAAAAGAGATTATTACCAACACCTTTAAGGAGCTAATTCTACCTGAATTGGGGAGGATTAAAGAAGAAAATAAAGAGATAAAGAACTATCTTTCCTTTATTAACAAACGACTTGATGATGTAAACAGACGGCTTGATGATGTAAACATTCACTTAGCAGACCAGAGTAGACGGATTGATGAGACAAATAAAAGGATTGACAGAGTAAGGGAAGAATTAAATGCAAGGATAGATGCTATCCATGCTGACTTATTAAAAAGGATTGATGCCATTCATGCTGACTTGTTAAAAAGGATTGATGAAGTAAACCATAGATTAAATAGGCTTTATGAAGTAATTGTAAGGCGGGATGAACATACACAGCTTGAACAGCGCGTCCTTCGTTTAGAGCAAGAGGTAGAAGAGATTAAAAGAAAAATTGCCGCTTAAAACCTCTTCAGCAGTATTAAGTCTCTACTTAACACTTAAAACTTAACACTTAAAACTTTTAACGTTCAAACGTGCTAACGTTCCACGTAAAATTTAGTCATTTGGAATTTGGGCTTGTTAAAGTCGCCACATTATGGCAATATGGTAAAAATTGGTTTGGTTTTAAAGGGAGGTATCATAAATGGAGAATTTAGTCATTTCAAGAGAAGCTATTATAAAATTGCTTCAATCAATACCATCTGATCAGCTATTACAAATTATCAACGAGGTATTGAGTCAAAAAAAAGAGATACTAAATTACTGGTCAGATGAAGAAATCAAAAATATAGGTAAAATTGGACTTAGTTCTAAGACATTTCTATTAGATAACGAGGACTACTCCAGATGGTAGGGAAAGTGTTATTGGCCAACGTGTATTTCACAGATTTATCTTCATACAAAATACGCCCTATAATTGTGATTAAAGATATGAAGGAGGATATTTTATGCCTTCCTTTAACAACAAATCTTTCAGCTATGTCCTGCATTACGATTTTAAAATGCAAGCCAATAAACCTGGCAAACTAAATAATTCAAAGCAGCTGATAGTGTCCCAAATGTCAAAATCCAAATGCCAAATGAATGTCAAATGACTCAATGTCCAAAATTTAGTCATTTGGATTTTGGGCTTGATTTGAA
>Ga0190352_1000348_pt1 | contig 11399 bp, 8 predicted proteins | sample 4872131011_MG_FD_161682 | JGI IMG/M metagenome (GOLD analysis project Ga0190352, IMG submission 161682) | Hydrothermal vent microbial mat bacterial communities from Southern Trench, Guaymas Basin, Mexico - 4872-13-10-11_MG | ecosystem: Environmental > Aquatic > Marine > Hydrothermal vents >...
TTTCTGGGAGTATCTTTTAAAAAGTTCTTACTGTTTTTTCTTTTGGTAACTAAAAAATAGATTGCTTTCGCCAATAAAAAACAAAGGGCCAAGAGGAAAGTATTAACTAAAAGTACAAAGGAAGGAAAGTATTCTAGATACCAATTTGAATAATAATTAAGAGGAACTAAAAAGGCATAAAGAGCAAAAAGCTTGGCGTCTCCGGCTGCCCAAAGTTTATATTGCCACATTAAATATCCCACCACTAAAGCGATGAAAGTATTTATAATAACTTTCTGGATATAAGCCCAATTATCAATTATTCCTAAACTGATTCCTAATAAAAATATCAAAATTCCCCCTATTAACCCAGACAAAATCCACTTATTTTTTATTTTACCGTATCTTATATCTTCGTAACTAGTTACTCCGCCAATAAAAATTATTATAGAACCAAATAATAAACTTAAAAAAAACATTTAAGTTTCAAGGATTCTTCTAATGATTTTTTCTTTATTCACAAACACTGGGTAAAGTTCTTTTTCGTCAAAAAACTCATGCATTTTATAAAGGCCAGCACAAATCTGCCTTAAAGAACAATAGCGGCATACCTCTCCATAGTCGAATCTCTCAGCATCTGTTTTAACCAGACCTTGAGAGTCTAAAAATAAAGTCCATCTTTTTTCTGACTTCACAATTCTTCTGGTGTCAGAAGAATATTCTTCAAAACCCTGCATATAACAAAGAGGCACTCTTTCCACTCTGAAAGTTCTTTTGTTAACCTTTAAGAATTCCATCGCTTTGTGAAGTTCAACTTCAAACTCATTTAACTTCGGTATAGTGTCTGGATTTTCGTATTGAGCTTTATTTCTCCAAGGGTCAAGATTATTCCAGACAAAATGACGAACAAAAGGGAAATTCTCAACCACCCATTTAACATTTTCACTTAAATGGTCTGCATTATAATGATTGATTACTGTGTTGATATTAACAATAATTCCTCCAATTTTTCCCAAATTCTCCAAAGCTCTTTTAATCTTTTCTAAGGAATCTTTTTTCTGGGTAAGAAAAGCCTGTATTCTTGGTCGGCAAGAATACATTGAGATATTAATCTTGTATAGACCAGCCTTTTTTAAAGATTTGAGATATTCAAAGTCTGCTAATCTCTGGCCGTTTGAAATTACCACGTATTCAATATTTTTATTTCTAAGATATCTTAAATATTTTGGTAGATCCGGAGATAGGGTTGGCTCACCTCCAGTTAAAATTACTCCAAAGAAATTGTTCTTAATGAATTCATCAATTTGTTTAATCCCCTCCTTGAAAGAGAGAACTTTAGAATTTTGGGGCGAGGAACAAAATCTACAATTTTGATTGCATTTTCTTGTGATTTGTAAGTAGCCAAAACTTGCCATAATTTTTATTGAAAATTACCCGAACAAATAATATCGTAGACACATTCATTACATTTTTTGTTTTTATGCTTTGATAATTTTCTCAAAATATTAACTATTTCTTGATTAAATTGAGAGTTTATCATCGGGTTAAAATTATTCAAGAACTTTTCATAACCAGGCAATTGACAATAAGGTAAATTAAACACTTTGACTTCCTTGAAAGTATCTAAGAGTTTCCTAATCTCAGCAAGAATTATCTTCCTGGGACGAGCAAAAAAGAAAATATTAACTTTTTTAATCTTTAATCTATATAATATGTTTACAATTTTTCTAATATCTCTGTAATTCCTCTCGTTGAGCAAAATATTTACTGAAATTTTTTTCCCTTTCTTGTTTAATTTAACTAATTCTCCCAAGATCTTTTCGTTTCTCCAATTTTTAAGAAATACTGTAAATGTAATTTTGTCTTTGTCTTCTAAAAATGTAGCATTTTTAAATAAGTTTTCATCTTCGATAATTAAATTAATCTCCTCAAACTTTTGACCTTCAGCCCATTTAATTGCTTCATAGACATCAGAAAAATTTGGCTGCTCTCCTTCTTTGATTCTTAATTTTAGAATTCTCTGTTCTTTTCCTCCCAATTTTTCTCTCAACTCCTTTCCCTTTTCTGCCATTTCTCTTATTTTCGCCTTAATCTCATTAAAAGAGTGAGGTTTATTTAAATTTATAACAAAAGTGGGAGATCTTTCAAAGTCAAGTTTCTTTTCAAAGTTTTTGAGAAAATTTTTAAGATCCTCTTTTTGCCAATTTTTGCTTGAAAAATAGGGTTCTTCTCTAAAAAACTTTGGGTGAAATCTTTTTTTCATTCTGAATTTATCCCAAATCGGAGCCCCGGCAATAGGAACTAAATATTCAATTTTCGGCACTACCCCAAACTTTTTAAAAATACCCCAAGCAAATTTCAAAGTAGAATTGATTTCTCTTTTGGTCTCCCCAGGGAGCCCAATAATGAAGTTGGAGTAAACCTCCAACCCCTGGGTTTGGGCTATTTTTAAAGCATCTATTATTTTACCCAAAGATAATCTTTTTTGTATAATCCCTTCTCGGATACGGTCCTCTCCTGACTCTATTGAGATGGTTAACTCATCCATGCATTTTGCTGCTTTTTTAATTATTTCTTCGGTTAAAAAATCTCCTCGCATTCCATTGGGAAAAGTGGCTTTAAGGTTTTCCTTTATGAGGATATCAAGAATTTTTTCAAATCTCGCCGGTTTAAAATTGGGGACTAAATCCAGAAAGGCAATTTTTTTTACCCCCTCTTTTTTCAATTTTCTTATCCAATTTTCAATATCTTTTAATGGGCTTCCTTGCCAACCTCTTGGTTTTTCCTGGGTGCAAAAAACACAATTGAAATTACATCCCCTAGAACTCAGCAAGGGAAAATAATTTTCTTTAGGATCAAAATATAATCTTTTGGGAAGGAAACTTAAAAATTTGAGATACCCTTTAACATTTATTAAATCAAAATCTAAAGTTAAGGGTTGGTTCTCTCCTTGGCTTTCTTCAAAAAAGTACTTTCCCTTTTTTTTGTAAGCCACTCCAGCTATTGGTTTACCCTCAAGCACACTTAAAATCTTCTGCTCACTTTCTCTTGTACATACAAAATCTATTTTCGGTTGTTCTTTTAGTTTTCGGATTGGGTCGTATTTTATATAAATATCCGAACTTAAATGACAATCAGCCAAAATTATTTTCTGTTGCCTGTTTTTCTTTATCTGGCTTAATATTTTGTAGGTAGGAGTTTTTCTAAAAGGAATAATTTCATTAAAAAAAGCATAACTTACTACTAAGAAATCCCATGGCTTGGAATTTATTTCATTTATTATCTTTTTTTCTCCGCTTCCGAATCTCCAAAAATTTTTATATTCTCTAACTGGATTAGGGAATAAAAAACTATCAATAAATTTAACTTTAAACCCTTTTCTTTTTAAAGCCGAAGCATTGAATATCGCATTCAAAAATACACAATTAGGATAACTTATTTGAGGTTTTGGAAACTCTATCGGAGGATTCAAAAAGATTATTTTACTAGTCATAATTTTTATGTTAATTAGGGAATTTCAGGAAAGAAAACCAGTCGATTGACGCCCCATAATTTTAGCGATTTTGAAGAAGGAATTTTATTATTCACGTAAAACTGACTATTCCCCTGGTCATATGTGTAAATATTATATTTAGGAAAGTAAACTTTAAAAAATCCTTTTTTGCAACCGAAACTGCAATCTGGTAAATCAAAATTCTTTTTGTAAGCGCAATTAGTAGCAGTAGCCATAAAAACGAAAGGATAATACAGTGACGTCTTTAATCCTTTGTAAATTTTAAAATTGTAGCCTTGATAGGTATTGTCTAATTCGACCCTTGAAATTTTATTAACCTGGAGAAATTTTTGAAAGTTTTCCGCATTTAGGTTAGAATTTTGGAGATCCTCTTTTAGTTTCCCGTTTTTGGTAGCAATAACTCTGGGGTCTCGGTAATGAAAAACAAGTAATCTGCCCAAAACTCTCTTAAAGTTTTTGGAGCCACCTCTATTAAATTTGTTTATTAAATTAAACGTTCCCCAATCATTGAAAACTATCTCTGTCCCTTTCGGTAGGATCTTGAATATATCTTCCAATTTTTTCAGACCTCGGTCAGTTACCCAGGGAGTAAGAAAAGAAAGATTAAATCTTTTATCCTGAAAGAGACCTAAAAATTTTTTAATTTCTGAGGAATCTGGAATTAAGTTCTCGCAGAACTCGCTACCAAAATAAATCCGAGAGAAGTTCATTTTTTTCTCATAATTCCTGACAACCTTTAAAGATAGTCTTTTTATATAAATTGCTTTTTCAAGATTTAATAGCATAACAACATTTGTTTTGGCAAGAAAATCCGTAAATTTCCTCAAATAAGTTTTTAACTTCTTTCCGGTAATCTGAACCATTCCTAATAGAATTCAATAAAGACAGAGACTTCCTTATAAATCGGGTATCTTTCAATTTTTGTTCTAAACTGTACTCTCTCCCTGCAAATTTCAAAGAAATTCTCTGAGGAGCGATAACTTTATTTAATTGATAAAGAAAGCATACTCCACAATTCCGATTAGGAAATCTTCTCCAATAAAGTTTCAGATTATTCCCAGGTCTCTGGTCTTTCTTGTTATAACTGACAAACTTACATTTTCTTTCTTTTAATCGACAAAAGCTTAATTTTTTTGTGTCCCAGATATTGTGAGTATAGTTACAAAGTCCATTTATATTGAAGCAATCTTCATTTTTAATAAAAATCTCAAATTTATAATCTTTGTATTTGTTAATAAGATTTAAAATATCCGGGAAGTATAAATTTCTGGATAGAGTAAAGCGCTCCACTCCAAGTTGGCGATAAAAATCTATCGCCTCTGAATTAAAAACGTGACTGATCGTACTAACAATAATCTCTAATTTTGAGAAATTCCTTTTTAAAATTTGGATAAGAGGAATATCTACTACAATTACTCCATTTAATCCTTTCAAATTGGATAAAATTTCTATTATTAAACTGTATTGCTGATCGGAATAAATTTTATTATTGAAACAAATATAAATCTTTTTTTTATAATCTTTAACCACCTGAATTACTTTTTGGGCTCCGGATATAGTCTGGAGATTCATTCCTTTAAAGGGTCTAGCATTCAAGGCAGTGATGTCATTTATTTCTGGAGACAAGTTTATCCCAAAATAAAATTCATCAGCACCTTCTTTAATCAAGGGAATGATTTCTTTAAAATTTGAAACTGGGGCTAATATTTTCATAGACTAATCTTTCTTAAGATAAACAAAGTAGGCAGGCAATGGAGTGGAATCTCTTTCAAAGATTATTTTATCTACTAAAAACTTTCCTTTCACCAAATCAAGTATTTCCTTCTTTGAAAAGCCATAAATTGGTAAACCATGGAAAAAACATATTGGTTTTTTGTTGGTTTGATTTTCTTTCCTTTTAAAGAAATGAATAAATAACTTAGCCCCTTTTTTCGAAATCCTCTCGTATTCTTTAATAATTTCCCTTCTTTTCTTATCCGGGTTTCCATGCAAACATCCAACATCAATAATCGCGTCAAAAAAGGAAGTTTTAAATTGATTTTTGCAAATATCTCCTGCAAAAAAAGAGCCTTGAGGAACATTTTTTTTAGCAATTTGAATAGCAAAATCTGAAAGATCTATCCCTGTAACTATGTAATTTTTCTCGGCTAAATATCGGCTGTTCCTCCCAACCCCACACCCAGCGTCAAGGATGTTGCTCTTTTCTTTTAAAGAGTAATAATTAATAAAATCTACTACAAATTTATCGGGTTTCCCCCAATTGAACCAAGGAATATTCTCTTTAGGTAAGCGGTAATAATTTTCCCATCTTTTTTTGTAATCTTGATAATTCTTTAATTCCATTGTCTGGGAGGGGAGTGTATAAACGGGCCCGATCTCTTTAGGTTTTCTTCTTTTCAAATACTCAGAGAAAATCCCGGGGCAATTCTGAAAATGAAAACATTTTTTACAAACCTCCAACTTCCGGGTTTCCCCCTGATCCACGGGATAAAACTTATTTTCAAAAGTTTCACTCATGTATAAAATATTATTTGTAAAAAGATCATCTTTTCTGGACAAAAAGTTCTCCATTAAACAAAACGGCAAGTTGTCAAAATAAACATCTATTTTTTTATTTAGTCCATATTTTAAAGCCGATCTTATCTTGAGGGCCGCCTTTTCAAGTTCAGGCACTACCGTCTCAAAATTTTCTAAAGCTCCTCCTCTGGGTTCAACCAAAGAAAATTTCACTTTAGAAACTGAAAACTTACTTAAAAAATCAATTATTTCCTTTAATTGATGAAGGTTCTGCTTGATAACCACAGTATTTACGATAATTTCTAAATTCCTACTGTATTTTGTTAGATTTTTTAATCCCCCGACTGTTTGATTAAATGCTCCTTTGGTCCGAGCAATCTCATCATGTTGGGCTCCATTCGCGGAGTGCAATGTAAGATAAACGTATTTCAGCCCTTTATCTAGTAAGTATTTGGTAAAGTTATAATAAGAAAACATTCTACCATTAGTAATTAAACCAAAAGAGATTTTATTTCTATGTAAAAAATCTACTATTTTCTGAAAATCGGGATGAATAGTAGGTTCTCCTCCTGAGAAAATAACCATTTCCACGCCAAGTTTTCTGGCCTGAATAATTTTTCTCACAATCTGGCGCCATCTAAGGGCTGGGTGGTCTTTTTTTTCTTTAGCGTGGCAAAAAATGCAGTTGTTATTGCATTTGTAGTGAAGTTTTATTAAGGCCTTCTTGTACTGGCTAATAGGCCGGGGGGGGATTTTCTCATATTTTTTTAGGACCTTTCGGAATTCATTGTAAGTTTTTATTCTCTGTTCTGCTGAAAATTCTTCGGTTTCAAAAATTGGCTGAGGCGAATCCCCTTTGTAAGAACCACTATCGTAGTCATTCCATCGTTGCCAATCTTTAATTAAAAACTTCCCATTTCTTTTAACCGCTTCATACAAAGGAGTGCCAGGAGTAGGCAATGGGAAATTAAAACTTAGAAAATCTAAGTCTAATTTTTTTACAAAATCTAAGGTCTTCAAACTTGTGTGATAATTTTCTCCAATATTGCCGATCATGACATTCCCATTAACTCTAATTCCATAATCTTTAAGCATCCTCACTGATTTCTCTGTCTGAGATACTTTAATTTTCTTTTGAGTACTATCCAAGACCTTTTGACTACCAGTTTCTATGCCTAAAAATACTGATTTGCAGCCGGCTTTTTTTAGCAACTTTACTAATTTTTTATTAAGTAAATCCGAACGCATTCCCCAGATTGAAAATCCTAATTTAAGATTCCTATTTAAAATCTCATTACAAAAATCTATAATTCTTTCTGGAGTAGAAGCAAATAAATCATCTATAATGTGAATTGTTTTGTCTTCAGAAAGATGGGAGTAGCGTTTTAAAATAAACTCTATTTCATTTACTACATCTTTTATACTTCTACCTCTCCAACCTCTTCCGTATACTTGAAAAGTAGTACAAAACGTACACTGATAAGGACATCCACGGCTAGTTAAAATTGTTAAAGGAAGATTTTTAGGCTGAGCATATCTTTCCATATTCAAAAGATGCCGGGCGGGCCAAGGTAAATTGTCTAGATTTTTTATGAGAGGACGAGGAGGGTTTATTTTTATAATATTATTTTCTCGATACATAATTCCCTGGATTGAATTTATTTTCCTACCCTCAGCTACCTCCAAAAAAGTGTAATCTCCCTCTCCATAAATTCCGATATCTAGTCCGGAAACTTTCTTTAAAATTCTTTCTTTAAAATTACTCATAGCCGGACCTCCTAATACCGTGAGGGTCGAAGGTAAAATTTCTTTAGTGAAATTAATTACTTGTTTGGCTATATAAAAGTTAGTAATCCAAGCGGTAAACCCAACCAAATCTGGCTTTTCGCCTCTTAAAAACTTTTTATATTCTTCTTTGTCCATCGGTTCTACTTCTAAATCTAGTATTTTCACTTCAAACCCATTTTTCTCCAAAATAGCCCCAATATAAGCCAATCCTAGAGGAGGGCTAACTCCAGAAAAAGATTTTTGAAAACCAAAGAGAGCCGGCCGAACTAGTAAAATTTTTTTTCTTTTTTTATTTGATTTCATTTTTTTATCGGAGAAAGAATTTTATAGCCGAAATTCCGAATATAGTTTATATGCATTCCCGGGCATTCTCTATAAAATTTACAATCTTTACATCTTAAGCTTTTAGTATAATATCTATTTAATATGTACCAGTCGACTACCTCATGGATGTCAACTCTTTCCCCTCGAAAAGGCAAGTTTTTCAGCTCCCTTTTGAGTATTTTCCCTTGTGGATAGATACAATAAGGAATATTTTTTATTCTGAGCCCAGGAATTTTTATCTTTTGAAAAAATTTTTTTAAATTAATATCATTTTCCCGAGATTTAGAAAACAAAAGATGGTTTTCTAAAGTTAGTACAACATTTTCTTTAATTTCTCTTAATTTTTCTTGATTTCTCAAAACCCAATCTTCAGTATTCTTGTTTAAAAATATCTCATAATTGATCCGGTGGTTTAGTTTCTTTAGTTTATTGAAATCCGCCTTGTTTTTAATTTTAATAGATTGTGTTATCTTTTCTCCAGAAACCGGATTTAAGTAATATTTTTTTCTGAGCTCCCTCAATTCCATAACTGTTTTAGCAAAATTCTGCCAAAAACAGTAAGAGCAAGCATCTGGATAACAGGGGAACATTTTTTCTTTTCCTTTAATAATATTTTCAAATCTTTCTTTTCTTTCTTCCACTTCAGCATGAAGTTTATACGGATCCTGAATTAACTCTTCGTATCCTTCCAAAAAATGAGGGGGGAAACGATTGGTCCAAATGAAAAAATTTACTTTTGTGGAGAAATCGAAAACTTTTCTAAGATAGGGGTAAGCCTTGTCAACATCATAAAGAACCTTCTTTCTATTCCACCAAGCATTACTGTAGGGCATAACTTGAAGCAAATCAAATTCTCTAACTCCTAAATTTACATAAAATTTAATAATTTTTAAAAGGTGCTTATAAGTAAATTTATTAATCACTATATCAGCAGAAACAATCAACCCTGCCCTTAAGGCGTTAATTACCCCTTTCAAGGTTTGTTCGTAACTGCCTTTTGTTCTGGTTTGGGCTTCAAAAAGTTTTTTAGTGTGACCCGGAAGAGTGAAGGTAATCTCATTTAGCCCAGCCTCAACGCAGCGTTCCAGAAATTTTTTATAGGCAAACATCCGACCATTAGTTACAGTTTGGATATAATTGTAGCCCAACTCTTTTGCTCTCTTTATAATTCTAATATAATCGGGGTGCAAAGTTGGCTCACCTCCACTTAAAATAGCCCTTACACATCCCTGCTTCCTTCCTGACTTTAATTTGCTCTCTATTTCTGGAAAAGGAATAACTGTTCCATTTTGGTTATCTTTGTCTAAGCAAAAAATGCAATTATTGTTGCATATTCTAGTTAATCTTACCCACTTTCTTTTTTCAGTAGCAACTTCTTCTCTTTCTTTCCATTTATTTTTTTGAAAATTCTCCTGAGCCATAAGTTTCTAAATAACTTTTCCAAATACCTTCACAAATTCCATTAAATCGGCAATTCTCACAACATTCTAATTTAGTTTTTAAGAAATTTCTCTTTTTCTCTTGCCAATTAAAACTCTGTCTTGTTTTTGCTAAATTCCGAATGAAAAAAGTAACAACCTCGGTGGGGAGATCATGGAGTTCACCTACATATTTTCTAAAAAGATAGGACGTTTTGATGACTATTTTTGGATACATACAAAAAGGAACCCCCCCGAAATTTAACCAAACCTTTGCTACTCTCTCATTAAAATTTATTAGTCGCAAAATGTATGGCTTAATTTCACTAAAACTAACTGAGATCTTTTTATTTTTGTAAGCTTTCCCTTCGGGTCTTAAGAAATTAAATCTAAAATTGTCTATTCCCAGTTTTTTGAAATAAATAACTAAATTCTCTAAGTTCTGGTAATTTTTTCTGTGAATTAAAGGGTTTAAAGAAAGCCCGTATTTAAAAAAGTTTTTATTTTTAAAATAAATTAAATTTTGAATCCCCTTTATTTTTTGCTCAAAACTCCCTGGAATAGTAGTTAAATAATCCTCAACTTCTTTTTTTGAACTGTGAACAGAAACTGTCACTCGATTTAGCCCAGCTTCAATAACTTTTTTGGCAAAACTGAAATCGCTAAACCTTTTTCCATTAGTTGCTATAACAATTCTCCGATAACCCAATTCTTTGGCTTTTTTTATTACCTCAATAATATGAGGATAAATAGATGGCTCTCCTCCAACAAAATCAACCGACCTAAACCCTTTTTTAAAGAAGTAATTTAATTCTTTTTCAACTTCCTCTCTACTAATCCATTTTTTGTTTTTTGGGGCCAGTGTAGCATCATAACAAAATAGACATTTTGAATTGCAAATTTTGCCAATGTTAATCTCTACATGCTGCATATTAATTTTATCTTTTAATATATTATGTCCCTTCCCCTCGCCCTTCGCCACAATTTCAGAGCCTCCTGAAGATAAGGCTGGACCAAGGGAGTTTTCGGGATAATTGATTTAGAATTTTCTCGGGCTATACCGATAGGCTTAGGAAATTTAAATTGAAGACGGTCAACTCCTAATTTAATCAGAAGTTCTGCTATTTTCGGTAAATGAGGGTAGTTTGATTTTGTAATTATGGTTTCGGAAATAACTGTTTTTCCCAAAAGTTTTAAATTTCTTATCCCCTGAATTGTTTGCTCAAAACTGCCCGGAGAAGAAGTAAGCCAGTCGTGAAGTTCTTTTAAGTGCCCATGCAGGGAAATAATAAATAAATTACCTCCGGCTTTAACGGTTTTTTGGCAAAAATCTTTATAGCTGAAAATTCTTCCGTTACTCTTTATTCCAATTGTCTTGAACTTCAAGTTTTTTGCTTTCTCTATTAAATCAAAGAAGTCTTTCCTGATGGTTGGCTCTCCTCCCGTAAAGATTATGAATTTGGTTTTCTTCTTAGCTTTCTCTAATTCTGAAATTATAGCTTGGAAAGATTTGTTTTCTTTCTGTCTTAGTTTTTCTTCTGGATAAGGACAGAATTTACAAAAATTATTACAAAGATAGCCAGTGTTAATTACTATTTCTGGATAGTTCATGATATATTCAATATAAACAAAAAAGTTAAGAAATCAAAGTTCCTAACTTTAATCTTTGTCTAATATTTTTCTCTAGCTCTTTTATTTACCAGATACTATGGGAGCCGTGGGAGCCGTGGGAACCGTGGGAACCATGGGAACCATGGGAAGCATGAGAATTATGAGAATTGTGTCCTCCTTTGCCTGAAAAGTTTACTATCACGTTTGTTTTAGTCCAACTTGTGTGGGTGGCCGCATCAGCGCTAGCA